>Ga0207422_1004800_pt1 | contig 10563 bp, 6 predicted proteins | sample MarCyaLeptolynsp_FD_187757 | JGI IMG/M metagenome (GOLD analysis project Ga0207422, IMG submission 187757) | Marine cyanobacterial communities from Panama - species 1 Leptolyngbya sp. (SPAdes) | ecosystem: Environmental > Aquatic > Marine > Unclassified | place: Panama: Panama City | collected... | reverse complement strand
GACACTTCACCCGACAATCGTACGCCAGCCAATCACGCCACGGCGGACCGACACGGTCCACGTCCCCCCCGATTTAAGGTCTGCGCGGCTCGTCACCCGTCGAGGACAGCCACACCGTCGCTCGGTCACCCTCGAACCGCGCCTCCAAGACGTTGCGCAGCCCGGGCGTGAGCTCGTGGTGCTCCTTCTGCGAGTACACGGGCGCCCAAGTCCCGGTGTTGACGTAGCTGACGTTCGGTCCCAGCGGCACCGACAGCGGCGTGTGACTGTGGCCGAAGGTCACGATCTGCGCCGGAACGATTTCGGCAATGGTCCGCGCGTACTTCTCCGCTTCTTCCTCGGCGCTGAAGATCGTCTCGCCATGCGCGAACCACTCGTAGATGTAAAACAGCAGTGGAAAGCCCATCAGAGGCACGACGAGCTTGATCCACAGCGCGATCGGAACCAGCGCGAGCGCGATCGTCCCGCCCGTCATGATCGCCGCCACGATCATGCGATCGATCCAAAACTCGCGAATGACTCGGTACCATCGACTCGTGATCGGAGCGCGCTTGAGCCGTTCGAGCGCCTGCACCTTGTCGAGCGGGAGGTCCTTGGCGCGAGCATACGCCTCGAGCCGCGCCTGGTAGTCCGGCGGGTTGCGCTGTACCGCACTCTTGGTGCGAATGAGCTCCTGCAGCACGATGACGCTGCCGATCAGAAACGGGATCGCGATGTTGCGACGCGAGAACGCGTAGTGCCGCAGCCAGTGCATCACGTAGCTGTACACGTTGAGGATGTAGTCCGAGGCGTGCGGGTTGAAGAAGCCCATCTCGCTCATCAGCTCGCGGTTGGACAGGTTGCCCATCGGAAGCACGATCTCGGCCGGCTCGCGCCCCGGCACCATCGGGTCCAGCACGTAGCGCCACGACGTGTAGTAGTCGTACTGCTGACCGTGCTCGACGTAGATCTCGCCGGGCACGTAGAAAAACCACGGCTCGAACTCGAGTCGATCGAGCTCGATCTCCACACCGTCCATGCGCGCTCGTGCTTCGATCGCGTCGCGAAGCGCCTGCTGCACGCCGGGAAAGTGGAACTCGCGGTCGTGGTTGCCCATCACGTAGACGAGACGATGACCGCCCGCGAGCACTCGAACGAGCATCGCGACAAACCCCGGGTGGTCGTCGAGCACGTGCTGGAGCTTCCACACCGATTTGCCCTCGGTCGCTCGCATGCCGCGACGCCGTTCGTGCCGCGTCACCGGCCACGGTGGGTCTTCGGGCGTCGCCGTGATCAGGTCGAAGTCGATCACGTCACCGTTGAGGACGACGACGCGCTCCACTTCCGGACCGCCCCGCTCGAGAAACTCGGCGACCGTAGCGTCGAGTGCGTCGTCGACGACAAAGCGTTTCGACTTGTACGCCTTCCATCCGTCGCTGTGTTCCTGGACGTCGCATAGATGCACGTCGGAGATGACGAAGTAGGCGCGAGCCATGCTCGGCGACGGAGTTTACTTCGGTTCGCGCAAACGTCGAACGCCCCGCGAGCTCACCCACGCCAGCAAGACCGCGGTCGCCACGAGGAAAAACGGCCAAGTATCGAACGACGGCGAAATACGGGTTCCGTCCGTCATCGGGACCGCAAGCGACAGGCGCGAAATGGTGGCGGTCGCGGTCGCCGCCAGCAGGCCGTAGTGGGCGACGAACGCGACCACCCCGGCAAAGAGCACGCCCGCCGCGACACTTCCGTAGAACTGCGAGTTGAGACCGACCCCCAGCACGACCAGGACTCCAGCCACCCAGCGGTTCTTCACCCGCCATTGGATGACCAAGAGCACCGCGAGGAGCAGCATCGCGGTGCTGGGCCCGAACAGCAACGACGACCAGAGAATCGAGCTCGCGCGCCGACCTCCCAAGAGCGTCTCCGGTTCGACCGCAATCGCGTGGTCGAAGGACGCGACGACCCCGATACCACCCGCGAGGGCGACGCCGAGCGCGAGACCCACCAGGAGCTCCCGGCCCACGAGGGGATCGGCGATCCGCCCGCGCAGCAACCGATTCCAGCCGACCAATGCGCGCGGCATTCGGCGCCGCACAAAGGGCTCGATCACGACGTAGCCAACGGCGGCCAGCGCGGCCCCGCCGATCGTCGACAAGATCATGTCATTGGTCGCATGGACCCCGCGAACCGGGCTCGCGGTGACGTGCGTGATGATGGTGAGCGCAAGGTATCCGTACGCGAGTCGGCGGGCACCGGTGAAATCGGACCCGCCGTCACGCAGCGTTCTGACGGCGGCCACCGGAAACGCGACCAGCACGATCACGACGAACACGACGCGAAATGCGATCACCACCACCTGCAGCGCCCAGTGGTACTCCTCCTCCGCGGTGTCCTGCGCGGCCCCGTCGCGTTTGACGACCAGCCACACGACGTCGCGACCACGCGCGCCGGCCTCGATCCGGCCTCCTCCATCGGCAGTCGTCCATGCGGCAACCGCGTCCACATTCGTTGGTGGAGCACGGCGAGGGGTCGCGGGGACCAGTGACGCGACTTCGAAGCCGGTGGCCTCCAAGGCTGGAGTCCAGTCGGGCGGTCCGCTCACTTCCGTCGCCAGCTCGTCTTCGGCAGCAATGACCATGAAGCCGCGCAGTGCTCCGGTTCCGTCGACCTTCAGCGTGGTCGTGCCGGGCATCAAGGCGGGAGGGTCATCGATCGTGATTTGGGTGCCCTGAGCCGCGATCCGCTTGCGACTGGCGCGAATGACCAGGCGAAACGGGTTGAAGAGTGGATCATCGCGCAACGATGCCTCGGCCACGATGCGCTCGCCGGCTTCCCTATCGTGCGCGGCGAATACCGTGCGCACGTTGGGTGCATCCTCGACGAGCGCCTCGAGCAGCTCCTGGGCGCGGTGTTCGAGGACCGCAGCATCGAGCGGAGGAACCAGCGCGGTCGGACTCGCTCGGCTTTGCAGCGCTGCGAGCCCTAGCACGAAGAACAACACGGCGGCGGCGATCCCCCAGGCGACCGAAGGACGCAGAGCACCGGCGGTCGGAGCATTGGCAACGGCGTCGGCGGAGAGCAGCTGTCCCTGGGCCAGCGCGCGCGCGAGCGGATCGCCACCCGGCAGCGCCAGGGCGGCTTCACGCACCGAGCCCGGGCGCTTCGCCGGGTCGTTTTCCAAGCACCGATCGATGAGCTCGGCGATCTCCGGATCGACCCGCGCACGCGAAGTGTCGCTGGACGGCTTGGACGAGGCTCGCCGTGACCGGGAGGATCCCGAGAACATCTCCTCGAGAATCAGTCCGAGCGCGTAGATGTCGCTCGCCTTGGTCACCGCATGACCGCGCGCCTGCTCCGGAGCCTGGTACGCCGGAGTGCCATCGCGAATCTCTTCCTTGCCGAACTCGTCGACCAGCGCCGCCAGCCCGAAGTCCGCGAGCTTGAGGTGCCCGCTGCCGTCGATCATCACGTTGGCGGGCTTGAGGTCGCGGTGAATGATTTCTCGATCGTGTAGTGCGGCCAAGCCTGCACACAGCTGGTGCGCAAGCTCGACCGCCTTGTCGTGGTCGAGCCGGCCGATCCGGCGGAGCAAAGACGCCAAGTCTTCACCGTCGACGTACTCCATCGACAGGAAGCGACGCCCCTCCACCTCGCCGATGTCGTGCACCCGACACACGTTGCCGTGGGTGACTTTGCGAGCGGTCCGGACCTCGCGGACAAAGCGTTCGACATAGTCGGTCCGCTCTGCCACCTCGGCGGGGAGAAACTTGATCGCGACCGACTCTCCGAGGACGAGATCGTCGGCGCGGTAGACGACCCCCATGCCTCCGCGCCCGAGTTGGCCGACGATCCGGTAGCGGCCACCGAGGACCTCGCCGGGCTCGTACTCGCGCGATGCGAGTCGCTTGCCCCCGAAGAGTGCACCCCGAACGTCGTCGTGCATCCGCTGCTGCGACGGACTGCGCGGCGCCTCCTCGGATGCGGGACTCTCGGCGAGGCCGGTCGGCCCGAGCGGGTCGTTGTCGTCGTCGGAGCTCACGCGCGGGGGCTCATGGTCCCCTTACTCTCCGGGCCAGGGCAACCATGTACGGCTCGGCGTTCCATCGCTGATTTGCGACCATCCGTCCGCCCAATCGATCCGCTCATTGTGCACATGACGCCCATCGCCCTCCTTTCGCGCAACAACGGCGCCCGCGCTTGTCCCGTTTGCGGGTATGGTGGTCGAGGGTCATGACTGGGTCGACGCGAGTCTTGGGTGTGGGCGTGCTGGTCATGATGGCCTCGCTGTTGGGCTGCCGGCACAGCTACCCCGAGGACGACGGTTGGGAGATGTCGGGGTGCATCCCCGACGATGACTTCGAGCGCGACGACGAGCCGGTCACGCGAACTCGACCCAGCGTAATCGGCTGGGACGCCGAGACCTCGCGCGCACTCTCCCGGCACATGGCCGACGCACCGGTGTTCGTCGTGGCCTACGGCGGCGGGCAGCTCCGCGTCCTCGAAGACTGCGAAGTGCTCTCGACGACGCGCTACCAGTACCGCACCCTCGGCGACAACGCGGTCGATGAAGCACGGCTCGTCAGCGCCGAGCAGCTGCGGGAACGAATGCCGCTGGCCCCCAAGCGCGAAGTCACTCCCGAGCAGGCTCACCGACTATCGCGCACCCACGTCGGCAGCTGGTTCGCGACGGGAGCCCCCGTGGGTCTCGATGCCCTCGAGGGCGACTGCGCCGACGCAACCCATCTCGTGACCTCGGCGGAGGTGGGAGCGTACGAGTTGTATCGATCCGAAGACCTCATCGACCGGCGAGGCGTGTTCCGGGCCTGCACGTCGGACCCGGTCGCTCGGACGCCGCCCGAAGGCTGCGACAACATCCTGCGACTCGAGCTGAGCACCCTGACACCCACGCGCAGGGTCGTGCTGGCCCCGCCCGAGACCACGCTCGAGCCCGGCCCGGATCCGGCCGCAATGAGTGATGACGAGCGGATGGAGTACGCCAAGCAGCTCTACATCGATGGGGATGCTGCCTTCAATATGGGCGACTACGCGCTTGCCCTCGTCAAGTTCGAGACCGCGTATCGGGTGTACGTCCCGAGCATTCATCTGTTCAACTTCAACATTGCACTGTCCGCCTGGGAGCTGGGGGACTGCGCCAAGGCCAAAGTCGCGTTTCAACGCTTCCTCGACCTGATTCCCGATCACCCTGGGCGCGGCGAAGCAACAGAGCGCCTCCTGGACATCGAGCGCAGCGGCTGTGCTCGAGGGCGCTAGCCCCAGGCAAACTTGGCGCGACGGATTGTTGGTCGGCCAGCCATAGTCTCAACGTGATGCGCCCCCTGTTGCCGTGGTTGGTCGTGCTCGCGGCGTGCACCGCCGATGACACTTCGTTGACCGCAGGCGCGCCCGAGACCGAGTCCGAGAGCGGGACAACCGGCATTGTCCCCGGGTCGACGGGCGTCGATGGACAAACCTCCACCGGCGACGAAGGGCGCGACACCGGCGTGGTCGACACGGGCACGACCACGGACGGCGGAAGCGCTTCGGAACCCGACTCCGGATCGACTGACTCGAGCTCCTCCGACTCGGGCTCTACCGGATCCTCGGATTCGGGATCGACCGACTCCGGTTCGACGAGCTCTGCATCGTCCGGTTCTTCCGACTCCGGCTCGTCCGACTCGAGCTCCACCGGCCCCGCGGAGACCGGCTCCAGCTCGTCCGACTCCGGCAGCTCGAGTTCGACCGACTCCGGCTCGACCGACTCCGGCTCCACCGACTCCGGCTCGACCGACTCCGGCTCCACCGATACGGGCGAAACCGGTGGCGAGTTCGGCACCTGCCTCGACGTCGTCGCCGGTACGTCCGCGGCCTGTGATGCGATCGTGACGCTCGGTCACACCGCAACCCCGAACATCGGGGTCGGCGACAGCCACAACTTCTCTCTGGGCCCCGAGGGCAACCTCGTCGTCTACGACGCTGCGACGCTCACCATCAGCTACGTGCTGTCCGACATCGAGGACGCAGACCTCGCCGCAGATCGGCTGCTCACGCGTGATGCTACCGGCCTGACCCTGCGCAACGCGACCGATGGCTCCGTCGTCACCACTTTTCCTGCCGGCCTGGATGCCGGTTTGTCCGATGACGGTTCCACCCTCTGGATCGCCTACGGCACGGGACTCGAGGTCTACGACTCGATGGGCACGTCGGTATGGAGCGACATCGGTGACTACACCGGGGCAAACATCGTCGCCCTGCCGGACGAGCTCGGAGTCTTCGCCCCGGCCCTCGATGTCGCCAGTGCGACCGTCGTCGACCTCGCGGGCGGCGGAACCCAGACCGTCGGTTTTACCGGCGACTTCGAGCGATGGTTCGCCGATCGCACGCGCTTCGTCACCGCCCAAGGCGCGGCCCATCGCATCTACGAAACCGACGGCACCGTCCTGTTCATCGACTTGGTCCCCGTCGACTACGGCTTCGGCGACTGGTACGTCAGCGGGAGCTCGCTGATTCATCTCGACATGCCCGGCGTCGCCGTAGAAACGCTGGGTTCGGGGTGGCAAGCAGCCGACGACATGATCGCGTTCCGGGACTGCCCCAGCGGAGCCATCATCACGCTCGGAGACATCACGGCCAGTGTTGCCGCGTTCGACGTCGGATCGTGCGACGGTACTTCGATGTCGTTCGACGCGGCCGACGGCGCGTGGATGTCCGCGATCGCCCCTGGGATCCTCGACGACGATCTCGGCAACCAGGCCTTCACCGTGGCTCCGATTGCCATCGCCGGATCCGGATCTGGACGATTCGCCGTGGAGACTCCGTTCGGCACGAACGTCTACGACCCCATCGACGGTTGCGACGTCGCGGTCACGGCATCCTTTCCCCAGACGTACGATGAGATGTCGCTCTCCCGCAACGGGAACGCGCTCGTCGGAGAAGTCACCGCTCAGAATATCGCCGTGGTCTCGATTCCCGACGGCACCGTGCAGAGCAATTTCTGCGTGACGTCACCGTGCGGAGGCCCGAGCACACAGCTTTGGGGCCGCGCGTGGCTCAACGACGACGCCTCGCTGATGGGACTGCACCACTGGTGGACCGGCGCGTTCACGGGCCGCATCTACACCGTTCCTGAGCAAGACGTCCTCGTCACGTCGTCGGGGTTCTACAACGGCGCGTGGGAGCTCCCCGACATGGTTCCGTTCGCCCCCTGCGGCGGCTACTCGATCGAAACCGACCTACCCGCCTTCATCGAAAACCCGATCCCCCATGAATCGGTGGCCTACGTTCGCCTCGACGGGGCGTTCACCGGCACGGTCCTCGACGGCGTGCCGTGGGGCTTCATCGACAACGACCTCGCCCTGGTCGGACGCTACGTCGACAACGACGGCTCCTGCGGACCGGCGTTTCAGTCGTGCTTTGACTACACCGAGGTCCGAGCCATGGACGGAACGCTCGTCGCGACGACCTCGCTGCCGGAGTTTCACCGGTTCACCGTCGTCACCCCCGACGAGATCTTCGTGGACAACCCGCCGCGGATCTACGACGTCTACTCGGGCGCACTCCTGTGGCAAGACGCCGAGGCTGACGTCGCCCAACCGGTCGGCACCGATCACGTGGTCACCCTCGACGACGGCGTCCTGTCGATCACCATGTGGCGCCCCTGAACGCAACGCCGCGTTGACTCTGCTCGTGGTGCGTATCGTCGTGCTACCGGCGTCGGAACCCACGTTGTATTGTCGCGCCGTGCTCAGGCGAGTCCTCTTCGCTGCGGTGTTGGGCTCGGCCTGCGGGTCACCCGAGCCCCCTCCTCCGCCGGCTGGTGCGAAGCCAAAGCCGGTCGACGCGGCCTCGAAGCCGGACAGCGACCGCTTGGTCGCAAGCTCGGTCAAGCCTGCACCGGCGCGCGCGAACACGGAGTCGCCCGGGGCAATCCCACGGGGCGGCGGGGCCGAGCCTCCGAGCGTCGTCGATGTCGCAGCGCCGCCGCCGGAAGAAGTCGAAAGCACTCGGACGCGAGGCCACACGAGGTCCAACTCCGCCGTGCGCAACGTCGACGACGACGACCGCAGCAAGGACCCTCCGTCGCACTCGGTCGTGAAGCTGACCAAAGCGGAGCGGGCAAGGCTCGCGGCGGCCGTCGTCGCAAACTGCCCGAGCGACGTCCCCAGAAAAGTGACCCTCAGTGGCGAAGTCGCCTCGGGTCGGGCGCGGCTGAGCAAGGTCACGAGTGCAACACCCGGAAGCACCTCTCCCGCACTCGAGGCCTGCATTCGCAAGGCGCTGCGAAGAGTCGTCCTGCCCCCGTTCAAGAAGGCGAAAATCGACGGGCTGGAGATCACGCTACGTCAGCCTGAGGCCGAGCCGGACGCCGGCGCGACACCGTAGCCATGCGCGTGCTGTAGGCTCACCCCTTGCGAAGGCGATGGATCGGCGCGGCGCTGCTGGTATGCGCTTGCGACTCTTCGGCCGCGGAAGCTCGGCCGGATGACGACAAGGTTGCCGTCGTCGACCGTGGCCCCGAACCCTCACAACAGCCGACTCCGTCACCTCCTGCTCCCACCCAAGCGCAGCCGCCTCCGCCTCCGCCGCCCGTCGACGTTCCCGAGCCCCAGCCGGAAGAGGTCGTCGCGACCAAACGAAAGCTCGCGCCGAATCGGGGATCAGCGATCGCCAAGATCGACAGCGACCGCGAAAAGAACACAAAGAAGGCGCACGGGGAGGGAGGCAAAATCACGAAGGCACATCGCGCCGCGCTCGCAAAGGCAGCCAGGGGATGCCCGTCGAACAAGGGGCAGGCGGGACGCCTCACCGGGCGTGTCGAGGATGGGCGGATCCAGCTCGAATCGATCAAGGTCGGGAAGGTCGACGTCGCGCTGACGAGCTCGCTGGGCGCGTGCATCGTGAAGCGACTCGCCAAGATCGAACTCGAGGGCCTCCGGAGCGTGGGCTTCGACAATCTTCCGGTCAAGCTCGAGCCCGCCGCGACCAACGCGGACGACGACCGCGGTCATTCGGCGACTACGGACCCGAGCACAGCCCGGCCCAGGTAGCCTCGTCCACGAGCCCGCGCAGGCGCTCACAGCCCTCGGCGAAGGCGAGACTCGGCGACACCGATTCGAGCACGCTCCCGTCGGTGTTCGCATACACGATCTTGTCCCCCAACGACACGAGCGCAGACCCGGTCTGAACATCCCAGACTCGCGCCGTCCCGGCTGTACTTGCGGTTGCGACCCGACGGCCATCGGACCGAAACGCCACCGACTTGATGATCCCACGCTGCCCGGTGAGCTCCGCGATCGGGTCGCAAGTCGCCGCGTCCCACAGCCGTGCGGTTCCGTCGTGGCTCCCGGTGACGATGAGACGCCCGTCCGGCGAGAACCGGAGCGCGGTCACCTCACCGGTGTGTCCCTGACAGGTCCCCACCGGGCTTCCGTCCGCGAGATTCCAAAGCCGCATGGTGTGGTCGAGACTGCCCGTCGCGACTCGCCGCCCATCCGGCGAAATCGCAAGCGTCTTGACGGACTCGTCGTGTCCCTCGAGCGTATGAACCATCCGACCGTCGCGGACATGCCAGATGCGAGCCGTCGCGTCCCGGCCTGCCGTGACGAGGACATCACCGTTCGTCGATAGCGCGACCCCTTCGATGTGGTCGCCGTGCCCCCGCATCGTTTGGATGGCGCGCCCTGACCCCGCGTCCCATACGACAGCGACGCCCGCCTCAGACCCTGCGGCCAAGAACGTGCCCGTCGGATCGAAGGCGAGGCTTCGGACGGGAGCGCCGAGCCCCTCGAGCTGGCTGAGCTGGCCCGACGCCGGATCGAAGATCGTGACCTCGTGGGTCGCGCCCGAGACCGCAACCAAGTGCTCGTGTGCCAAGAGATCGAGCGACGCGTCGCGGTCGAGCACCGTCCGTATCGCGTTGCCCGTCTGTGCGTCCCACAGCCGCGCCGAGCCGTCCGCGCTCACCGTGGCAATCCGCTGTCCGTCCGGCGAGTAGCTCGCCTTCATGACGTCGTCGCGGTGCTGGTCGATGACGAGGCGCTGCGCCCCGCTCGTCGCGTTCCAGACCCGCGCCGTCCCATCCTGGCCAGCGGTCAGGACTTCAGCGCCATCCGGCGAGAACGCGACCGAGTGAACGAATCCGTGGTGACCACTGACGCGGACCACTCCCTGCTCGGGTGGACGTGCGAACGCGTGCACCGAACCATCCCACCCTCCGACGTAGACCCGCTTGCCCTCGAGGTCGACCGCCATCGAAGAAACGCCCTGGCGGATCCCGGGGAACTTGACGTGCTGCATCGTCGAGTCGACATCCCAGACGACCGCGTTCCCGTCCCAGCTCCCCGACACGAGCGTACTCGCATCGTCCGAGAGCTCGACGAAGGCGACAGCACGCTCATGACCCGAAGCGGTCGCGAGCATCTCGCCCGTCTCGGCCAGCCAAACTCGAGCCGTGCGATCGCGCGACGCGGTCGCGACGTGTGAAGCGTCCGCATCGAAGTCGATGTCCGTCACCCGATCGTGGTGCCCCGCGAGCACGCGCAGCGTCTCACCGGTCGCGATGTCGTAGAGCCGCACGGTGCTGTCGTC
>Ga0207422_1004799_pt1 | contig 10565 bp, 9 predicted proteins | sample MarCyaLeptolynsp_FD_187757 | JGI IMG/M metagenome (GOLD analysis project Ga0207422, IMG submission 187757) | Marine cyanobacterial communities from Panama - species 1 Leptolyngbya sp. (SPAdes) | ecosystem: Environmental > Aquatic > Marine > Unclassified | place: Panama: Panama City | collected... | reverse complement strand
AGCTTTGCCCCTATTTCAGGCGGTGGGGGATCGAGGTGGGGAAGCTACTACTCTCAATAATATTGGTAATGTCTACGACTCACTAGGAGAAAAGCAGAAAGCCTTGGAATTCTACAACCAAGCTTTGCCCCTATTTCAGGCGGTGGGGGATCGAGGTGGGGAAGCTACTACTCTCAATAATATTGGTGGTGTCTACGACTCACTAGGAGAAAAGCAGAAAGCCTTGGAATTCTTCAACCAAGCTTTGCCCCTAAGACGGGCTGTGGGGGATCGAGGTGGGGAAGCTACTACTCTCAATAATATTGGTAATGTCTACGACTCACTAGGAGAAAAGCAGAAAGCCTTGGAATTCTACAACCAAGCTTTGCCCCTAAGACGGGCTGTGGGGGATCGAGGGGGGGAAGCCACTACTCTCAATAATCTTGGTGGTGTCTACTCTGATTTAGGAGAAAAGCAGAAGGCATTAGAATTCTACAACAAAGCTTTGCTCCTAAGACGGGCTGTGGGGGACCGAGGTGGGGAAGCCACTGCCATCTCTAACGTCGCTTTCTTACAACGCAGCCAAGGCAACCTGAAAGAAGCCTTAACCCAGATGGATAGCGCCATCACCATTGTTGAAGAACTCCGCACCAAAATTGGTTCCCAAGAACTCCGCGCTTCCTACTTTGCCCAAGTGCAAAAACTTAGATATTACGAGTTCTACATCGACCTACTGATGCAACTGCATCAACAAAACCCCAATCAAGGATACGATGCCCTCGCCCTCCACGCCAGCGAACGGGCTCGCGCTCGCAGTCTCCTAGAAATCCTCACCGAAGCCAATGCCAATATCCGCCAAGGGGTTGAACCCAAACTCCTACAACAGGAGCGCACTCTCCAACAACAACTCAACGCCTTGGAGCATAGCAAGTATGAACTGGTGAGTACTCAGTACACCCAAAAAGAACTTGATGACATTAAACAACAAATCAACAAGGTTCTCACTCAACTCGACCAACTCGAAGCCCAAATCCGAATTGCCAGTCCCCGCTACGCTGATCTCAAATATCCCGAACCTTTAAACTTACAACAGATTCAACAACAGGTACTCGACGAGGATACCCTACTTTTAGAATATTCCCTGGGCGAAGACCGCAGTTACCTCTGGGCAGTCAGCAAAAATAGCATCACTAGTTATGTACTCCCCTCCCGTAGTGAAATCGAAGCTGCCGCCCAAACTTTCCGGGAATCGATGACTCAAGAGAGTGGAGCTAATCTCGAAACCGGATTGCCCCTGAGTCAGATGCTTCTGGCTCCGGTGATGAATCAATTAGGCAACAAACGCTTACTGATTGTCCCCGATGGAGCATTGCAATCGATCCCCTTTGTGGCGCTGCCGATTCCTGGGAAGAGCAAAATCTCGGTTTCTTCTTCGTCTGAGCGGGAAATCAATGATTCGGAAAAATTGTCGTTTCTCCCGTCAACTCACCCGGAAATTAATTTCCGGGCTAATAGGGAAAGTCCGTTAAAACGGACTGATTCTCCACAATTTATAGTCGGTTTAAACCGACTTCAGCTATTAGACTGGGATTTCAATCCCAGGCGGGTAACCGATACGAAACCAGATTTAAATCCCAGGTGGATAACCGATACCAACGTAGCCAATTCTTACACCCCATTATTAGTCCAACACGAAATCATCACCCTCCCCTCCGCCTCAACCGTTGCCATTCAAAGACGACAATTAAAGAACCGTTCACCTGTAGCTAAAACCCTTGCTGTATTAGCTGACCCCATCTTCAATCTCGACGACTCTCGTGTTACGGGCACTCCACCCCAAGCAACTCCTGAAACACTGAACAACTCTGCCTTAACTCGCGCTGCCCGTAACTTAGGTTTAGGGGACAGTGCTAGCGTATTTGACCGACTACAATATACTCGCACTGAAGCCGAGAAAATACTAGCCCTCGTCCCAGAAACCAAAAGTTTACAAGCCTTGGACTTTGATGCCTCTCGCACCACCGCCACTGACCCCAATTTAGCCCAATATCAAATTATCCACCTTGCCACCCACGGCTTACTCGATCCAGTTAATCCTGAATTATCCGGTGTAGTGCTATCTTTATATGACCAACAGGGCAAATCCCAAGATGGCTTCTTGCGCCTCCACGACATCTTCAACCTCAACTTGCCTGCAGAACTTGTGGTTTTGAGTGCCTGCGAAACCGGATTAGGGAAAGAAATCAAAGGAGAAGGCTTAGTGGGCTTGACAAGAGGCTTTATGTATGCAGGAGCGCGGCGAGTGGTGGTGAGTTTGTGGAGTGTTAACGATGTTGCTACTTCAGAGGTGATGACGAAGTTTTACCAAAAGATGCTCAACGAGGAACAAAATCCAATATCTGCTTTAAGAGCAGCACAACTGGAGATGTGGAACTCCCAGAATCGGCAGTCTCCCTATTATTGGGCAGCGTTTACGGTACAGGGAGACTGGCGATAGAGGGTGAGCGAAAAAACGGTTGGGAAGTTTGGGGAGCTAGGGAAGCTGGGAGAGCTGGGGGAGCTGGGGGAGCAAGAGAAAACTTATAATTTTTTGGATACTTAGCCAGAGATTCCAACCAAAATTTCGCTCATATCATGTCCGCCTAATCGCTTACGATAAAAACTTCTCCGCGTCTGGAGCGTCAGCCTTAACGATAAGTATTCAACCGGACATGATATCACCCACCGCCAGATTAGGAAACTGTGCAGATTAAGCAACTAAAATAACGATCGCAACCTCTTCTGGATTTGCTTCTTTATCTTCCTTGATATAATATTTGAGCTAAATCATTGCGTAACAAGGCTTCTTCTCCAGTATCTTCTAAAACACGAGCCAGATCGATCGCTTGCTCATAGAAATTTTGCGCATTTGCTAAGTCACCAGTGACTGTGTATAATTCCGCAGATAACCGCAGCCAAATCAGTTCTTGAAAGAGATTTTCCTCTGCTTTAGCAAGAGCAATATGTTTATCAAGCGCTCTAAAAGCTGGAGGATAATTGCCAGCTTCTGTGTAAGCATTCACCAAACCCCGAAAAGCACGAAACTGGTTAGGAGCATCGCTCGTTGTTCGAGCTAGTAGCAGAGCTAATCCATAGGCTCTTGCTGCATCTTCTGGGAGGTTGGCAGCACGGTAGGCATCTCCTAAATTATTACGAGTATTTGCTTCCCCTAAGGGATCCCCAAAGCGACGCCGCAAAACTATGGCAGCTTCGTGTTGCTTAATTGCATCGAAATAATTGCCCCTCTGAAATTCTACTAAGCCTAAGTTACTTAAGGTTAGCCCTTCTGCTTCTTCGTTATTAACACTACGAGCGATGGCAAGGGCTTCTGTTAAGCTTTGGGCTGCTGCTGCAATATTTCCAGTTTGCAACAACAATGTACCCAAATTGTTTAAGCCATAAATTTGTCCTTGAAAATCCTTCAGGTAACGAGCAACCCCTAAACGGCGTCGCAGCATATCTGCTGCCTCTTCATAACGTCCTAGTTTGGCATAAGTATGTCCTAGATAATCGTAGGTTAGTCCTAGTCCCTGCAAATCACCAACTTGTCGATAAATTTCCAATGCCTGCAACCAGTAGTCGAGGGTTTTCTCCAAATACCCTTTGCGGTACGATTGTCCTCCTAGCCGCAGCAGTAAATCGGCTTGCTCTCTAGGTTCTCCACGACTACCGTTGTTTAAAGGAATATCCAGTTGTGACTCAAGTTCAAGGCTATCAAAGCCCCTAGGGAAGAACTGTGCCCTAGCCTCCATGCTACAAAGTAATAATGGTACTTGCAGCAGAGCGATCGCACTTAAGCAAATTAAAGACCTATTTTGTCTTTTGCACAGTTTTTTTCTTTCGGTCTTCATCGTTCAATCCTAGGGCTTATTTCCTCAAAACTGGTACTACTGCACCTACTTTAGACTCCTGTGGTGGAGCTTTAAACAGCTCACCCAAATAAATTTGTCGAATATCTTCTGGTAGAGCAGTTTTCAACAGCTGATACCCTTGCTGAAGCTGAATTCTCACCTGAGCAGGGGCAATCATATCTCCCTCTGCTTGCAAATAAGCGGCAATCCGCGTTTCGCTCCAGTGGAAAGTCTCAGCCATAACTATCATTAGCCGTATTGCTGGTGGTAGCTGCTCTAATGCCTGTTCGAGATAACACCACAAAGGGGGTGGTGCAGCCTTAAGTTCGTAGTGAATTGACTCTACAGCAGGCAAATCTGCTTGATTAATGCAAACAGCAGTCATATTAATCAACCAATTTTGGAAGAAACTAGACTCTGGTGTATCTTTCTCGCGCAAATCTAGTCCACCTAGTTCATAGTAGAGATGACGCCAAGTTAAGGCAAATAGGTAATCTGCTTGTACGGGCGATCGCGCTGAATGGCTAATCAGAGTATAAACAATCGGACTATAGCGACAGAAAATGGCGGTAAAATACTTCCCCTGTTCAGGATAGCGCTGAAACAGGGTCAACAGTTCGCGATCGCTATAATGGAACAACGCTTTGACCAACGGATGATTCGATTCGGAAAAATGCGGAATTTGCACAATCTTCAATTCCCAGCTGTACTCAGGAAAATTAGAGCAGATGCTTCCCCCTTATGTCTAGCGCTACTCATACTCAGAGGCTGTTGACTCAGGTTGAGTGGTATGGGAGTGTTGTACCCCTTATATAACAATGATGAGCTACTGGTTTAGACTCTAGTCAGGCAAAGTAATCAGAGAAATTAGCTAAAATTAGTAGCATCTGTGATATATGTCTTGTGCTAATCATCTTACCCACACTTGGACAGTAGATTCATTAAAGTTAAGATCAATTTATTGCGCTTTGTCAATTTATGATTATATCAGTTGAACTTATTTCCTCCCTATTTAATCCCTTACCTCTAGGTGCTTTTCTGCCTTTAGATAGCCTCTTTTCCACTCAGGGCATTATGGTAATGCTCTTAGCAGCTTATGCTGTTGCTATGTGGATGTTTCTTAGCAGTGCTCCCAAGGTTCATACCATTATGGTGTCTGATTTAGAAGTGGCGCGAGGCTTTTATGAAGGCTTACTCGATTTTACTGCGGCCGAGGTTCCTCTGCACTACTACTACAACTACGAGCAAACTCTGGGAGCCACTAGTATTGATCCTCTTTATATGTCAACTGCTATAGGAAGCGGCAGTAGTACCCAGCTCCATGGTTCTGAAGGATTGTGGTACCAGATGAAAAAGAATACTCAGCTACATATTATTTCTGGGGCCAACTATGGTAATAAAAACCAGCATCGCCACGTTTGCTTCGATCACGACTGCTTAGAACAAGTCTTAATGCGGGTGCAAATGCGACATCTTAAGTACAAAGTTCGCACTCAAAAACCTCTGAATTTTTTAGTCAAGGACATAGATGGCCGTGTGATTGAAATGGCAGAAGTTTCTAATTAGTCATTAGTCATTTGTTGTTTGTCATTTGTTATTTTTACCAATGACCAATGACCAATGACTAATAACATTTTAACTACCTACTTAGGCAGGTTTTGTCAAGTTAGAGCAATAGCGATCGCTCACAATTATTGAGCGTATCTTGACAGGTTGCATCTCGGATGATTGCGGCATTGGTCGTTGCTCTGGGTGGGTGACAATTTTTTTGCAGACTAGTTGCTCACTACCTATATAGGGATATCCCCAAGTGTATAGCTCCAAATCACTGCTGGTTGCATTAGCTGGAGAGAAGGCAAAGCTAGTTATTAAAACTAATCCCAGAGTGGCAACAGCTATAATCACAGTTCTCAACATGGACTTTTCTCAAGCTATCAATTTATTGCATTAGCACTTTCTTTATTTTTACCTCAGTTTTTCTGATCGTGGGCAAATAATCTTTACTGTGGTTGCCCCATTAACGCTATAGTCACATATTCAATGATAAAGACTAAAGTCACAAGTGCATCTTTTATCCCTCTTGTACTGTTGCCTTTAATCGGTGGCATGCTTATGGGTTTGACACCTTCACCGATAGAAGCTTGGCCTTTAGCATGGATTGCTCTAGTTCCCCTCTGGTTTCTCATTATCTCCCAAGATATCAATTCCCAATTCCCAATTCCCCATCCCCAATCTTCAGCTACAAACACTCGCCAGTGTGCTTTGTACGGTTTAATCTGGGGTATTGGTTACCACGGGTTAGCGCTGTTTTGGATTACTGGCGTTCACCCGATGGATTGGATGGGAGTACCCTGGCTTGCTAGTATTGCGATCGCACTTTTTTGCTGGACTTTCATTACTCTTTGGGGAGCTTTCCTCGTAGCTATTTGGGCAGCGGGAATGGCATTTTTACAGCAGGCGACATTCCAAGCTAAAGCAACTAAAAGAACCAGCTTTTTATCTACCTTAGTTCCCATCTTGATTGGTACAGCTTTGTGGTGTGGCTTGGAAGCTCTTTGGAGTGCTAGTCCTCTGTGGTGGACTTCCTTATCTTATACCCAGAGTCCCCACAACCTACTGATTTTACACCTTGGTCAACTATCTGGTCCTACAACCATCACAGCAGCAATTGTCGCAGTTAATGGTTTGCTAGCCCAAAGCATTGCAGTAGCTTTGAATAAAAGAAGGCAGGAGGCAAACCCCCCCTATGTCCCCCCAAGGGGGGAAGGCAGAAGGCAGAAGGATAAAAATCTTTCTTCCCTTGTCTCCAATTCCCCATTCCCCATTCCCCATTCCCCATTCCCCATTCTCAATATGGCAGTAGGACTATTAATCGTCTTACACTTGATTGGTTTTGGACTTTACAGCCGCCCTCTAATTCAGTCAAGTGCTGCCGCATTGAAGGTGGGGATTATTCAGGGTAATATCCCTAATGAGATGAAACTTTACCCACAAGGTTGGCGTCGCGCTCTGAGTGGTTACACTAGTGGTTACGAAACCTTAACAGAGGCAGGAGTTGAGGCTGTACTGACTCCGGAAACAGCTTTACCATTCCTCTGGGATGAGCAGGTTCGGGAGAAGAGTCCCTTCTATTCAGCAATTTTAGATAAAGGTGTCCTTGCCTGGGTAGGAGCATTCGGAAAACACGAAGGTGGTTTTACCAACAGTCTGTTTACTGTTACTGGTGCTGGAGAAACTATCAGCCGCTTCGACAAAGTTAAGTTAGTACCTTTAGGGGAATATATTCCTTTTGAGCAGGTTGTAGGAGGTTTAGTAGAGAGACTTTCCCCTCTCAAGGCTCGCCAGGTAGCCGGTAAGCCAACTCAAATTTTAGAGACGCCATTTGGTTCGGCAATTGTCGGTATCTGTTATGAGTCAGCTTTTGCTTACCATTTTCGCCGTCAGGCTGTAGCTGGTGGGCAATTTATCCTGACAGCGTCTAATAATGCCCATTACAGTCAAACTATGCCAGCTCAGCACCATGCTCAGGATGTAATGCGGGCAGTAGAAACAGACAGGTGGGCAGTACGTGCAACCAACACTGGCTATTCTGGTATTGTAGACCCTCACGGTAGAACCCGATGGTTATCGGGGATTAATACTTATGAGATTCATGCTGATACGATTTATCGACGGCAGACACAGACTTTATATGTGCGTTGGGGAGATTGGTTGACACCAATTTTGTTGGGATTAGCAGTAATCATTTGGTTGATTGTTAATCACTTCAAGGGGTGACAACAAGGCTAAAAAGGAGACTGGGTGTAGGGTGTGGGGTGTGGTGAAAATAGGCATAGATAATTGGCTATCTCGGCCTCATCAAACTTCCATTACCTGATTCTATCGTCCATTACCTGATTCAATTGTTCCCACCAACTTTGGCGACGCTCCTCTTTTTTCCCTACACCCTACACCCTACACCCCACACCCTGCCTACTTTTCCTTTGACACAAATTAAGACGTTTGATCGCTTTCCTGGATGCGAATCTCAAAAACCTCAACGCGACTAGCTCCACAGCGGATGGCAGATTTTGAGGAGTAGAGGGTATTTCCCTGATTATCCAGAATCTTCAAATACAGATCGGGTTTGGCTTCCAATAAATCGCGGAAATCTTGGGTGCGGTAGGTAAGAATAAACTCTCCATTGGCATCGGTTTGGGTGGTTCCCAAGCGATTGTCAAAGACACAATCGTAATCGAATAGACTTACTATCAGTCCTCCCAAACCCCGGTTCTGTTCATCTACTACTCGTCCCCGTGCTACCCAGACATCAGTCGGCAATTGGGAAACCGTAAGAGATAGCGATCGCTTGTTCACTCCCCCAGCATTGGCAACTGTAACTGTGACGTTATAAGTTCCCGGTTGTTGATAGATATGGGAGGGAGCTGTATCCAGACTTGTAGTGCCATCCCCAAAATCCCAGCTGTAGGAAACTGGGGCATCACCTTGCACGATCGCATTGAGGTAGACTGGCGTATCAACTTGTGGGTTTCTTGAATTCGCCGTCAGGTTCTCAATCAAAGGTGGTGCCGCTTGTTCGAGCACTGTCACTGTTTTTGATTGGCGATCGGTGCTATTTTGATTAGATGCTACAAAGGTGACGGTGTAATCCCCTGGTTTGGTGTAGCTGTGGGTAGCTGTTAGAGTTGAGGCTGTGCTGTTGTCTCCGAAGTCCCAACGGTAGTTTAGCGGTTGTGTAGCATCTTTATTTACGGTTCCCGTAAATGTACCGGCTTGATTGACAGTTAACTGAGTTGGACTATCTAGCGAGAGTACCTGAATCGGTACAGAAGGTGTGTCGCAAGGAGGTGGTGTCAGATCAGACCGCTTCAGTACAATTTCAACAAGGTGACGATCGCCCCCCACTAACATTACAGGGTCTTTATGACGGTAGATTAACTCACCCTTGGAGTTGCATACTACCACCAATACTCCCTCTTTAATAGATTCTGCCGCCTCTTTGATTGTTTCCGCTTGCATGGGCAGTGCGTAGTAGCCGGAAACCTCAGTTTTTGCTTTACCGAGGGGGTGGATAATGTTGCCTCGAACATCGGCGAAATATACCACCAAATTTACCCAACCTCGTCGATTTTCGTCCACAATGCGACCATGAATGAGAGAGTCTTTTGAATCAACTTCAGGAACGCGAATTTTAGCAATTTCCAGTTCAACTTCTAAATCCCTGGTAATCGTTTGATTGCATTTGATACTAGCTTGCACCTGTTGCACCCGCAAGTTTTTCTTACCTAATTTTTTCTCCAATCGCTTAGTTTCGTGTTGGAGCAGGGAACCCAAGACAACTTGTACATCTCGGACTTGCTGTAAGGTATTGATGTTAGCAGAACCTGCCTTGTTGAAGGATTCAATAATTTTTGTTGTGATTTCATTTGGGATATTGTTGTTCATTTTTTGACTCCAAATTAAATTGTTGGTTTAAAATTGTTAACTTAAGTGATGGATAATCTGCTAATTAATAGTAGGTTGAGTTGAGGTAACGAAACCCAACAAATACAGGTAAAAGGTTGATATTGTTGGGTTTCGCTTTTCCATTGAATCGATAAATTTACTTCAAAGTATTGATTTGCTCAACCCAACCTACGAGGGATGCGATCTGCTTGCAGCACTGCTTGCGCTATTGCACTAAGTTCAATAGTTTAGCTTGAGCAGATTCCAATATAAAATCTCGGATGTATGTACTAGCGTTAAGAATTTCTACTCCTATTAGTTCTCCTGCAGCATTTAATTCAGCAGTGACATTTGGACTAATTTCTACACTTCCTGCTTCTAGCTCTTCAGAGATTAGTAAGTGAAGAATATCTTCTTCTTTAAAGTAGTTTAATTGTGGAAATTGCTGTTTCATATTAGACATTGGTAATAAACCTTCCTGTTTTTATACGAAATCGAATTTATTGTCGAGTTATGGCATGAATTGTGATGGGTGTAATGACATTGTGATTTTGTTCATAAGGAATTAAGACGAGCTGTTTGTTATGTTTACCAACTACAATTGATCGACCTGTCTCTACATCATAATAACGCTCACTAGAAAATCGTAGAATATTTTCAATTAAATCAAGCTTGAAGCTTCTTTGGGTTGCTCGATACTGAAGATAGGATGTCCAAATAATTTCCGGCATTAGTTAATCATTTGCGATCGCACTTACAATAATTGTAGGTTGGGTTGAGGTAACGAAACTCAACAAATGCGGGTAAAAGGTGGATATTGTTGGGTTTCGCTTTTCCATTGAATCGATAAGTTTTCCTCCAAAGTATTGATTCGCTCAACCCAACCTACAGGGGATGTCATAGCGCAAGCGCTGCTGCAAGCAGATCGCACTATAGGGGGATATAGGTGATACGATTTTGATATTCTTGGGGCTCTCCTGCCAAAGCGATAAGGATTAGATCATCTATGATTTGTCCAATTGTAGCTTTCGGACGCAAAACGAAAATACCAGGGACTTGGCGATTCTGTGATAGATGTTCAGCTAAATGCACAGGCATTGAGGTGCGATTATTAGTAACCAGAATAAGCTGTTCCGCATTTAAACTGTGATAACTTTATTACCTTTGTTTTTGAGTTTTCGCCCCCATTTGATAATTAATCCTCCTTCATTTAACAGTTGATGTAACAAATATTCTAATTCTTCAATTGAT
>Ga0207422_1004798_pt1 | contig 10569 bp, 9 predicted proteins | sample MarCyaLeptolynsp_FD_187757 | JGI IMG/M metagenome (GOLD analysis project Ga0207422, IMG submission 187757) | Marine cyanobacterial communities from Panama - species 1 Leptolyngbya sp. (SPAdes) | ecosystem: Environmental > Aquatic > Marine > Unclassified | place: Panama: Panama City | collected... | reverse complement strand
GATTGAAGTGGCAACAGATGCCGGCTTTGTCCGCCCGCCGCTGCATGACTTCTTCATGACCCGCTACACAGACGCCTACGCCGCCGAGATTGCGGCTTTCGTCACGGCGATCGGCAGCAAGACACCGCCGCACCCGTCCGGTGACGATGGATTGAAAGCGCTGCTGCTCGCCGAGGCCGCACTCAAGTCGGTGGCTGAACGCCGGTCTGTCGGTGTCGATGAAATCTGAGTTTCAGGGTATGCCGTCTGTCCTGTGAAAAGGACCTGAGACCGTTTCCGGAAAAACTATGCAGAAATCCCGGATCACAAAAAGGATTGCAGTAAATGGACAGCCTCGGCATCGGACTGATCGGCACGGGCTTCATGGGAAAGTGCCACGCACTGGCTTATGGCTCGGTGCGGGCGGTCTTCGGAGATGTGCCCGAAACACGTCTGGAAGTTCTGTGCGATGTTCCGGCCGACAAGGCGGAGACCCTTGCCGACCAGTTTGGTTTTGCGCGTGGAACCGACGACTGGCAGAACCTTATTGCCGACCCGAACGTCGACATCGTCTGCATTACGACTCCCAACAAGGTGCACAAGGACATGGCCATGGCTGCCCTTGCGGCCGGAAAGCATGTGCATCTCGAAAAGCCGATGGCACTTACCCTTGAAGATGCGAAGTCCATGCTCGCGCTCGCCAGGGAAACCGGCGCAAGGACGATCGTCGGTTACAACTATCTGCACAATCCCGCCTTCCGGCACGCGCAGAAACTCATCGCAGATGGTGCGATCGGACGGATCGTGCATTTTCGCGGGATGGTCGATGAAGACTATCAGGCAGACCCAGAACTTGCCTGGACCTGGCGGGCGACAAAAGCCGATGCAGGTCTTGGTACACTTGGAGATCTCGGCTGCCACCTGATTTCGCTGGCAACGGCGCTGGTCGGGCCGGTTGAAAGCCTGATCGCGGAAACCAGGACCGTCCACGCCACGCGGCCGTTGGGAGACGGATCAAGCGAGCGAAGGGACGTCGAAAACGAGGATATTGCCTCCGCATTGCTCACATTCGAAAACGGTGTGCATGGCGTTGTCTCGACATCGCGCAGCGCATGGGGGCGCAAAAGCTACATCGGGTTTGAAGTGCACGGAACCGAAGGCATGATCACCTTCGACCAGGAGCGCATGAACGAACTGCGCCTTTACCAGAATCGAGGTCCGCTTTCCGAGCAGGGGTTCAAGACGCTGCTGAGCGGACCGGCCCATCCACCTTACGGTCAGTTCGTGCCGGCGGCAGGGCATCAGCTTGGTTTCAATGATCTCAAGGTTATCGAGGTCCACGAGTTCCTGCGGGCAATCATCGAAGACCGGGATGCGCTGCCGTCCTTCCGGGAGGCCTTGCATTTCGAAGCCGTCATTCATGCGATCGCGGAGAGTGGCGAGACCGGTCACCGGGTTCAGGTCGGGTCCATCTGATCCTGCGGTAGTGTCTCGCTCCAGATCCTGAGTTCGTCCAGAAACTTCAGGGCCGTTGCACCGAATTCCGTAATTTCATATTCCACCGATATGGGCGCGGTCTGAAGCACGTTTCGTGACACCAGACGGCGCGCTTCGAGCTGTTTCAGGCGCTCGGCGATCATCTTTTTGCTGGCAGCGCCCAGCATGCGCGACAGGTCATTGAATCGGACCGGACCGTCTTTCAGGTGCCACAAAATGGAACCGGTCCATTTGCCGCCGAGAATGCGCATGCCGCGTTCGATTGGGCAGGGTTCGGTGCATGCCTCCAGAACAATTCTGCTCCTGCCGACCGTCGCGAGGCGTCCTGTCATCCCGGACCTCCAATTTTCCTATAAGGTTACAAAAAGTATACTGGTTGATTTTTGTTACCTTGTCCCTCATCTGTGTGCGGAAATCAAGACGCGGTCGCGCCGGCGGCAGCAGAGCTGAGAGGTCGAGCATACCATGGCGAATGTCCTGATCATCAAGGGTCACCAGGCCCATCTGTTTCCGGAAAGGAAATCGAATGTCGCAGCCTGAGATCCACCTTTACACTGCAGCGACCATGAACGGCTACAAACCGGTCATCTTTCTGGAGGAAGCCGGTGTTCCCTATGACCTGACCTTCATCGATTTCGCGAAGAAGGAACAGAAGGCGCCGGACTATGTGAAGCTCAATCCGAACGGCCGGATTCCGACCATCGTGGATCGGGGCAACGGAGACTTCCCGGTTTTCGAAAGTGGCGCGATCCTGTGGTATCTCGCGGAGAAATACGGCCGATTCCTTCCCGATGATCCGAAGGCGAAATCGGAAACGCTTCAGTGGCTCATGTTCCAGATGGGCGGGGTCGGTCCGATGATGGGGCAGGCGATGTATTTCCAGAGGATTGCGGCACCCAACGGGCAGGAAGAACCGTTTTCGATCAAGCGCTATGTCGACGAGACCCGCCGTCTGCTTGAGGTGCTGAACACCCGGCTTGAAGGCCGTGACTGGCTTGCGGGCGATGCGTATACGATCGCGGATATGGCGACCTATCCGTGGGCGCGGGCCTATGTCTGGGCAAAGGTGTCAGTGGAAGGGCTTGATCACCTCAAGGCGTGGTTCGATCGCATCGACGAGCGCCCCGCGGTTCAAAAAGCGCTGACAATACCGAAGGCGCAACCCGCCTTCTGGGGACAGGCGGACGAAACGGAATTCCTGAAGGAAAATGCAGCGCGTTTTGCCAGTGACGTGAAGGACGCGTAACCTCTACCGAAGAGGAGCCGGCTCGACTAACCTGAACCGGAAGGCCGGGGCTGGCGCGGGCGAAAAGTCAGACCCTCATCCCATGAAGCAGACCGTGCGGTCTTTCCCGGGACGAGGACAGGGTTATCTTCAACCGGGCGGCAGTGCCGCCTGGTCTCATTTCGGCGGACGGGGGAACTCTTGGCCAAAGTACTGGTACTATTTGCGCATCCGAGACCGGACAGGTCTGAGGTCAACTATCCCATGTTCGAGACGGCGAAGGCTGTTCAGGGCGTCACTGCCGTTGATCTTTATGCGCGCTATCCGGATTTCAACATCGATGTCGATGCCGAACAGGCGCAGCTCACCGAGCATGACGTCGTCATTTTCCAGCACCCGCTCTACTGGTATTCCGCACCGTCGATCATGAAGGAATGGCAGGATCTCGTGCTGGAATACGGGTTCGCATACGGCCAGCACGGGCATGCATTGGACGACAAGGTCTTTTTGAACGCGGTGACGACGGGCGCCAAGTCGGCTGCCTATTCGGAAGAAGGCATGAACCATGCCGACCTGCGCAGCCTGCTGGCGCCATTTGAAAAGACCGCGGATCTCTGCCGGATGAAATATCTCGCGCCTTTTGTTCTTTTCGGTGCCGGACGCGCGCTGGAAGAGGGACGCCTTGATGTGCATCGCAACGCCTATGACGACTTGCTCAAAGCGCTGGTGGCCGAGCGCCTCGATCTGGACAAGGCGGCAAGGGCCGATGTGCTGACTGAAGACCTTTTTGATTACATTCTCAAAGGGGAGCCTGTCTGATGGAGCTTCTCAGCGATGCTTTTGTCTATCTTTGTGCGGCCGTGATCGCCGTGCCAATTGCCAACCGGCTCGGCCTCGGCTCGGTTCTGGGATATCTGATTGCCGGTGTCATCATCGGGCCGGTCCTGGGGATCGTCGGCTCAGAGACGACGGAGGTGCAGCACTTTGCCGAGTTCGGCGTGGTGATGATGCTGTTCCTGGTCGGTCTGGAACTCCAGCCCGCCGTGCTCTGGAAGATGCGCAAGCAGCTGATCGGTCTTGGCGGATTGCAGGTTGTCGGGACCACTGCTGTCTTTGCCGGGATCGCACTTGCCTTCGGCCTTGCCTGGCAGGCGGCGCTCGCGCTCGGGATGATCCTCGCGCTGTCCTCGACCGCAATCGTGCTCCAGACGCTCAACGAAAAGGGCTGGCTCAAGACCCAGGGCGGACAGAGTTCGTTTTCCGTGCTGCTGACACAGGATATCGCCGTCATTCCGATGCTGGCAATCCTGCCGCTCCTCGCGGTCGGTCACGCCGCCGGTGGTGGTGTGGCGCATTCGGATGGACATGGCGGACACGAAGGCGGCGGCGCACATGGCGGCGAAGCGCTTGCTGCGCTGCCGGGTTGGGCCCAGGCGCTGGTGATCATCGCGGTGATCATTGCGATCATCGTTGCAGGCCGGCACCTTCTAAGGCCCGTTTTCCGGTTTATCGCCGAAGCGCATCTGCGCGAAATCTTCACCGCGACCGCGCTCCTGCTGGTGATCGGAATCGCGCTCCTGATGGATTTCGTCGGCCTGTCTCCGGCACTCGGAACTTTCCTTGCAGGCGTGGTTCTGTCCGACAGCGATTACCGGCACGAACTGGAAAGCGATATCGAACCATTCAAGGGTTTGCTGCTCGGGCTGTTTTTCCTGACGGTCGGAGCTGGCATCGATTTCAATCTCCTGTTCGGGGCGCCCCTCACCATCTTCGGGCTGGCGCTCGGGCTTATGGCCGTCAAGTTCGCGTTGCTGTTTGCGCTCGGTACGCTGTTCCGCCTCGATGGGCCGGATCGCTGGCTGTTTGCGCTCGGGCTTGCTCAGGCCGGCGAGTTTGCGTTCGTGCTGTTCGGGTTTGCGAGCAGTTCAGGTGCCCTCGAGCAAAGCCTCCTGCAGACCATGACCCTGGTCGTGGCAATTTCGATGCTGCTGACACCGGCGCTGTTCATTCTCTACGAAAAGGTGATCGCGCCAAGGGCTGCCGCGAGGTCTGACCGGGAACCGGATGTCGTCGACAGCAAGGGCCGCGTGGTGATCGTTGGCATGGGACGCTTCGGTCAGATCGTCGGACGGCTTCTGCTGACCAGCGGTTACGACGTTGTCATTCTTGACCACGACCCGCAGACGGTTGAAAACCTCAGCAAGGTGGGCATTCGAACTTTCTATGGCGACGCCACGCGGCCCGATCTCCTTCATGGGGCCGGGGTCGGGGAAGCGGATCTCTTCATCGCAGCGATCGATGACCGTGACAAGCAGACGCTTGTTGTCGAGCATGTCGCCAAGACCTATCCGAAGGTCAAGATCCTGGCGCGTGCACGGGACCGCCACCACGTTTACGAACTGGAAAATGTCGGTGCGCATGTGGCTGAGCGTGAAGTGTTCGAAGGGGCGCTGACACTTGGAAAACAGGCGCTCATCGCGCTTGGAAGTCATCCGTTCCGGGCGCAGACCAAGGCCAAGGAATTCCGCAATCACGACTTCGCGATGCTGGATGATCTTCGCGAGAACTACAATGACGGTGGCGTCGACAAGTCCTATATCGATGCAATGCGCGCGCATGCGGAAACGCTGTTTGACATCATGAGGGTCGATCGGGGCGAAGAACGTCACGAGCGCACCGAACGGGGCTGGAATCCGCCCCCGAAAAGCGATGCGACCCTGGGATTGACGCCGGAAGGAGAAGAAAACCGTGGCTGACGTATCCGATCTCGACATGGAAAATGTTCTGCAGATCGACATCGTGTCGGATGTCGTCTGCCCGTGGTGTATCGTTGGCTTCAAGCAGCTGGAAGCCGCGATTGCACAGACAGGCGTATCGGCCGCGATTAAATGGCACCCGTTCGAGCTCAATCCGGACATGCCGGACGAAGGCGAGAACCTGCGTGAGCACATCATGCGCAAATACGGAACGAGCCGGGAACAGTCCCAGGAAGCGCGCGAACGTCTGACAGAGATCGGGTTCGGCCTCGGGTTTGATTTCCGGTTCACGGACGACATGCGCATGGTGAACACGTTCAAGGCGCATCAGCTCATTCACTGGGCGGCCTCCGAGGGCAAGGAACACGCGCTGAAGATGGCGTTGTTCGAAGCCTATTTTCAGGACCGGAAGAACCTCAACGAGGATGACATCCTGGCCGATGTCGCAGAAAGCATCGGTCTAAACCGCGCCGAAGCGCTGAAGGTGCTGGAAGACGGGCTTTATGCGGATCAGGTGCGCCAGGAGGAAACCTTCTGGACCCAGAACGGCATTCACGGGGTCCCCGCCGTCATTTTTGAGCGCCGTCACCTCGTATCGGGGGCTCAGGGCATCGACAACTACGCGGCGATCATCAGGCAGCTTACACAAGGGGAGGCGGCCTGAGGTGGGCACAGAGTTTCAGGCGAGCACTCGTTAACTGCAAAACAAATAGGTTCCAGCTTTCACTGATTTGCGCAAATGACAACCAAAGAGACGTCAGCGGACTTGCTCTCTCGCGTGATGTTGTCATTCCGGCTGTAGCGAAGCGGAAGGCCGGAACCTAGTAAACACTTGTCGATGTGTCTTTTCCGATTGCTGGCCACTCGGAACACTGGGTCCCGGTCTTGCCGCTCGTGCGGCAAACCGGGATGACAATCTCTTGGAAAAATCAGTATCCCGACTTACAACTCAGGCGGCGTTGGAGTTGACCGCCTCACAGGTCTTCAAACAGAACCCCTGCTGCCTCGATCCGACCGGCCGGGGTGTCCGCCGGCTCAGCGCCGTAGTTCGTCCAGATCCTGAGATCGCCGGCCTCGCGGCAGCGCACGCCACCGGTCAGGTCCATCGTTTCGATCTGGGTTTTCCGGCAGAGCTGCCTGAGGAGGCGTGTCCATGCAGCATCGTCACACCAGCCGCCGACATAGGTCAGATTTTCTGACGACATGACAGCGGGTTGGCCGTCTTCAAGTTCGAACACGACATCAGCGGAACCTTCCAGCTCTTCCCGGTAGCCGATGAAGTGGCCGCCGCCCCTGAGCGGCATCGGCATGTCGGGACGCGTGCTTTCAACGCGCGAGACGGTGACGTCGAGACCCGGCATGTCCGGCGGCAACGGAACCGGGAGAACCATGTCGGCATTGCGTGCGGCGGAGCGCGGTCCAAGCACGATCTCCGCGTCGGCTTCGGCAAGGGCGCGCTTCAGGTCATGCGGCATGTAGATCATGCCGGGCGCCACGACGATGCCGTAGCCTGAAAAATCGCGTGTCTGCGCCCGCAGGATATCGACGGAAAGACCCAGTTTGCGCAGCGACTTGTAGGCATCGAAGACAACCTGAAAATAGTTCAGCCCGGCGCCATGCGGCTGGGTCGCCCAGGCGAAGTCCGCGTCATAGTCGAATATGAGGGCAACCGGCGCCTTTTTCGCGACTACATCGCCAGCATTGCGAAGATCGTCAGCCACCTGGCGGGCCTCGGTGAGAGCCGGCGCGTCGGCGTTGTCAGGACGCAGCATGCCCGCATGCATCTGTTCTTGCGCGAAGGGGGCCTGCCGCCAGCGGAAGTAGCAGACCGCTTCCGCCCCATGGGCATAGGCTTCCCATGCCCAGAGACGCATCATGCCGGGCAGGGGCGCGGGATTGTAAGGCGCCCAGTTGACGGGACCGGGTTGCTGTTCCATCACCCACCAGCGCCCCTTGCCGACGGACCGGTAGAGATCGTGGTGAAAGGCCTGAAAGTCTGGATCGCCCTGGCGCGCATAGGCACGCTGATGTGCGGCATCCGCACCGACCCGGTCCTCCAGAAACCCGAGCGGGTAACTGTCCCAGGTTGCGATGTCGAGGTCGTCGCCCACCTTGAAATGGTCGAATTCGGTAATCCGGCCCATGAAATTGTGGCTGACGGGGGCATCTGAATGCTGCCGGATAATGTCAACCTGCCGCCTGTTGAAGCTTGCCACCTGATCGGATGAAAACCGCCGGAACGCCAGCATGTGCGACGGGTTCGGCTCGGTCACGGTCAGGTTCGGCAAACCGATTTCGTCGAACGAACCGTATTCCATCGACCAGAACACATTGCCCCAGGCGCGGTTCAGGGCCTCGGTCGTTCCGTAGCGCTTTTCAAGCCACGTTCTGAAGGCAGAAAGAGCGGCGTCGGAATAGGAAAGCGTCGTGTCATGACAGCCGAATTCATTGTCGGTCTGCCAGGCGCCGACATGGCTGTTCCTGCCATAGCGTTCGGCGAACAGCCTGACGATGCGGTCACATTCTTCGCGGTAACCCTCATGCGAAAAACAGTAGTGGCGCCGGGATCCGAACCCGCGCGCCTTGCCGTCTGCGTCCAGCGCAATCATGTCGGGATGCCTGGTCAGCATCCACCTGGGCGGCGTTGCCGTCGGCGTGCCCAGGACCACTTTCAGGCCCGCCTTTCCAAGCACTTCGATTGCCCGGTCCAGCCACTCGAAACGCAGCTCTCCGGGAACAGGTTCCAACCTGGACCATGCGAATTCGCCGATCCTAACCCATGTCAGGCCCGCATCCGCCATGCGCCGGGCATCGGCTTCCCACATTTCTTCCGGCCAGTGTTCCGGATAGTAGCAGGTTCCAAGCGTGCGCTTCATGTTTGCTCTCGTCTTGCTCGCCGTATCGTGCCAGGGATTTGCTCCCGGACTGCAGGATTGTTCGCCCGGTTGGTTGACATCCAAATGTATTCAAAGAATGACGCGATGTTCCGGCTGACCGACAGCGGATGTCTGCGCGAAGTACGTTTTTCCTTCCGAACCGCCGTCCAGCCCCTCTGCCGCCGTTGTGGCAAACAGGGTGCCGAGATCCGCGCCTCCGAAAGCCGGACAGGATACCTGCTGTGCGGTAAAGGTGATCTCCTCGACAAAACTGCCGTTCGGCGCGTATCTGGCAACCCGGTTTGCACCCCATTGGGCGTTCCAGAGATAACCTTCGGTGTCGATCACGGCCCCGTCGGGATTGAGATCCTCGTTCGAGAGGTCGGTAAAAAGCGTGGGTGTGCCGTTTGGCCAGCCGTCGGCGTCAAGAGCCACCTGCTGAATGCATTTGGTCATGGTATCGGCGAAGTAGGCGGTCTTTCCGTCCGGAGAAAAACAGATCGCGTTGGAGATTGTGATGCCGCTGTAAAGCCGGCGCAGCTCTCCCTTGTAGAAGCGATAGATCGATCCCTTGCCCGGTTCGGCGTTGAACCCCATGGTCCCGATCCAGAAACCGCCCATCGGGTCCGCGCGCCCGTCATTCGATCGCGTTACCGGGTCGTCCGCTTCAAGGTCGCAGAGTTTTTTCCTTGTCCCGGTGTCGAGGTTGAACAGAAAGATCTGGCTCGCGCTTGCGATGACCATTTCCGCTTTGCTGACCCAGCCTGCAGCCGAAACATATTCATCGAATTGCCAGCTTCCGGCGTTGCCGTTTTCGCGGGTCATCAGCTGCTTGCTGAGGATGTCGAACCAGAACAGTTGCTGCCGCTCGGGGTGCCAGAGCGGCCCTTCACCCAGCACGCAGCGGCGCTCGTCAAACACGTTGCTCATACCGGACTATCCAGTTGCCGATTTTGCGGCATCATAAGCCTCGACGATCCGGACGGCGCGGTCCTTGATTTCCGGGACGGTCAGACCTGGTTTGTAGAGCGCTGTGCCGATCCCGAAGCCGGTTGTGCCGACTGCAAACCAGGAGCCGAAATTGTCCGGGCCGGCGCCGCCGACCGCGTAGGTCGCAGTGCCCTTGGGAAGAACGGCAAGCATGGCCTTCAACCCCTCAGGGCCAATCAGGGAGGCCGGGAAAAATTTCAAACCGTCGGCACCGTTTCGCAGCGCGGTGAAGCATTCACTGGGTGTCATCACGCCGGGAAAAGACGACATGTCTTCCGCCTTTGTGGCAAGGATCACATCCGGGTTGCAGTCGGGTGACACGACAAGTGTGCCTCCCGCCGCCTTGACCTGAAGAACCTGCTCCGGAGACAGGACGGTGCCCGCGCCGATTTCAGCGCGGCCTGCGAATGTCTTCGCCATGGCTTCGATGCTCTTCAGCGGCTCGGGTGAGTTGAGCGGGACTTCAATCCGGGTGATGCCTGCTTCAATGAGGCATTCGGTAACGGGCAAGGCCTCCTGCGGGGTCACACCCCTCAGGATGGCGATCAGATTTCGGCTCATGAGGAAACTTTCGAATAAGTTGAATGTGCCAGCGCAAGACCGTTCAGGGTCGTGGCTTCAGCGTCCAGCATCGATGCGGTATGCCCCAGCTTGCCAAGAGCGGCCCGGTATGCCCTGGCGATGTGATCGCTTCCGAGCAGCGAGACAGACGCCAGGTCAAAATCGTCTTTCACGGCTGCCAGTTCCGACCCGATCAAGAGACCAGACAGACGTCCCCTTGCGGTATCGGCCGGCATATCTGAGACAAGACCCGATGCACGAATTCCGAACAGGCCGGCTGCGAACACATGCGGATGTTCCGTGACTTCCAGAACGGCGTTTTCAAATGCGGTCTCGTCCATCTCGGATGAACCGACACTGTGGCGCAGCACCGATTGCCGGGTCAGTAGCCCAAACAGCTCCCCGCTCATGCAGGTTCTGAAATGCTCGACGACGCCGTCTTTCATGGAAACCCATTTTGTATGCGTGCCCGGAAGGCAGAGGGTTCCCGAGTGACCGGTGTCTCCTGCCAGGAACCCGGCAATCTGGGTTTCTTCCCCCCTCATGACATCGGCGGGTTCGTTCTGCTTGATGCCAGGAAGTATGCGGACGTCCAGACGCCGGTCGGCGGTCTCCACAACAGTTGCGTCGCTGAGTTCCGGAGGCGTGCAGGGGGTGGACTTGTAGGGCGCTTCCGCCCAGCCCT
>Ga0207422_1004797_pt1 | contig 10571 bp, 10 predicted proteins | sample MarCyaLeptolynsp_FD_187757 | JGI IMG/M metagenome (GOLD analysis project Ga0207422, IMG submission 187757) | Marine cyanobacterial communities from Panama - species 1 Leptolyngbya sp. (SPAdes) | ecosystem: Environmental > Aquatic > Marine > Unclassified | place: Panama: Panama City | collected... | reverse complement strand
TTGATTCCCATCATGCCCACTAGCAATAAACCCGTCGCCAGCCAGAAATTCTGTGCCAGACCAACACCGACCATTGCCACAATGAAGATAATCAACCCGCTCAATAAAACGGTTGTGCGTTTGCCACGATGTGTGATGATACGTTCCACGATGAGATTGCCAACAATCGTTGAAATGGAGATAGCAGCAGCGACAAACCCCGAAATCCAGATAGCGTCCGGGTTCCCCCACAAATCCAGCAGATAGGGTTGCCACGCATAAAACGCCCACATCATAAAGCCTGATTGAATCAGAGAGGCGATCATCAACAAACGGATGTGCGGTTCGCGCCAACCATATGTGATGCTGTCCTGCGCGAGATCACGCATTTGCTTTGGAATCTGCGAGAACTTAGAATCTTTCTTTTCATAGCCGATATCGTGCATGGTGAAATAGGCATAGACGAACAACAACCCTAGCATCACACCACGTACAATAAACGGAGTCGATAAATCCAGCGTACCGATGATGCCGCCGCCCACCGACCCAATGAGCATGGCACCGCCCGTAATCATCGAACCCCGCGCAAAGACTTGATCAAGTTCGCCTTCGTAGTTGGTCGCATTCAGCGCATCGACTAGCCACGCCTCGACTGCACCGGAATAAAACGTAAAGCCAAGCCCCAAAAAAATCGACATGATGACAAACGGGATGATTCCGGCACCGATCATGCTCATGGCGACATAACCAAACGTCGAAAGCATCAAAATGATGGCACTCAAGAGGAAAGAAGCGCGTCGCCCCTGCGTATCCGCGACAACACCCGTCGGAATCTCGAACAACACCATGCCCGCCGTGAAAGCAGCATTGGCAATGAACACTTCGGAAATATTCAAGCCTGCATCTAGCAAAAAGAGGGTGTTCACACCCCAGATAACGGATGCCGACAGCGTATACAGTCCGGCAATCACCAGATAATTACGGATCACTTGTTGAGATGTCATATGTCCCCATTTGGAACTACTGATACGAAGCATGTCTTCTCAAACAGTAACATATTTCCACACAAAACACCTTAAATTGTCAGGGTGCCTTCTAGCACTGTGACCGCCTCGCCGCCAACATGAACACCTGTGATATGATCCCGTTCTCCGATGACTTCCACATATGCGGTGCCGGGACGGTTCATCCAATGCCCCTGTTCTGCGATGAAGGTTGGTTCTTCCAAGAGTCCATATCGCCACAGATAGGATGCCATGCTGCCCGTCGCTGATCCTGTGAAGGGGTCTTCATGGGTATCGGGTGGTAGCCCAAAATGGCGGGCGAACGTTGTGCCTTTAGGTGTCGCACCCTGTAAACAGAACAGATGCGGTCCGCCGAAGAAATCGCCTTTATCACGCAGCGCACGATACGATGTTTGATCAAGTGTGGCGCGTTTCAGCGCATCGAGTGAATTGAGCGGCACCTGAAGATGGCGTGTTCCTGTACTCACCGTCTGAATGGGATAGCCTTCCAGCACATCATCAACAGATAACCCCATCGCGGGCATAACATCTGCTGGATCATACGTGTCGAAGAATTGCGGCGGATTCTGCGACATGGTGATGCGAATCCCTTCATCCTGCTGGCTGATTGCGACGGGAATGATGCCTGCTTTCATTTCGAGTGTGATGGTTTGTGATGCACCTGTCAGCTTGATGTCGCCGCGTTCGATTAGCGCATGGGTGGTGGCAACAGTTGGGTGCCCTGCCAATGGGATTTCGTCGGCTGGCGTGAAATAACGCACGCGAAAATCCGCCTGATTGGATTGCAGCACAAACGATGTTTCTGAGAGATTATTTTCCAGCGCGATGGCTTGCATCTGGGCATCGGTCAGTTCATCCGCATTGAAGACAATCGCGCAAGGGTTGCCCGCAAGTCGTTGTGTGGTAAATGCGTCCACCTGCATCATCGGGAATTGTGGAATATCCAGTCTCCTCTCCTGTTATGTTGATATGACCCTTTGCATCTCATTATTCACAACTCATTTTTGTTGGGTATATCCACACAACTCCGCGCCAAGTTTATTCACCGTTAGGTTCTTATAAACTGGTTTGCCCCTTGCGTAACTTGCCTAAAATATTCATTGTTCTGAATAACAAGATCATCATGCCATAAAATGCCATTAGCAGCAGCAAAGCAGGTGTTGATTCTTCACCTGTCATACTTCTGTAACCTAGAATGATGAAAAAGTGCAGTTCGATCAATAACCATGCGAGGATTAAGTAAAGGAATATGGAAAATTGACTTTTGATATGTGACCAGTGCATCAAGAAGATCGTAACGACTAAAAGCAAGGAGATCATGCCCGGTAGATGCAAGGTTGCACCTAAGAGCAATGCTGCCATCATGACCATTGCATATTCAAAGTCATATTGTTGGTCGGCAGTATCGCTCAAGCGGCTAGGTTTAAGCGTCAAGAAAACAGTTGCACCTAAGAGTGATAAAGTTGTCAGTGGTCTAAAGATGTTGAATAATAAATCGCTCTCAATTAATGGGATGACACGGGCTTGTTGTGTGAAGAGTTTTTGATTAAACGCCAATAAGGATTGCGTTCCCCATATAGCAAAATCTTCTCCCCCTAATGTCAGATTCGGTAGAACCTCAGTGACATAGAATATGAACTGTTCCAAGCTAACACCAGCAATCTGAAACGCGAGAATCACCATACCTGCAATAAATGCACTAGCCGTCACACGCCACTCGCGTTTCCACAGGAAATATAAAATAATCAAGCCCGGATAGAATTTGATCCAAGTCGGAATCGCAAGCAATATCCCTGTCCAAATCGGGCGTTGATTGCGATATGCTCCCCAAGCACCCACTGTACAAGCAAGCAGAATAATCGTGCTTTGTCCGCTCCAGATCGAGACAAGCGTTGTTGTTGAGAAGATGGGTAGGAGCCACAAAATCAACTTATGAGATGGTTTTTCCAGAAAGCGGGTCAAGTAAAATATGGTGCCCCATAGAAGCAGAATATTCAGTATAAACCATACCAGTTTCACGCCATCATAATCTAGGAAAAGGGCAAGTGGCGTGAGGAATTGTACCAGCATGGAAGGACCAACATAATCAATCCCGGACACGACATTATCATAAAAGGGAACACCCTCAATTAAACGTACCGCCGCCCGATAATAGAAATCAAAATCTACACCCCCTCCCACCTGATTGGTGTAGAGGTATAAGACCATAGGTATATAAAGCATCCACAATAGTATGATCAGCCCCCAATGAAATGGCAGGAGATTACGATGGGGAGTGCGTTCTGTTGCGATATTTGCTGAAGATGTCATAAGAAATCACCATATCTAGTTCATAGATTTTGTTGTTGCTACTCTGGTGGTTACAGATGGTTTCAATACTAATTTCTAGTTTAGTCGAACTTTAGCGAGAATAGTGTATAGTCTGAACGGGTTTTCGGCATCTAGCACTTTAGCACAGCAAAGCAGAGGAACATTATGCCAGTATTCGCATCGCTTTTACGTGGAATCAATGTGGGTGGTAACAAAAAAATCAAGATGGGTGACTTGCGGGAATTATATGCGTCGCTTGGTTTGGAAAACACACAAACACTGCTCCAGAGTGGGAACGCTGTTTTCCAGACAGATCGCACAGATAGGATGGATATTCGATCCCTGATTGAAAAAGGGATCGAACAGAAATTCAACTTTGATGTACAAGTCGTCCTGCGGAATCACGACGAACTGCAAACCATTATCGACCAGCACCCGTTCAGTGATATGCAATTAGATGAGCCGAGTAAAATTTCGGTCGTTTTTCTGGATGCTGTTCCGACAGATGCAGCGTTTGCTGATCTGGTTGAGAGTAACAAAGGACAAGAAATCATCTTCCCGTTAGCCGGAAAGCAACTCTATATTTTCTACAGCGATGGCAAGGGTAAGTCCAAACTCGATAACAATCGCATTGAGCGCAAACTGCAAGTTCGGGCAACCGCCCGCAATTGGAACACAACGCAAAAGTTGCACAAGTTATTGCAGGACATGACCTCCGGCACATGATGGCAATTTCACCTCAAACCACAGAATAGTTTATCGTGGATGCGCCGTTGCATGTCCCTACATTGCAAATCGCGTGGGGTTCGTAGGGACTGTCAACCAGATAAAATGCCAACGCTCTTTTCCCCACTCCCCAAATTATCAAATTTAACAATACCTTTTTTCTAGCTGTTGTTATTTGCCAGTATAATGATTTTTAACGCGCCTGTAACAGGTATTTTTCAAGAAAATAGGGAGAACTAAATGACTAAAAAAACCTTGTTGTTGATACTGATCTTAATGCTCCTGCCATCAATGATGACATCCGTCTTTGCACAGGAGACCTTTGAGTTCGATAGTGGTTATGAAATCACGATTCCTGATGATTGGGAATTTATTCAAGAATCTGAAGTAGGCTATTCGCTGGTCAACCTAGAAAATGGCGTAGCAGCAGCAATTCTTGATCCTGAACCTTTTTTTGATAGTCGATTTAACGCCAGTAATGTCACAGAATTATTGGAAAACGAATATAATCTCTTCTTTGATACACAACCTGCCTTCGACCCGGATAATGTTGAAGAACTCGTCATTAATGGGCGCAATTTCGCAGTTTATGAGTTTGTCGATACCCAAGAAGAACGTGCCCATTTACTCGTCACTCTAGAATTTTCCGATGGTAATTTGACGGCTGTACCTGCTTTCACCCTCGCCGAAGAATTTGCATTGCGTGATGAGCTGATCGATATTCTGGGAACATTCGATGTGACAGGCAGCAGCGATTCGGGTAGCCGCTTTGTTGATAGCGATAAAGATGAAACTAGAAGCGATGGAGTCGTTACCTACTCACTTTATCCTGTTGAAGAGGTGAATAGTAAAGACGATAAAGATGCAGTCTACGGTCCGACTGTCAGCATACCTGCTGGTTGGGATATTGCTATCGAAGGTGCTGCACTAGAGGTTTCCAATGATTTAGGGAGTGATCTTGTCTTAAATTATGATGTAGGTTTCTCTTTCCGTATCGAAAATCCAGACGATTCTGACCAATTTGTTGATTTGTTTGATCCACTGCTTCTAGCACAAACCTTTGAAATTGAGCAACCTCCTGCTGATCTGGCATCGGTATTTGAACAAATCGGGGAGCGGGTCGGCGTTGATATTGATGCAGATGATCTTGAGGAAGCTGAAATTGACGGACGTGATGCACTCATCCTCAGTAGCTTTGTTGTATTGGAAATGAGCACAGGCGAAGTTGCTCTGGCACTATTCAACGAAGATTGGGAAATTGATGAGACAGCGATGGACATCCTCGCGAGTTTTGATTCTGCTACGGCTGCTTGTGCGGTTGGTGCAGGGCAAAATGTCAATGTACGTCAAAGCAACAGTACCAGCACAGGTGTCCTCACCACGCTGGATGCACAATCCTTGAATCTGGTTGATGGACAGTCGTTCGGCAGTGACGGGTTTGTCTGGTGGCGATTGCTGGATGGCGGTTGGGTACGCGTGAGTGAATTCTATAACTGCGATTCTGTGCCAGAAGTCGAAGGCGGTACAATTACAGAACCTCAATCTCAGCCTGCTGAACCACAAACAGCATCCGGTAGTGGTAACGATAGTGCTGCACCAACAGCCGTTCCACAACAGCAACAACAACCTGCACAACCCTCAGGTGGCGGCGGTGGAGCTATCGTCCAGAGTGGTAACTGGACTATCTTCTTAGCAGAAAAAGCACCCTTCTCATGTGCTGGCACTATTACGATTGAACTGCCAATCACAGATATTTTCACCTCTTCATCGTTTCCAATTGTTGTAACTAGTAGCGGTGGGCAAATCATTTTTGACGGGAGTTTAATGTCAACGGCTGATGGCAACACCTATACAGGTTCATTGGATTTTGGTCCGGGCGACAACATTCAATTTACCGCCACAGTCCCATCATTTACGCAAATAAATGGTAGCTTTGTTGTTAACGTTGTCACATCTGACGGTACACCGTGTAGCGCAACTATCGGCTTTACAGCCAGAGCAAATTAACCTAAGCATGGGGCGTGACGATCATGCCCCATGTCTAAATATCGCTTGGCAGATGTTGCAGCAGGCTGGCACGTCCAGCGATTATCCGCACAGGGTTTTCCAATGCGTCAACCGTATATAAATACGCATAATTTGTAATCGACCCATATGCCTCCGGGAATTGTAAAATCGCAGGTCCAACGAGTGCTGTCTTCAACATCAAATCGATACAGTCTTGTTTAGGTGTAATCCGAAAATTCGCACCCTGCCAGTTGATAGGTGCCTCGATATAGCCAACATCAGGGAAGAGCAAATAAAATGCCGGGATTTGCACTTGCCCTTTATACACGCTGAGATACAAGCGCGAGAGCCGATTGTGGTAATGATAAATCTGACAGCGATACCGTCCGGGTTCGCTGATATTGAAAACGTTGTCTTCGTCGTGTTGGATATTCGCCATATTGTCCTAATTTTGCTACGGAATCTCAGCGAGAATGGTACAATATTCAGCGTGTGAAAACGAGCCATCAATGAGGGAATCTATCGAATGTCAAGCGCATTACTGAACTTCGTCCATATCAGTGACACACATATCCATCCCAGTGAAGACTACATCAAATCCTATGCAGATTATACGCCGCGCATCGGTGCAGAAGCATTAGTCAAGGCGATTAACGATCTACCTGTTGCACCGGATTTCGTCTTGCACACGGGGGATGTCGCCTATGACCCCGATCCCGAAGCCTATACTGCGGTCGTAGATATTCTGTCGCAAATTCAATGCCCGATTCACTATCTGGCAGGTAATCATGATGAAGCAACCGCCTTGCAACAAATTGTCATGGGACGCGGGGAATCGGATACGTTAACACCACTTCACTTTGATTTTGAGCATGGTGGGGTTCAATTTGTGGGCGTGGATAGCAATGGTCCCGCCGAACCACCTGCCGGATTCATCATTGAATCACAGCTTGACTGGCTAGATGGTATTTGTTCTGCTGACGATGAACGCCCATTGGTGATTGCCACCCATCATAATCCGGTGCATGGTCATATCCCATGGCTGGAAAATTGGATGGGTATCCAGAATGCAGATGATTTGCATCGGATTTTGCTCAAGGCGAAAGAGCGTTTGCTGGGTGTGTTTTTCGGGCATATCCACCAGAATGTGCATGTTATGCAGGATGGTATCCTCTATACAGCCGCCGCGAGTTCTTGGTGCCAGTTTGGTGCCTACCCTAATATGACGGATACCATATCGGATGAAGCCGCGAAACCGGGATTCAGCTTTGTCTCTGTATTCCCAGAGCAGTTATTTATCCGTCGCTATTGGTTTGACCCAACAACATAGTAAATTGAAGCGCACAAGTGACCAAGTTCTGCTACAATGCAGATGGTTCATAAATTGAACGAATTGAGGGAGGAGTTTTTGATGAAACAGCTTATTGTACTACTGATACTGGTCTTAGTCGTGGCAGCTTGCGGTCCGACGGGTGATTCCGCTTCGGACTCTGTTTCGGCTGAAACACTGTTGCCTAATATCAATGGTTATGCGAGAACAGATACAGTCAATTTGCAAGACGCAATCACTGCAGCCGGAAGTGGCGCAGCCCTCACATCCGGTAATGCACCGCTTGCTGCGGGAATCGCCCGCATTGATGTCATGGTTGATTGCTTCCGTGAAGTTGGTGCTGTCGCTGCTAATTCCTATGTTGAATCTAGCCCAAGTGATATTATCCCCAAAGCAGGTATTGTCGCAGTGATTAATCAAACGCGGGTAGAAAGCAATTTACTCGCCTGTGCTCTGACAACCGGCGGTGATGCTTCTGCACAAGCCGTTGGTGGCATCGAACCTTGTGGTGCGAGTGGTAGCTTTGTGTATCGTGAGAACAATATCACCTATGTTTATGCTGCTACCAACCCCGAATTATGCGGTTTGTTCCAAGGACACTTCACATCTGTTGAACAGAATCAGTAAAGGTTTATTGTGATTCAGTCGCTTAACAAGCTATTTCGGCGAATCGTACAAGATATCGCCAATGGCAAAAACATCGAATCTTATGTCCTGACTTTGGCTGCATTTGGGATTGCGCTCTTTTCCGTAATTGAAGACGCATTACCAATCGAAGCGCAGTTGGCAGTGATTCTGGCAGGTGTTGGCTTGCTGGTTTTTAAAACGACGAGTCAGGACATTGAGAAAGATGTGGATTTAGATTCGGTGCTGATGGATCGCCAGAGTTACGGTCCGCTACGCGAGTTCATTCGTGGTGGGCGTGAATTGTGGGTCTATGGTCCATCGTCAGTTAATGTGCTGGTCAATTCATCGGATTTAGAGCGCGAAATTCTCGATCATGGTGGGGTAATTCGTGTTGCGTTGCAGGATAATGAGCAAAAAGCCAGCATGGAAATCTTGCACCATCAACTGGATCACATGAGCTATTTGCTGGAAAGTGACATCCAGCGTTCAATCAGCGTTTTGAAAGATATGCAGGGTGCAGGGCGAACAATCGAGTATCGCCTTGTGCCCTATAGCCCCGGTTATAGCCTCCTCATCGTTGACCCGCACGGGCGTGATGGGCGTTTAGTTGTAGAATTCTTTGGCTACAGCAACCAGCGCATCACCGAACGCATGCACATGGTCATCAGCCGCCATCAATCGCAATATTGGTTCGATTATTGGGTCAACCAATACGAACTCATGTGGGAAAAATCCCGTTCGGTAGATGAGGCGCAGCAATCAGGAACCTAATGATTCTAATTTTTCCAGCCAAGCATTAAACAAGTGACATTCTCTTCGAATCGTTGCCAAGCCGATTTGGATAGCAGCAAGGGCACCTTACACAGGCTTATCATAGCGCGCTACAACCTCCAAGACACGTTTGCTAGGAGCAGTTTCCGTATTATCGTTGATGTCTTCCGGCGTATCAAATTCATCGCGTATCGTCTGGAATTTTTCGGCGGCAGCATTTTCATAGATACCAGCCGCAAAATTCTTCGGATCACTGAATAACAAGGCTTCAAATTCGTGCATCTGGACATATGGGATGAATCGTCTTGCAACATTTTCCCCTATAGCATTAGAGAATTGCCTGTGCATTGCAGCACAAACAGCCTGTGCTTTTTCTGCTGATGTACCACTTGCCTCCGACTTTCCCGGAAAACGAGCTGGCAGCCCATAAAAGTCAATGAAGGTTGTGCAATAAGCGGACTTGTCTTGGCGCAGGATATTTCTTGCATTGAGTTGGATACGCTGAAATTTAACACTGCCCCCTAGTAGAATGGGAGTGAGTTCAATACCCTTACTCAAAAAAGGTTTTCGCAGCAATTCGCCCACAAATGTTTCCTCAGATTCACCCTCACAAATGATTTTGACGCGAATCATCGGGGGCGACCTCCAAAGACATTCTTCTCCCATAGTTCACCGACAGTATAATCCTCCAACCAATCTTGGAATTGGTCTTTGTTCAACCGCTTGAAGACCGAAACACCATCCTCCAGCTCAACCACAATCAAATCTTCGATGGAAAACTCATTGAGGAGGGGAACCGATTGTGTAGAAACGATGATTTGCATCCGTTTTGATTCTGAGCGTAGCAATGATCCCAGCAATGGCAGAGCGTAAGGGTGCAAGCCGAGTTCGGGTTCATCAATGATAATCGTTGATGGCGGATCAGGTTGCAGCAGTGCTGTCGTCAAACAGATGAAGCGAATCGACCCATCCGAGAGTTGGTTGGGTGACATGGGATAATCGCTGTTGTGTTGATGCCAATTGAGTCGAATCCGTTGATCATCCCCATTAAGTTGTTGCGGCACCAGATCAAAATCATCAAAAAATGGCAGAGCAAGCTGAACGGTCTTGCGAATTTGTTGATAGGTTTCACGGGATTCACGTTTGAGCCGATAAAGATATGCCGCTAAATTTGAGGCATCTTCACGTAAAAAGCGGTTATCGTCTACAGAGCCATAGCGTTTGACACCTGCCGTATCACTTGTATCGTGGAAGTGAAAGACTTTCCAGCTTGAGATCGAGTTGTAGTAGTGTCTAACCGCCTTTACATCATCTGGTTTATTTTCTGGCTCAAGATCGATAGTTTGGGCTAAGTCCATGAAACTACTATTTTCTTGAGCAGGGCTGAATGCCCAACCCAATGCCGAACCGGGAATGCCTATTAATTGAACAAGCTCTTTAGAAAAAAACAACTCATCATTGATGGTTGGTTCTAAACTAAATTCATAGGCGTGTTCTCCAAATATCATTAGAGAAAAAACTTCTTCAGTTTCTTTGACACCAAAGGTCAGCAGTTGATTGGCACCACCCTGTTTTCTTACCCAAACTTGTAACCTCTGGTTCACCAACTCCCGCAACATACGGAAGTAATTGACGAAATTACTCTTGCCCGCGCCGTTGGGGCCAATCAGCACATTGAGATCATTGAGTTGGAAGTCTTCCAGTTCCCGTATCGACTGAAAACCGCGAATGGTCAGCCGATCCAGTTTTTTTCGGGTTGTCATGATGACTACTCTGTTTCTTTGATATGTAGTTTC
>Ga0207422_1004794_pt1 | contig 10577 bp, 7 predicted proteins | sample MarCyaLeptolynsp_FD_187757 | JGI IMG/M metagenome (GOLD analysis project Ga0207422, IMG submission 187757) | Marine cyanobacterial communities from Panama - species 1 Leptolyngbya sp. (SPAdes) | ecosystem: Environmental > Aquatic > Marine > Unclassified | place: Panama: Panama City | collected... | reverse complement strand
CCGACAGCCTCTGCTGTGGTAGCGGATATTATTGATATTGCCCGAGGGCATATCGACCAGCCATTCTTTGTCGCCGCCAGCGATCTGAAGCCTGTGGAAACGATTTCCATTGAGGACCATGTGGGGCCAAGTTATATTCGCCTGCATGTGGAAGATAAACCTGGTGTCATTGCCGATATTACATCAATTTTGAAAGAATATGATGTTTCGCTGGATGTGATGCTGCAAAAGGGTGCAGAACAGGACGGAACAGTCTATGTTGTCCTGGTGACCCATGATGCCAAGGAAAAATCTGTAATGAATGCCTTGGAGAAAATTAATACATTGGCCGCGGTGATCGATGAAGCGCTGGCCATTCGAATTGAACATTTATAATTTTTTATTGAATTACTTATCGTAGGGAAAGAAAGCCATGTCTTTTGAGTCAAATCTTGATCGTCTGTTTGTATTGGAACTGGTGCGTGTCACCGAAGCCGCTGCTGTTTCTGCCGCGAAACTGGTTGGTATGGGCGATGAAAAAGCTGCTGATGCGGCGGCTGTTGATGCCATGCGCGACGGTCTGAATGCGCTGGATATCCAGGGCCGTATCGTGATCGGTGAGGGTGAGCGCGACGAAGCACCAATGTTGTTCATCGGTGAAGAAGTCGGTACCGGCCAAGGTCCCAAAGTGGACATCGCCCTTGATCCTCTGGAAGGCACAACCATTGCAGCCAAAGCCATGCAGGACTCTCTGGCTGTGATCGCCTTGTCCGAAGAAGGTAAGATGCTGAACGCCCCGGATGTGTATATGGACAAAATCGCTGTGGGCCCTGGTTTCCCGGAAGGCATTGTTGATCTGGACAAAACACCGGCTGAGAACATCAAAGCTGTTGCTGATGCCAAAGGTCGTGCAGTTAGTGATATGCTGGTGTGTATTCTGGACCGTCCACGTCACGCTGACCTGATCAAACAGGTTCGTGAATCCGGTGCGCGTGTGAAATTGATCGGTGACGGCGACGTTGCTGGTGTGATTGCCACAACAAACCCTGATACAAGCGTAGATATTTACATGGGTTCAGGTGGTGCACCGGAAGGTGTTCTGGCTGCTGCTGCCCTGCGTTGTATCGGTGGACAGATCCAGGGCCGTTTGACATTCCGTAATGATGACGAGCGCGCCCGTGCCCGTAAATGGGGTATCGAAGATCTGGACCGTAAATACAGCACACTGGATATGGCCAGCGGTGATGTGATCTTTGCGGCAACTGGTGTAACCGATGGTACAATGTTGCGCGGTGTGCACACAACAGCTGGCGGTGACAAATACACAACAGATTCTGTTGTAATGCGTTCAAAATCCGGCACAGTTCGCTGGGTTAAAGGTGAACATAACCGCAATTAAGCGATTAAAGAGAGCCTATGGACAACGGTGAAAACCACGACTCTTTTTTATTAGGTGTTGAGAAATCTGTCACGGGTCGCGCCTGGAAAGCACGACCCGCAGAATTTCGCCATGTCAAAGCCTTGTCCCAGGCTCATCGTTTGCCTGAAATTGTCGCCCGCGTTGTGGCCGGGCGGGGTATCGATCTGGATACCGCTGAGCTTTACCTAAATCCCACCTTAAAAAATGCTTTGCCTGATCCTTCTGTGTTCAAAGACATGGATAAGGCCTGTGTGCGACTTGCTGATGCCATAGAGCAAGAGCAAAAAGTCGCTGTTTTCGGCGACTATGATGTGGATGGTGCTACCTCCAGTGCCTTGTTAGTGCGTTATTTTCGTGCTCTTAACAAAGAACTTGTTACCTATATTCCTGACCGCATGAAAGAAGGCTACGGTCCCAATGCGGGAGCCTTTGCTGCCTTGAAAGACCAAGATTGCAATGTGGTGGTGACGGTGGATTGCGGTATTGTGTCTTTTGATCCTATTCAGGCGGCAAATGAAAGCGGATTGGATGTGATCGTCGTGGATCACCATCAGGCTGAACCACGTTTGCCGGAAGCGGTTGCGGTAGTGAACCCCAACCGTATTGATGAAAGTGGTGAGTTTGGTCAGCTGGCGGCCGTGGGTGTGATGTTTATGGTCATCGTTGGCCTGAACCGTGAATTGCGCCAGCGAAACTGGTTTAGTGAGAATGGTTTGAAAGAACCGGATTTGCTCAGCTTATTGGATTTGGTGGCCTTGGGCACGATCTGCGATGTGGTGCCCCTGACGGGCATTAACCGGGCTTTGGTCTCGCAAGGCCTGAAAGTCATGGCCAGACGTCAGAATCCCGGTATTCGTGCGCTCTGTGATATCAATTCAGTGCGCGAAGTGCCAGGCACTTATCATGCAGGGTTTGTTCTGGGACCACGGGTGAATGCTGGCGGTCGTGTCGGGCGTTCCGGGGCAGGGACAGACCTACTGAGCACAGATGATGACCAACATGCCTTAAAACTGGCCAAGGAACTACATCAATATAACGCCGAACGTCAGACCATTGAACAAATGGTCAATGAACAGGCTTTGGTACAGGTACAGAAAGCTATTGGCCCGGCAGGTATCATTCCATCAGTGATCATTGCTGCCGCACCAGGTTGGCATCCTGGCGTGATTGGTATCGTAGCAGGCCGCTTAAAAGAATTCTTCCAACGACCAACCTTTGTGATCGCCATTGATGATCAGGGCATCGGCAAAGGCTCTGGCCGGTCGATCCCGGGTGTTGATTTGGGGGCGGCGGTTACCGCAGCCAAACAGCAGGGTATTTTGGAAGCCGGTGGTGGTCATGCCATGGCCGCGGGCCTCACGGTCGCGGAAGCCAATTTGCAGGCCTTTCAGGACTTTCTCGCGGACCGTTTAACAGGAACCGTAGATGATGCCATCAAAGGACTGTCCCTGAAACTGGACGGGGCTTTGTCAGCGAATGCGGTACGGGTGCAACTGGTGGATCAGTTAAACGAAGTGGGTCCTTTTGGTCAGGGACATGCCCAGCCGCGTTTTGCCCTGAATGATGTGGAAATTTCCTATGCGGATATTGTTGGTGCAGATCATGTGAAATGTTCTTTTCGCGGCTCAGATGGTACGACCGTCAAGGGAATCGCTTTTCGGGCAGGGGATAAACCGCTCGGACAGTTCCTGTTGGGCAACCGGGGACAGAAAGTCCATGTGGCGGGCACATTGCGGAATAATGAATGGTCCGGGCGCAAAACCGCAGAAATCTTTATAGATGACGCGGCCCCCGCCGAGACATGATCCTTTCCCTCAAAATAGTTTCACAAAAAAGTCGTTTTTGAGAAAAAACCTATTGACCCGTCGGCAGATAGGCATTAGAAACCACCTCACCGAACAAGACGGCCCCTTCGTCTAGCGGTCTAGGACGCGGCCCTTTCACGGCTGAAACACGGGTTCGAGTCCCGTAGGGGTCACCACTTGTTTCCTTATGATCTAAGGCACAAGGTTTGGTGTGATCAAGCTCCCAAATGACGGGGGCTTTTTTTATGTCTTTTATTTATTTGCACATCTATGACATTGCGGTACCGAGGGATCAAGATCCAGGCGGGCGGGGTCGATTTCCTCACCGCAGGATATGCAATATCCATATTCGTCCTCTTCGATACGTTCCAGGGCGGCTTTAATGCGCAGGAGTTCAGCGTTGCGGCGGCGTTCTACTTCCTGGGACATGGCCTGGGTTTGCAGGGCGTCCATGCGTGACAGGCGGCCCACCTTGGTTTGGTCCAGTTCTACCGGTGAGGTGCTTTCTTCGGCGATATCTTTCAGGTCGTTCAGTTCTTTTCTGCGGTCATGCAGCAGCTGACGATATTTTTCTAAATCCATAAGCTTTTACTCGGGAACAATTGATCTTTTCTGCCGTTTCTGTTGTAATCTAATCCAGTTGGAACAGTCATTGTATGAGGCAGGTTATGCAAAATCTCTCAGAGTATACCACCAGTCGTAGAAAATTTCTGAAAATTTCCGCCGCTACTGGCACTGGACTGGTTCTGGGCATATCTTTGAGTGGGTGTTCTGATGATGAAATTACGCCCCCTCCCACGGCGGCAGGGGCAGAACAATTAAACGCCTGGCTGAACATTACACCGGATAATCAGGTGATCTTCTTCCTTGATAAAGCAGAAATGGGGCAGGGGGTTTATACCGGGCTTGTGATGATTTTGGCGGAAGAATTGGATTTTGATCCAGAGGTCATTGATATCCGCATGGCACCGGTACATGAAGCCTATAACAATGCGGCTTTTGGTATGCAGGGCACCGGTGGCAGTACCAGTGTCATGGCCGGGTGGGGGCCTTTGCGTGAAGCCGGGGCGGCCGCCCGGGAAATGCTCAAAACAGCTGCCGCAAATCGTTGGCAGGTTGGTATAGCTGACCTTCTGGCTGAGAACGGTCTGATCACCAATAAGAAAAATGGCGAAACTCTGACATATGGTGAACTGGCCGAAGACGCTGCACAATTAACCGTACCTGCCGATGTCACCTTAAAAAAGAAATCAGATTTTAAACTGATTGGTAAAAATCAAAACCGTCTTGATGCCCTCGGAAAATCGACCGGTACGACAGAATTTGGCATTGATGTGGATGTGCCTGGGATCCTGACGGCTGTGGTATTGCGTTGTCCGGTATTTGGTGGAAAGGTAAAGTCATTTGACGATAGCCAGGCCCGTGAAAATCCCGATGTGGTGGATATATTTAATATTTCCTCAGGGGTTGCCGTTGTGGCACGCACATATTGGGCGGCCCGCAAAGCCTCTGAATTGATAGACGTCACCTGGGATGAAGGGGATCTGGCGGATCTGTCGAGCGCATCCATACGAACTACGTTAAAAGGTCTGATGGAAGAGGAAGGTATTTCGGCCCGGGATGATGGCGATGTGGTTGCGGCCACGGAACAGGCCAGCAGTACCATCAGTGCGGATTATTATGTGCCTTATCTGGCCCACGCCACCATGGAACCGATGAATGCAACGGCCAGTGTGACCGATAAAGAATGTATTATATGGGCCCCCACTCAGTTTCAAACCAATGTGCCGAGCATTGCCTCTGCAATTACAGGCCTGGAGCCGGAACAGGTAACGCTTCATACAACCTTTATGGGGGGTGGTTTTGGCAGACGCGCCATGCCGGATTTTATTATCGAAGCAGTGGAATGTTCAAATCACCTGAAACGACCGGTCAAGGTGGTCTGGTCGCGCGAAGACGACATGCGTCATGATTTTTACCGGCCTATGGCCTATCACCGTGTCACGGCGTCTTTTGATCAGAACAACCAATTAACTGGATGGCAGCAACGTATTGCGGCACCAAGTTTGTTCGGACAAATGGTGGAATTGATGGGTGGTGCCATGGCACCCGCCTGGATACCGGATGGTATTAAGAATTTTGGAATTGATTCTGCGCAATATCTGATGAGTAAATTCATTGCTGATGCCACCTCAACCGAAGGCATTTCCGATATGGTCTATGATGTGGCCAACGTGTCGGTGGATTGTCATAATTGGGACCCGGGCATTCCTTTGGGCTTCTGGCGGTCGGTGGGCCATTCGCAAAACGCTTTTGTGATGGAATCATTCTTGGATGAAGTGGCCCATCAAGTGGGACAAGACCCTTATGAATATCGTCGGGGCCTGTTAAAAAATGATGCACGCAGATTAGCGGTTCTGGATAAGGCCGCTGAACTGGCCGGGTGGGGGCAGGCGCCAGAAGGCCGATATCAGGGCATTGCCGTGCATAAATCATTTGGCAGTTATGTGGCGCAGGTGGCTGAAATTTCCATCGAAGATGATACATTGCAAGTCCACAAAATCACCTGTGTTGTAGATTGTGGCCAGGTTATTACCCCCAATATCGTTGTGGACCAAATGGAAGGCGGTATCGTCTATGGCCTGACCGCGGCGTTATATGGTCAGATCGACATCGAAGATGGCCGTGTGGTGCAAGGTAATTTTGACGATTATCCGATGATGCGTATGGATGTCATGCCCATTGTGGATGTACATATCATGGATAGTGATGAAGCCCCTGCGGGGGTAGGCGAACCGGGAACGCCGCCCATTGCGCCAGCTATCTGCAATGCCATTTTTGCCGCAACAGGTCAGAGAATTCGCGAATTGCCGCTAACTGACCTCGCTCCCTAAACCAAGAATTTCTCTTGCTTGGGCGGCTGTTGCGATATTTTTGCCCTTCTGGGCAATAATACCTGCAGCTTTTTCCACCAGCGCCGCATTGGAAGGGGCCAATACCCCTTTTTCTATCCAGATATTGTCTTCCAGACCGACACGGATATGTCCCCCTTGATCCAGGGCCATATCAACCATGTCAAACTGGGCGCGGGAAATGGCAAAAGCTGACCAGGTGGCATCATCCGGTAACAGTGATCGCATAAAGGCCACGGCCTCAGGTGTGGCAGGCATGCACCATGGAATACCCATACACAGTTGAAAATGACCGGGGGCTTTTAAATAACCTTCATTCAGAAGATGTTTTGCAAATTCCACATGGCCTGCTTCAAATACTTCTATTTCCGGTTTTGATCCCGCGGCCGTGAGTTGCGTAGACATTTCCCGCAGATGAGGTGGCGTATTCATAAATACCCGATCACCAAAATTGGCAGTGCCCACATCCAGAGAGCATATTTCCGGTTGAAGGTCGACAATATGCCGGATACGGCTGTCGGCATCCTGCAAATTACTGCCTGGTGCGCCGGTTTGTACATTTTCTCCTTCGCCGGGGATGAAGAAACCACCATAACCGGTGGAAATATTAATAATCACATCGGAACCGCTGTCTTCAATCCGCTGCATGACTTCACGATATAAGGCCAGGTCACCGGAAGGATGTCCCGTTTCAATATCCCGCACATGGATATGCACGATGGACGCACCCGCAGCGGCAGCATCCAGTGCGGACTGGGCAATCTCTGCCGGACTAACGGGGACTGCAGGATTCTTTTTATGGGTCAATGCACTGCCTGTCACGGCACAGGTGATGATGACATTTTCATTGGTTTGAGTATTCATTTTTCGATTTCTTCTGAAGTTTTTAGGTTCAAGGATTAACCAGATAGGACTGAATGGCGTTATTAAATGCTGCTTCGGCTTCTATGTTTGACAGATGAGCTGCCGCCAAAGACAGATACTGACCATTCTGAACACCCGAAACGATGGTTTTTGCCATTTCTGGTGTGGTGGCCGGATCATGTTCACCGGCAATGACCAGTATGGGGGCGCGACAATCTTTGAGCTGATCTTCAAAAGAAAAATCCCGCACCGCTTCACAATTCAGCCGATATCCATCAAGGTCGCAGGCTTCCAGCATCTGGGCGATACGGCCCACGGCTTCGGGAGCCTCTTGCCTGAAATCGGCTGTGAACCACCGTTCCATAACGGACTGGGTGGTTGACGGAATGCCATGTTCCTGGATCAATTGAATACGGTTATTCCAGACGTCTTTCGGGCCAAAACTGGCGCCGGTATTGGCGACGATCATACGGTGGAAACGATCCGGGGCGTTGGCGGCTAACCAAAGTCCTGTGGTACCACCCATGGAAATGCCGCAAAAGCAGGCTTTATCAATATTCTCAGCATCCAGAATGGCCAAGACATCCTGCCCAAGGATCGCCATATCAAAAGGTTCTGAAGGTGTCGCAGATTGCCCATGTCCCCGGGTGTCATACCGGATAATGCGGAATTTGTCCTGAAACGCAGTAACTTGCCCATCCCAAAGATGAAGATTAGTGCCAAGGGAATTGGAAAAAATCAGAGATATCCCGTCCGGGTTGCCAGTTACTTCATAATGGATGATACAATCCTGTGAATTGATTTTGGGCATAACATGCGTCCTTGGTCGTCTTTGAGATACAGCATGTCGGACCACAACCATCAGGTCAAATACCGTTTTGGTCTGGTTTGATGTTAAACGGGTATTGCAGATCTATTTTACCACCAATTCCCGTTGTTCAGCCATACCCATTGAGATCATTAGAGGGTTTTCACTTTGCTGTTGCTGGAAATCCGTTTTGGATTTCATCCCGGACCATTCACACAGAATAAGCGATTGTACAACAGCACCCCCCAATGTTTTGCCGGGGCCGGTAATAATAAATATATCCGGCGCAAATTCCCGTGCAGCAGTGCGTATGGCCGCGGTGAAATCATACGGTTTGATCACCTGGTGGCCAAAAGTATACTCCCGCAGAGCCGAAGTATCTGTAGCACCGGGCCACCAAATGGCCCCACGGCCATCAATCATTGGGTAGGTGGGTTGGGTGAAAACATTCTGAGGGATTTTGCTTTGACCAATTTCCGAGACCGGTTTTTGAAGTTCCGAGTGAAAGGCCGCATGGTTTGGCAGACGCATTGGGAAGCGACCTTGCACTTTAGGCACGGCTTTCTCAAAAGCTGATAACCCCTTGTCATTACCGGCTAAAACCAACATGCCACCCAGGTCTATGGAAACGGATAAATGGGTTTCTTTTTGTCCATTGATGTTGTTTATAATCTGTAAGAGATTATTTTTCTGGTCTGGTTGATCACGCCATTCTTCGTCAACGAATGGATATATGAGCTGCCCGCCAATCATATGTTCCTGCATTAAAGTGCCCATTGTATTGACGATATTAAAACCCGCGTCGGAAGAGGTTGCACCGGCAACAGCAAGAGCACTATACCAGCCCATGGAATTTCCAGTTACGGCGACAACCTCAATGTCATCAGAGATGGACTTGGCATCAGCAACCGTTGAGGCATAAATCAGTGGCGACGCAATATCGCCGCGGGTAAATTTGGACCCTATAAAACGATCTACACCATCAAGCAATGTTATGGGTTCCTGGCCAGCTTTTATTCTGATGGCGTCAAACCGGTTGAACAATTCAGATTTATCGCCATGATGGCTGTGTAGATATCCGAGTTCTTCTTTATTGTATGTTCCGCGCCCGGGACAAATGATGACGGCTGTTCGGCTCATTTGCAAACTCCGCATTGATTAAGGGCCATCTCGACGATTTCAGATGTGGATGGCAAAGTGGCCGCATATGCCGGTCCGGTGGGGATAAAGCTGTCTTTGGCCGCGATACGGCGAACATTGCTTCTGCCAGCCTCATATAATGCGGTGACAAGGGCTTCTGACTGACTGCCTGTTTTACGACATTCATCAACAATCAGGATCTGTTTACAGCCTTCTGTGGCCTCCAGAATGGCTTCAAGAGGCATTGGTGCCAACCAGCGCATATCAATCATACGGCTTTTAACATTCTTTTTTTCAAGTATTTTACAGGCCTGTTGGGACAGATAAGCACCATTGGCATAAGATATGATGGCGATATCTGTACCATCACCATGAATGCCAACCTCATCCAGACCAATTTTCTCATTTGGATCGGGATATACGCCCATCCATTGACCATCGTTTTCATCGTGTAAATCACGCATTGGATAAAGGGCAATGGGTTCCAAAAAGACCACAACCCGTTGTTCTTCATAAGCCAGCCGCACACATTCCCGCAGCATTCTCGCTGCATCAGGCCCGTTGGACGGGCAGGCAATCACCACGCCCGGAATATCACGCAAAACAGCAATGGAATTATCATTGTGAAAATGACCACCAAAGCCCTTTTGATAACCAAGCCCGGCGATCCTGAGAACCATCGGGTTTGTGTACTGACCGTTTGAGAAGAATGACAAAGTCGCGGCTTCACCCCTGATTTGATCTTCGGCATTATGCAGATAAGCCAAAAACTGGATTTCAGGAATGGGTAGGAAACCGTTTTGCGCCATGCCGATGGCAAAACCCAGAATGGATTGTTCATCAAGCAAGGTATCTACAACCCGATCCATGCCAAACCGGTTTTGCAGTTTTTGGGTTACACCATAAACGCCGCCTTTACGTCCGACATCTTCGCCCATCAGGGTGATGGCTTTATTTTCCAGCATCAAATCTGTCAGTGCCCAGTTAATCAGGCGCGACATTGGTTGGGGTTTTTCCATCGCCTTCAGGTCGCCACCAAAGACAGTGGCTCTTTGATCAGGGGAAGGGCCATTGCTGGGTAAACAATCGCGTGAAGGCGGAATAATGCTTTTCATAACCTGAGAAGCCGTTTCCAAATGTGGCCGCTTAATCACTTTGGCACGAATTCTCTCAAGTCTATTATGTGTGTCTTGATAGATTTCTATTGCTTTTGCTGGCTCCAGGGCATTCGCCTGTTTCAGCAGTCTGACAGTGTGCAACAACGGATCATTGGCTTCGTCGGCTTCCACTTCCCGTTTCGGCAGATAAGACGTGGCCACATCTGCACCGGCATGACCATAAAGGCGTACTGTGCGCAGGTGTAAAAAGGCCGGTTTCCGGCGGGTGCGGACATACCGTGCGGCTTCGCAGGTCACTTTATAGGTATCGTAAATGTCCAAACCGTTTGCCGTGAAGTATTTGATGCCGGGTCTTTGCTGCATGGACATTTCGACCCAACCTTTTGGTGTTTTTGTCGAAATACCGATGCCATTGTCTTCACAAACAAATAACAATGGTAAAGGGGTCGATTGTATGGATGTCCAGCCCGCCGTATTAATGGCTCCCTGGGCGGTGGAATGATTAAGCGAGGCATCCCCAAAGCTGCACAT
>Ga0207422_1004789_pt1 | contig 10592 bp, 9 predicted proteins | sample MarCyaLeptolynsp_FD_187757 | JGI IMG/M metagenome (GOLD analysis project Ga0207422, IMG submission 187757) | Marine cyanobacterial communities from Panama - species 1 Leptolyngbya sp. (SPAdes) | ecosystem: Environmental > Aquatic > Marine > Unclassified | place: Panama: Panama City | collected... | reverse complement strand
AGGCTGCGCTGGCGTCGGCCTGTTCTTCTTCCAGCGTCGGATAATCGACATAGCCTTCCGGAATCGGGAAGTACCAGCTCTTGGGCACATCCTTGTTCGGATTGAAATGCGCGCCCGCGGCAATCCGTTTGTCGAGATCCGGATTGGAAATGTAGGGGCGGCCAAAGCTGATCGCGTCAGCCTTGCCACTCTCGACATCGGCATTCGCCTTCTCAGCATCGTAATCCGAATTAAGGATCAGCGGACCTGAATAGATGCCGCGGATCATCGGGCTTTGCTTGGGAACGTCGGTTGCACCGAAAGTTCCATCCGGCCCAGGCTCGCGCAGTTCGAGGAATGCCAGGCCCAGCTCTTCGATCACCTTGGCTGCCGCGCCAAATGTCGTCGCGGGGTCGCTGTCATTGACACCCTGGGTCTCGCCATTGGGCGACAGGCGAATGCCGACCCGGTCCGCGCCCCACACATCGATCAAGGCTTCGAGCACTTCGCGCATGAAGCGGACCCGGTTTTCTGCCGGGCCACCATAATCGTCGTCGCGCAGGTTTGAGCCATCGCGCAGGAACTGATCGACCAGATAGCCATTGGCGCCATGCAACTGGATGCCATCAAAGCCGGCTTTCTTAGCATTAACAGCAGCGTTGCGATAATCGTCAATCGTGCGCTTGATATCGTCGAGCGTCATCGCGCGCGCCTGTTCGTAGGGAAGTCGACCTTCCGGTGTGTGCGCGTGATCCGGAGCGGTTGTCGCGCTGGCTGAGACAGGCGGATTGCCATCCAGGAAGTAGGGATGGACCAAGCGGCCCATATGCCACAGCTGCATCACGATGAGGCCGCCCTTTTCGTGCACGGCTTCGGTCGATGCCTTCCAGCCTTCGGCGTGGTCCTCGCTCCAGATACCTGGAGCTGACGGCCAACCCAGGCCTTCGCGGCTGATCCCGGTTGCCTCGGTCAGGATCATGCCGGCGCCAGCGCGCTGGCCGTAATATTTCGCCATCAGGGCATTGGGCTGGAACATCGGATCCGCCGCGCGACCGCGCGTCAGCGGCGACATGAAAATACGGTTCTTGGCTTCAAGCGCGCCCATTTTGAGCGGCTGGAACAAGGCATCATGCATTCGGGAAACTCCCTGTATCAGTTTGTGAATGGGCAAGTGGCCTTTTCGAAGCTAGGGCGCAAGCATGGAAAATGAGGGGACCACCAAAGCAAAACTTGTGCGGCCGCATGCCTGGCTGCTGCTGGCTGCCTTGCTGGGCGGAAATTTCGCGCTCGCGCTTGGCCCGTGGCTGGTCCGCCTGGCGGATACCGGGCCGGTTAGCGCGGCCTTCTGGCGCCTGTTCCTGGCGTTGCCATTCCTGATCGTGTTCGCGCGGATGGCGGGCCAGAAGATCACGGGCATGCCGCGCAAGACTTTGGTGCTGGTGGCGATCGGATCGCTCGCCTTCGCCAGCGACTTGGCCAGCTGGCATATCGGAATCGAGCTGACCCGGCTCGGCAATGCGACCCTGTTCGGCAATGCCGGATCGATCATCCTGCTGTTCTGGGGCTTCATCATCGCGCGCATGCTGCCCAAGGGGTTTGAATGGCTGGCAATCGTCTGCGCGCTGGGAGGCGCGGGTATCTTGCTCGGGCGCAGCCTTGAGATCTCGACCGACACCTTTGTCGGCGATCTGTTCTGCCTCGCCGCAGGCGTGCTCTACGCGGTCTACCTTCTCACGCTTCAGGGCGAACGCGCCCGGTTCGGTTCGTGGAGCCTGCTGGTCTGGGTCAGCATCTTTGCTTGCCCGTTCCTGCTTGGTCTGGCGCTAATCCTGGGTGAGCCTGTGATGCCGACCGATTGGACGCCGATCATCGTGCTGTTCATCACCAGCCAGCTGATCGGGCAGGGTCTGCTGGTCTATTCGCTCGGGCACTTCCCGCCGCTGATCATCGGGTTGGCGCTGCTGACCCAACCCGCGGTCGCCGCGGTGATCGGCTATTCGGTGTTTGGCGAAGTGCTCACTCCGCTCGACCTGTTCGGCATGGTGCTGCTGGGGTCAGCACTGGTGCTGGCGCGAATGAGCCGGGGCCGGGGTTAGTCCGCGCTAAACGGCACCGCGCCCAGATCGCCCATGCCGACCGTGCCGCTGGCCATTTCGAGCATGCGGTCGAGGCTTTTCTTGGCCCTAACGCGCAGGTCTTCCTCGATGGCGATTTGCGGCTCGAGATCGCGCAAGGCGACATAGAGCTTTTCCATCGTGTTGAGCGCCATGTAGGGGCAGATATTGCACGAGCAATTGCCATCAGCACCGGGCGCACCAATGAAGTTCTTCTCGGGCAGTGCCTTTTCCATCTGGTGGATGATGTGCGGCTCGGTCGCGACGATCAGCGTGTCGCCTGAGAATTCCTTGGCGTATTTTAGGATGCCGCTGGTTGAGCCAACATAATCCGCATGGTCAACAATCGTGGGCGGGCATTCGGGGTGCGCGGCGATCGGCGCATCGGGATGCTGCTCCTTGAGTTTGAGCAGCTCGGTTTCGCTGAACGCTTCGTGGACGATGCACACGCCGGGCCAAAGCAGCATTTCGCGATCAAATTTGCGCGAGAGATAGCCGCCGAGATGGCGATCAGGCCCGAAGATGATCTTCTGATCCTTGGGAATCTGCTGGAGGATCGTTTCCGCGCTTGAGCTGGTCACGATCACGTCGGACAAGGCTTTCACTTCGGTCGAGCAATTGATGTAGGTCAGCGCGATGTGATCGGGATGCGCTTCGCGGAATGCTTTGAACTTCTCAGGCGGGCACGAATCTTCGAGCGAGCATCCGGCATCCATATCGGGCAGGACCACCGTCTTGTCGGGTGACAGGATCTTGGCGGTATCGGCCATGAACTTGACCCCGCAAAACGCGATCACATCCGCGTCGGTCTCAGCGGCCAGCTGCGAAAGCTGGAGTGAATCGCCGATAAAGTCGGCGATGTCCTGGATATCGGGGGTCTGATAATAGTGCGCCAGGATCACGGCGTTGCGCTCTTTGCGAAGCCGATCGATCTCGGCAAGCAAATCACTGCCCGAGGGGATTTTGGTTTCTACGCTCATGGAGGCGGTCCCTAAATTTGCTGCTTGCGGTCGATATAGGGTTTTTCGTGCGATTTGCGAGCGATTTGGCTAGGTTAATGCCAAGGGAGAGACTCGCCAATGTACCAGCTCAATCTGACCGAAGCCTATTGCCCAGCTCAGGCCGATACCGACTATCAGGATCGGACGATCGAAGACGTCTTGCGCGGACAGGCAGCGGAGCGCCCTGATGCGCTCGCTTTGCGCGAATTGCTGGCTGACGGCAGCCCTGGACGCGAATGGACCTATGCCGAATTGCTGGCCGATTCCGAGCGCGTTGGTCGCGCCTTGGCGGCTCGCCACCCTGCTGGAACGCGGATCGCCCTGATGGGTGGCAATTGCCCCGAATGGGTGCTGACGCAGATGGGCGCGGCTTTGGCCGGCCTCACTATTGTCACCGTCAATCCCAGCTTCATCGCTCGCGAAGTGCGCTACGTGCTCGAGCAATCTGGCTCTGGCGCGGTCTATTACCAACCCAATGTGCGGGGCAGTGCGCTGCGGCCCGTGGTCGACGAAGCGGCCGCTGGATTGCCGGCAGCGGATTACATCATCGATATTGAGGATCATGGCGAGCTGTTCGCGGGCGAGAATGACGGCGAACTGCGCAAGAGCGAGCCGCGCGATATCGTGATGATCCAATACACGTCGGGCACGACGGGCTTCCCCAAAGGCGTGCTGTTGCACCAGCACGGCCTGGTGCAATCAAACAAGGATGTGTTCGAGCGCTGGGATATCACCCACGGCAAAAAGGTGATGTGCCCATTCCCGCTGTTCCACACTGCGGGGAGCGCAGTGAATGTGCTGGGAACATTCTCGCAAGGCGGCAGCCTGCTGCTCGTCTCGGTATTTGATCCGGTTGCGGTCGCCAAGGCGATTGAACGGGAAAAGCCTCAGGTGCTGGGCGGCGTGGCCACCATGATCTTTGCAATCATCGAAGCTGCCAAAGCGACCAACACCGATGTGTCTTGCGTCGAAACCGTGCTGAGCGGTGGTGCCATGGTGCCGCCCGCGCTCAACGCCGCGGCGCAGGAAATCTTCGGCGTGCCGATCCTGATCGTCTATGGCCAGACCGAAACCTCGCCGGCGATCACCGCCGCATGGCCCACCGATACCGGCGAAGAATTGATCGAAACGATCGGCCAGCCCTGTTCGCATATGGAAGTCTCAATCCGTCATCCGCAAGACAACACGGTGTGCGCGATCGACGAGCAGGGTGAGATCTGCATGCGCGGCTTCAACATGATGGTTGGCTACAATGACAACCCTGAGGCCACAGCCGAGACGATCGATCAAGACGGTTGGCTGCATACGGGTGATTTGGGCAGTATGAGCGCGCGCGGTTACGTCAAAATCACCGGCCGCGTGAAAGAGATGATCATTCGCGGGGGTGAGAACCTGTTCCCGGCCGAGATCGAGGCGGCGATGCTTGAGCACCCGCTCATCGCGGAGGTGGCCGTCGCCGGCGTCCCGGACGAGAAATGGGGCGAGATTGTCGCCTGCTTCATGCGCTTAGCCGATGGAGCGGAGCGGCCCTCGGATGATGAGCTCAAGGCCTTTGTCCGCGAGCGTCTGTCGCCTCAGAAGACGCCTGCCCATTGGGTGTGGATGAGCGAGTTCCCGCTGACAGGTTCGGGCAAGATCCAGAAATTCCAGCTGGCTGAGAGCTTTGCCAAGGGTGAGCTGGGCTGAGGCGAAATCCTCTGGCTACATGGTGAAATCTGGCGGCAGGAACGGCTCCATGGGACGTTCTGCGCCTGGCGTCCCTTCGAGCACCCAATTGGTAACATCCATGCCGAATTCGCTGTGGCCGATCACCATGCCTAGGATAAACGTCGCCACATAGGCGCCGAGGCCCCAATAATAGGCCGGATGTACGCTGCCACGATTGCGCCAATCCATGATCATGCCGATCACCGGCCAGATCATTGTTGTGAGCGTGATGATGACCCACGAATGCGGGATCATCAGCGGCGCGGGCAGCAATCGTCCGAGACCAGGCCCGGTGAGGATCGCCATGCCGCAGAGCATCAGGCGCCGGTGCCAGCCGACACGTCGCCGAACGCGCAGCGCCCAGATCGCCAGGCCAGCAAAGCACCACAGAAGCATCAAATTGCTCCATAGAAATTCGCTCTTATGGAAGAAGAACGGGCCGCCATTGCGCTGTGCGACAACCACCATGATCAGGCTGCCCGCAGCAAGCATTGCCGGGATGAACAAATAGGCCGCTTTGCCCAGCCGAATATGCAGCGCGCGATTGCCTGAATGGATCGAATAATGCTGCAGCAGGTAGAGGCCGATCCAGCCCATGAAGATCACGCCATGGACATGATAGGGCCAGGGCGCATCAAAGCTTGATCGACCGAATATCAGCTGGACCGAGAACCCGGCGATGATTGTAAGCGACATGATGATCGCCATGACAAAAAAGAACCGCGTGCTTTCGGCATGCGAAGCGGTCTTTGGTGCTGCATCAGCTTGTGTCGACATTGGCTGTTCCCCCAAACAGTTGAGCGAAGCTACAGGGGGCCAAGTCGGCTGGTCAAGTTAACCCCTTGATCACGCGATGCTAGGCTGACCCTGCAGCTGCGCACCTTCCTTCATGCGATTGCTCTTTGAGCCTCAGCCTGGCTAAACTCGCGAGAATGTCATCACCTCTAAACACGCACGCCGCGATTGATGCTCAGGCCCATCTGCATCATCAATATTTTCTTGGGCTCCAGCTGATGGTTGCAGTGGAGCAGGGCAAAGACGTCGTCGGCGAGTGGATATTCCGCCTGTTTCGACGCCAGCATGAAGACAAATTTCTTGCCAGTTTTGAAAAGCTTGGGCTGAGCGATCTTCCCGACGCGGTGGCCGCAGCCAAATACCATGTCCTCTCCAACAGTGTTGGCGGCGTGCGGGTCGAATATATGGAAGAAAGTGACACCAAGGCTTGGGTGCGCTTCCGCTATCCACGCTGGATGTATGACGGGCCAGCAATCTGCGGAATTCCGGTGGAAGCGAGCCGAGGCTTCCTGCGCGGCTGGTATGCGCAGAATGGCGTTTCGCTCAACAATCCCAGGCTTGGCTTTGTATGCGTGTCTGAAGACCTGACGGGCCAGTTCGGACTGTGCGGCTATTTCAAGCACTATGATCACGATCTCGCAGAGGATCAGCGGCTGGTGTTTGCGCGCGATGAAGTGCCGCCGCTCTATGATCCTGCCGCGCAACCCATCCCACCGAGCGAGCACTGGAACGCAGAGCGTCTGGCCAAAGCGAGCCGGAATTATGCGGTCGAGTATTGCCGCAACGGGATACGGGAGCTGGTGGGTGTGATCGGCCGTGAGGCGGCGCTCGATATCGGAAAGCGCGCTGCACGCCTGATCGGCTTGCAGCAATTTGCGACGCTCGCAGACAAGCTAGGATGCGTGGACGGAGGGGTCAGCGATGCCGGGCGCTTTCTGGCGGAAGCGTTGATGGGCATGGGGGACGATGTGACGGTGTCGCTCCGCGACGATCCGCCAAGCGCAACCGTAACGCAGGGCGGGTTGCGGATAGTCAGGGGCCTCGAAGGCCAGGACCGCTCAGACCTGCTCGAATGCTGGATAGAGCTTTGGCGTGGGGCCATTCACTCGCATCGCGAGTTCTACAACGTTGAGGCAAGGATCAACGATGATGGGCTGGATTGGACGATCAGCGCTCGCCATTAGGACGCCATGCTGATCTATTCGTCAGCGAATTTCACCGTCACGCGCGCATCCGCATAGCCCGCCACTTGTAGCGGCACGGCCAGGTTCTGGCGCACTGCCTCTTTGGCGGCGGCGCGTGCAAGACCAAGGATCTCGGGATTCTTGGCAAAGGACTGCGCCTTGCGCTCCGCCAGGACAGAATTGTTGCGGGCCAAATCGCGCGCGGCATCGCGGGTCACCCAAACGCCTTCGGTGAAAATCCGTGCTTGCGCTTCATCAAGATTGGGCTTCGAAGTCTGCAATTGCGGGATCGTGATTGCCAAGGTCTGGCTCGCTTCGTCCCAGCGCATCTGCTCCGCGCTCATGGCTGACAGGTCAAGCCGGTACTCAATCGTCGCCGGGATGATTGCGGCCTGGCGCGCTTCGAGCAGGTCGAAATTGAGCACGCCGCGCGTGTCGATGCTTTCGGCGACGACTTCAAAGCGCGATGAGAACACGGTGAGTGAATTCTGCTTTTCAAATGCCAGCATCGCGCTGGCCACCGGATCACCTTCTTCCTGGTAGAAATAGGCTCGCCAGCCCAGCCACAGGCTAGCTGCAAACAGGAGGGCTAGGGCGAGCCACAAATACCGCTCCTGGTGGCCAGAAAGGGACCCTCCGTCGCTTCTTTCTGGCGGCAGGACCTCTGCCTCCACAGGAGGCGATTTTGGCGCTGAAACGGCTTCTAAATCGTCCGCCACGTCTCGCCCTCCTGGGCCACCAATCCGCGCTTTTCGAGATCTATCAGATGCGCGGTCACGCTCATCTCGGCGGCCGGGATCAGCCGCTCATCCAGCCCTTTGTACATAGCGGGAATGAATTCCGAGACGGGGCGGGCGGCTTCGCCAAGTAGGCGAATGATCTGGTTCTCGCGCTGCCGCCTGTGACCGATCATGCCGCGCACCAATTGCTGCGGCTTGGTGATCGCGTCGCCATGGGCCGAGTGATAGACTTTGTCATTCCGGCGCATGAGCTTTTCCAGGCTGGCAAGATAGTCGCCCATATCGCCATCGGGCGGAATGACGACGCTGGTCGACCAGCCCATCACGTGATCGCCGGTGAACAATGCGCCGCTTTCCTCAAGCGCAAAGCACAGATGGTTGGACGTATGTCCGGGTGTCGCAACTGCGCGCAAGGTCCAGCCTTCGCCTGTCATGGCTTCGCCGTCTTCGAGCACGCGATCTGGCGCATAGGTGGTGTCGAATGCCTCATCCGCACGCGGCAGGTCACTTTCGAGCACCAAGGGTGCGCAGCCGACCACCGGCGCTCCCTTAGTCTCGGCCAACGGTGCCGCTGCGGGCGAATGATCGCGATGCGTATGCGTGCACATGATCGCGGTGACTTTGGCCTCGCCGATTGCGGCCATGATGGCTGCAATATGCGCCTCATCATTGGGGCCAGGGTCGATCACAGCGACGTCTGATCCCGCGCCGACCACGTAGGTCTGCGTGCCTGTATAGGTGTAGGGCGATGGGTTGGGCGCGAGCACGCGCTTGACCAATGGTTCGACTTGCTCGGCCAATCCTGTGGGCCAAGGTTTGGGTGGTGGGCCTGCCATGGCTTGCATATGTATCGATACCGTGCACATGTCACGCGGAACCGGAGAGGATCACCAATGAGCGACTTCATACTCGTGCTTGATGAAGGCACCACATCGACCCGCGCCATGCTGTTTGCGGCTGACGGCAAATTGCAAGCTAGCGCCCAGCAAGAGCTTGACCAGCACTATCCGAAATCGGGCTGGGTTGAGCATGACGCTGCCGAGATTTGGGACAAGACGCTCGCTTGCGCGCTTGAAGTGATCCCACAGGCAGGGGGCGCAGCCTGCATTTCGGCGATCGGCATCACCAATCAGCGCGAGACCGTTGTCGCGTGGGACAAGTCGACTGGCGAGCCGTTGACCCGGGCGATTGTCTGGCAGGATCGTCGCACCGCCGATATGTGCGCCCAATTGCGCGCTGCAGGGCACGAAGAAGATGTGCAGCGCCGCACAGGCCTGCTGCTCGATCCCTATTTCTCGGGCACCAAGATGCGGTGGATGATCGACAATGTGCCCGAAGTGAAGGCGGCTGCTCAGGCCGGCACTCTGGCATTTGGCACGATTGAAAGCTGGCTGATTTTCAAACTGACGGGCGGATCGCACATTTCCGACGCCAGCAATGCCAGCCGCACTCTGCTGCTGGAACTGGCAGGTCGCGGATTCGATCAGGGCTTGTGCGATCTGTTTGGCGTACCGCATGCGGCCTTGCCCGAAGTGGTCGATATGTCAGGCCAGCTTGGCGAAACCGATCCCGAACTGTTTGGCCGCGCAATCCCGATCTCGGGCATTGCGGGTGACCAACAGTCGGCGACCATTGGTCAAGCCTGCCTGTCTCCCGGCGAGACCAAGGCGACCTATGGCACCGGCGCTTTCGTCCTGACCAATCAGGGGTATGGCATTCCGCTCTCGACCAATCGCTTGCTGAGCACGGTCCTGACGCAGATCGATGGTGGCCGGACCTATGCGATCGAAGGATCGGTGTTTGTCGCCGGTAGCCTGGTGCAATGGCTGCGCGACTCCCTGGGGATCGTCCAGAAGGCGAGCGAAACCGAAGGGCTGGCACGGTCGATCGCCGATACAGGCGGCGTCACCATCGTCCCCGCGCTCTCCGGACTGGGGGCTCCGCATTGGCGCGCCGATGCGCGCGGCGTGATCAGCGGTTTGAGCTTTGCAACCGGCAAGGCCGAACTGGCGCGGGCGGCGCTCGAAGCGATGGCGCACCAGACCTACGATCTGGCTGAGGCCTTTGCAGCCGATGGCACGGCGTGGGAGACCTTGCGGATTGATGGCGGTATGGCTGCCAACGATTGGATGGCACAGGATCTGGCCAACATTCTGCAGGTCCCGGTTGAGCGACCAAGCTTTGTCGAAACGACAGCCCTGGGGGCCGCCATGCTGGCTGCCGCAGGCGTGGGGCAGTATGCCAGCCTTGAGGTTGCGGCAGAAGCCATGCGTGGCGAGCTGCAGACGTTCGAGCCGGACCTTGAGGACAATGTTCGTGAGGAACGGTTGGCGCGGTGGCGGCAGGCGCTGGCAGCGGCCTAGCCGCGAACATCAGCGCAGATTGTGCAAATTGTCGCGATTGCCTCGCGACAAAGCTCGACCGATCCGTTCCTGGAATGCGCGCGCGGGCGAGGCAACTTCGAACCCTTCGCGCCAGGCGGCGTCGAGCCGCGCAATGCGTTCGTGCAGGCGCTCGGTCTCGTCAATCAGCTCGCAGGTTTCGGGCTCCAACAGGCGCAGCTGGTCCGGATCGGCGGGCCGATTGGCTGGCAGCTCGCCATGAAGTCGCACCTGCTTCTCGCTCAGCTCGCCGGAGAAAAACGCTCTTTGATTGAGCAGCCATGCAAGCACATGCATCATGCGTGTCGTGGTCTTGAGGCCTTCGGTTGAGAGCGCCAGACGAACACCGGCATCGTCTCCCGCTTCGGGTTCCTTCACGCCAAGAGCAAACACCGCCCGCACTTCATCCGCTAGCACCAAAGCCTCGGTGTAGAGCGCCTCGATAATCGGGCGCGAAAGATTGCTGGGGCGAGTCATGACTGGACATACCCGCTACCCCCCAGATGCTTGGATCGAAAGCTGGTAACCCTGATTATCCCGGGCAGAATTCGGACTGTGCCAGCCTGGTACAGAATTGCGCCATGCTTCGCGCTCGATCAGGCAATTATGTCGGGAAGCAGCGAATCCTCGATTGCTGCGATCTGATCCTTCAGCCGCAATTTGCGCTTTTTGAGCCGAGCAATCTGCAGCT
>Ga0207422_1004787_pt1 | contig 10596 bp, 9 predicted proteins | sample MarCyaLeptolynsp_FD_187757 | JGI IMG/M metagenome (GOLD analysis project Ga0207422, IMG submission 187757) | Marine cyanobacterial communities from Panama - species 1 Leptolyngbya sp. (SPAdes) | ecosystem: Environmental > Aquatic > Marine > Unclassified | place: Panama: Panama City | collected... | reverse complement strand
CTTTCCAACCAACAGCACCAATTATTCCTGAGCCGCCTGTTGATGATGATGACACACGCCCGAATCCGACCATTCAATCTCGGGATGATGAGCCATTGCCAGAACCGGATTTCATTAATAATGTGCCACCTGTAGCTTTAGATGTGCCTGATGTACTGTCGCTAGAACCAGAAATTCCGGCAGCATCACAACCCGCTATCGAAGCGCAACCTCCGGATTTCACTAAAAATCAACCAGAGCCATCAATATTGCCGGAAACGCCTGCACCTGTCACGGAACCGGAGAAGCCGGAACCAGTGGTGCTATCACCAGAAAAATCGACTGAAGAACCTAAGATAGCTGCTAGTAAACCACCAGCACCACAACAAGACTCTGCGATAAGTTTCGACCCATCTGGACAAGACTCATCGTCGACTGATACAGGTGATACTTCTAGGATCAGTGTGTTTGAAGTTTTCGGCATGCAAAAGCCGAGCGAAACACAAGAAATGCAAGCTGTTCCGTCTGAAGAAAAAGCTGAAGAAGTCATCAAAGAAAAATTTGCGACGATTGAAAGCCAGAAAATCGAACCGGTTAAGGCAACAGCAGAGACAAAAGTTGTCTCTGTCGAACTCGAATCACAATCCGAAGATGATAGCACTAGTGGATTACAACCCGGTGTAGTCTATGATGTGCGTCGGACAGGGCTACGTTTTGTACAACGTCAGAAACGAGTCACACTGCGCCGCCCAGAATAGAAAAAGCACCGGAATATATCCAGTGCTTTTAGGGTGCCTGACGGGACTTGAACCCGCAACATCTTGAACCACAATCAAGTGCTCTGCCATTGAGCTACAGGCACCACGCTTATATGATTGGAAGTATAGCATGTTGCAAAAGCGAAATCTAGCCTGTTTTTCATCTTTTTGGTGTGGCGACAATCACTATCACACGGCTGTTTTTGCAGGACTCCTGTTTCAATTCAACGGAAAATCCAGAGGATTCAAAAATTGGGATAATCTTGGGCAGAGATTCGTCATTGCGTTGCCCTGTGATGCGATAGAGCCACTCTAAGAACTCACGTATTACGCCACTCCCTGTAAAAACTGCGCCGGGAACGATGATCAAATTACCAGTTGGTTTGAGGATTCGATGAATTTCATCAAGCGTTTCTTTCATAAAAATAAAACTCGTGGGGAAGGTACAAACAACTGCTTGAAAATGTGAATCCGCGAAAGGCAACTGCTGTGCATCACCGCGTACAAATTCCCCTTCTATTTGGTGGCGTTTGAGTTTTGCTTGGGCAATGCGTCCCATGTGAGGCGATAGATCAAACGCAATGGATTTGTAGCCATGTTCATGTAAATCAAGCTGAAGATTACCTGTGCCATGCGCTAATTCAAGAATTGTGCCGTTTTGAGGGTCTGGTAGATATTCAAATGAGGAACGCTGCCAGCATCGCCACTGACCTAAACTCACCACCTGACTGACAAAATCATAGGTGAATGCCATCTCGTTATAGAGTAGACGAAAGCCAAAACTAACGAGTCGCCACCACCAATTCATCAGCGAATCGCTTGAATAATCGTATCTGGATTGTCTGTGATAATGCCCTCTACGCCTAAATCTGCCAACTCTTTAGCACGTTGTGGATCATTCACCGTCCATGTGGCAGTGATGTAGCCTCTATTTCGCGCTTTTTCGATAAATGCTGCATCGACAGTTTCATGCTGCGGATGGCGTGCTTCGTAGGATAAATTGCCTAAGAGCGATTGCAATTGGCGCAAATATCCCGGTGCGAGTGCGTAGCCGATCGGAATATCCGGCAATAGCTCCCGAAAGCGTCTAAGTGCCAGTGGATTAAATGATGAAATCAATACACGTTCTTGCAAATTATGTCTTGGGATACAATCAGCAACAACTACCTCCACACCGTCAGAAACCATATCATGCGATTTAATCTCGATGTTGATATAGAGCTTTTGTCCGACGGATTCAAAGACTTCATCTAGTGTTGGAATTTTTGTGCCAGCGAATTTATCATCGAACCAGCTACCAGCGTCCAATTCTTTGATTTCCTCAAGTGTCATATCTTTGACATGACCTTGACCATCCGATGTCGCATCAACAGTAAAATCGTGGACAACCACTGCATGACCATCTTTGGTGCGATGCACATCCAACTCAATACCATCTGCACCGAGTTCAGCAGCGAGTTCAAACGAGGGTAGGGTGTTCATGGGGGCATAAGCACAAGCTCCACGATGTCCCCAAACAAGTGTTGGATGTTCACTATACATAGCTTCGATGCGCTGCCTTGCCGTCATAATTTAACCTTCGATACCGATTTGGACTTCATCATTTTCTACTTTGACTTCGTACCAAGGCACATTGGTTGGTGCAACAGCAATGGTTTTCGCTTTGCCATCCCGAATATCAAATTTTGCTCCATGACGGGGGCATTTGATCTCAAAACCCTTCAAATCACCATCGGCTAAAGGTCCTTCATCATGGGTGCATAAATCAGCGATTGCATAGTATTTGCCATCAACATTAAAAACGGCAATCCAATCATCACCGATGCCAAAAACTTCTCGTTCGCCGGGAGGTAAATCACTGGTTTTGCAGACAGTCACATATTGCATCTTAATCATCTTCCTCGTCTTCGATGAGTTCCCAGCGTTCGCTACCATAGGCACCAATCACCAAGACCTTTAGACCCAGTAACGCGCATTTCACACGGTTGATAGTCAAGGGGATACCGACCATATCGAGGATTTCTTGTTTGTTGATTTTGCGCGCTTCATCCATCGATATGCCGACTAGCATTTCACCCAACATCGAGGCAGATGCTTGACTGATTGCACAACCTGAACCATCCCAACCAACTTCTTGAATGACATTGTTTTCGTCAATTCGCATGGTCAAATGCAAGTGATCGCCACAAAGGGGATTTTTTTCTTCATGATCGAAATTGTTGGGGTCTAATAGCCCCCAATTACGCGGATTTTTCGCGTAATCAAGGATCATCTCGCGGTACATATCATCCATTGGATTACTCTCCTAAACCGCAAATTTTGTCTTTGCTTTGTAGAGTGCTTCTATCAGTGCATCGACTTCAGCAGGGGTATTATACAGATAAAAACTGGCACGGGCAGTTGCGGGTACGTCTAAATGTGCATGTAGAGGCATCGTGCAATGATGCCCTGCACGAACGGCAATTCCATCTGAATCTAGCATTTGCGCGACATCATGGGCGTGAATACCATCCACTGTAAAAGCTGCAACTGCGCCTTTTTGGTCGGCTTCAGGTCCAAAAACAGCCACACCGGGAACTTCAGCCAATCGTTCAAGTGCATAAGCTGTCATGATTTGTTCATGTTGATGAATTTTTTCCATACCAATGCTGCTCAAATAATCGACTGCATAACCTAGACCAATCGCACCAGCGATGATAGGGGTACCCGCTTCAAATTTGTAGGGCAAGTCATTCCATGTACTGCCTTCAAGCGTAACCGTTGCAATCATATCGCCACCACCCATCCAAGGAGGCATGGCTTCCAATAAATCACGTTTGCCATAAAGGATACCAATCCCTGTAGGACCGACCATTTTATGCCCACTAAACGCGAAAAAATCCACATCCAAAGCCTGCACATCAATTGGCATGTGTGGAACGCTTTGTGCGCCATCAACAAGGATTAATGCACCGTTTTCGTGCGCTAGTTTTGCCATTTCTGTAACTGGATTCACTGTACCTAATACATTGGATGAATGCACCACAGCCACGAGTTTCACAGGCTCATTTTGTAGAATCTGCTGATAGGCTTCCATATCTAGTGTGCCATCTTCCAGCACAGGGATATAGCGAATCGTAAAACCTTTTTCTGCCGCTAGGATTTGCCAAGGTACGATGTTGGAATGATGTTCCATCACCGTAGATAAGACAACATCACCCTCGCCTAAATTCGTACGCCCCCATGTTTGAGCGACTAAGTTAATGCTCTCAGTTGTACCACTGGTGAAAATGATTTCACGGCGGCTTTTGGCATTGATGAATTTACGGATTTTTTTGCGTGACGTTTCATAGGCTTCCGTAGCTTCTTCGCTGAGCTTATGAATCCCGCGATGCACATTAGCGTTCTGATGCCGATAGTACGCATCTAGTGCCTCAATGACTTGCTTCGGCTTTTGGCTTGAAGCTGCGTTATCTAGGTAAATGAGTGGTGTGCCGTTATGATGCTCTTCCGCCAAAATGGGGAAGTCAGCACGAATCCTCTCAATATCGTAGGGTAAATCGAGTTTTGGTGTATTGTTCATCATATTTATCTAGCACTAAATAGTTGTTGAATTAAACAGGGCACATCCCGTTTGATGTGCCCCTAAGATACCAATGATTCTTGCGAATTTCATTAGACCAATCAGACTAACCGATGATCTTTGCCTCAATTTCTTCCTGAAGACGATCACGTACCCGTTCAAATGGGATGCGTTGCAGCAATTCATCAAAGAAACCATCAATCACCATGAGTTGTGCTTGTGGGCGGGTGATACCACGACTCATCAGATAGAAAAGTAACTCTTCTTCCAATGTGCCGAAGGTTGCGGCATGGGAACACATCACATCATCAGCTTCGATTTCCAAGCCGGGAATGCTATCCATACGGGCATCGTCACTCAAAACCAGATTACGACAGACTTGATAACCGTCGATTTTTTGCATTTGCGGCAGTGACTTAATCATACCTTGCCACAAAGTGCGTGCTTTATCTTTCGCAGCACCCTTGAACAACAAGTCAGAGTTAGTCAGTGGGGCATTATGATTTTGTTGGGTATCAAGGTCGAAGAACTGGTTTTTATCTGCGAAGAAGAAACCAGACATGCGAGCATTGGTGCCTTTGCCAACAATGTCAATTTCGAGGAAGGCTTTGGTCATTTTGCTGCCCATTGTACCAACAACCCAATCGAGATTCGCATTTTGCCCGACAACGCCGCGTTGGTGGCTGAATTCATAGGTTTGGCGATTCCAGTCTTGTAATGCGACATAACGCAAATTACCCGCATCACCGACGATCAATTCCGTTGCACCAATGTATGCTGAGTGATCTTCACTATCAGCAGAAGCATATTCAACTTGCATTGTTGCCTGTGCATTTTCTTCTACGACAACCAACACATGCCCAATTGATGCGCCCGATTTCGTGTTGTAATTTACAACATGCAATGGAATTTCAGCGACTTTATTTTTAGGCACATAGACAAATACGCCATAATTCCACAATGCGCCATGTAAAGCTGCAAATTTGCCGTCAGTTGGTTTAACGGCTTTGGTCATCAAATATTCACGAACTAAATCACCGTGTTCTTGTACAGCCGTGTTTAAATCCGTGAAGATAATGCCTTCATCAGTTAATGCTTGTGGCACTTCATGACGAACGACTTTGCCATCGACAAAAACAAGCAAACCGCCTTGTTCTTCACCGACGAGTGGTTCAAGTTGACGTTGTGGCACAACATCGGCACTCACCCCATTGGCAACGATTACTTTATCAGCCGTATCCCAATTGATTGCACGATAGTCTGTGCGCCGCCATTCTTCTTCTTTGTAGGGCATGGGCAGGCTTTCATAGGTTTCCCATGCGGATAAGCGCAAGCCTTGCAACCATTGTGGTTCGTTATTTGCGCTGCTCAAAGCCTCAACATCAGCTTTGGTGTAGCTAGGGGGCTGTGGTGTTGTAACACGTTTTCTAACTGCTACCACAGATTTTCTCCTTGTAATAATTCGTTTTGAATACTGGTGTAAGGACGTAATGTATTACGCCCTTATGTGATTGAAGATGAAATTGAATTAACCGATAGACCCTTCAAGCTGAATTTGAATCAGACGATTCATTTCCAGTGCGTATTCCATCGGTAATTCTTTGACAAGCGGTTCAAGGAAGCCGTTGACGATCATTGCATTGGCTTCATCTTCGCTCAAACCACGACTCATCAAATAGAAAAGTTGATCTTCACCAATTTTACTGACAGATGCTTCATGTCCCATTTCAACATCTTGTGCATCAATTTCGATAGTGGGGTAGGTATCGGAACGGCTTCTGTCATCCAAGAGCAGTGCATCACAAACAACATTGCTCTTAACGTGTTCCGCACCTTCAGCAATTTTCAGCAAACCACGATAGCTTGCACGTCCACCATCTTTGCTGATGGACTTGCTGATGATTTGACTGGTTGTATTGGGCGCAAGATGTGTGATTTTTGCGCCAGCGTCTTGATGCTGTCCGTCGCCTGCAAATGCAATCGACAACACTTCGCCATGTGCGCCTTCACCTGTCAAAACAACTGCTGGATACTTCATGGTGAGGCGGCTACCTAAGTTGCCATCAACCCATTCCATTGTTGCATTCTTTTCCGCAACAGCACGTTTTGTCACGAGGTTATAGACGTTATTTGACCAGTTTTGGATGGTTGTATAACGGCAACGTCCGCCTTCTTTGACGATGATTTCTACGACAGCACTGTGCAAGCTATCGGAGCTATAGGTAGGTGCCGTACAACCTTCTACATAGTGAACATAAGCACCTTCATCAACAATAATCAGGGTGCGTTCAAATTGACCCATATTTTGGGTGTTGATGCGGAAATATGCCTGCAATGGCATTTCGACATGAACGCCGGGTGGTACATAGATAAATGACCCCCCAGACCAAACAGCCGTGTTCAATGCTGCAAATTTGTTGTCATCCGATGGAATGACAGTGGTGAAATATTCTTTCACCAAATCGGGGTATTCACGTAGCCCTGAATCCATGTCTGCAAAAATCACGCCTTTGGATTCCAAATCTTCACGGATATTGTGATAAACAGATTCAGAATCGTATTGTGCGCTGACACCCTGTAGATATTTTGCTTCTGCTTCCGGAATACCGAGTTTATCAAATGTATCTTTGATTTCTGGTGGAACTTCGTCCCAATCGCGCTCGGTTTTATCGGTAGCGCGAACATAGTAATAGATGTCGTCGTAATCAATTTCGTTGAGATTGCCACCCCATTGTGGAGTCTCTTTTTCCATGAAGATGTGATAGGCTTCGACGCGTAAGTCAGTCATCCATTGGGGTTCGTTCTTCATCTGGCTGATCTGACGAACTTTTTCTTCATCAATGCCTTTTTCACTCACGAAACTGTATTTAACATCATCGTCATGGAAACCATACACTTCATCGTATGATCCACGAACATCCTTTAACGCCTCTTCGTCCTGAGTTAGTTCTTTTTCACTTGGTACAAAGTCTGTCATGAGATTTACCTCAAGCTATGCGTGTAAATTTAATTGAAAGTAGTTGCGGATAAAGTGCTTATGCCATTTCTGGTGAGCCGTGTTTTTCACGCACCCAGTCATAACCTTTTTCTTCAAGTTGTAGTGCCAACTCAGCTCCACCACTTTCTACAATGCGACCTTCAAACATCACATGAACCTGATCGGGCTTGATATGATTAAGCATCCGTTGGTAGTGGGTGATGACTAAAGCACCCATTTCAGGACCCGTTAGCGCATTGACACCTTCTGCTACGATACGCAGCGCATCGATATCCAAACCTGAATCGGTTTCATCCAAAACAGCGATTTTGGGTTCGAGAGTTGCCATTTGCAAGACTTCGGCGCGTTTTTTCTCACCACCACTGAAGCCATCATTGAGATAGCGACCTGCAAAACTATGGTCAATTTTCAAGGTGTTCATTTTTTCACGCAGCATTTTTGCAAATTTGGGGATTGGCATCCCTTTGCTATCGGGGTCTTCAGCTTTCAGACGCGCATTGATTGCATGACGCAAGAAGTTTGCCAATGTTACGCCGGGAATAGCGACAGGATATTGGAAAGCAAGGAATAAACCAGCACGGCTACGTTCATCAGCATCCATTTCGAGCAAATCTTCGCCATCAAAGATGATTTCACCATTGGTGATTTCATAGGCGGGGTTACCCATCAACACATTAGCGAGTGTGCTTTTACCAGACCCGTTAGGTCCCATCATCGCATGGATTTCACCCTGACGAACAGTTAAATTGACACCACGTAGAATGCTGTCATCTTCACCCTCAACACGGGCATGGAGATTACGAATTTCAAGTGTAGCGACCATTCCTGCTACAGCCTCCTCATGAATTTTTAATGTTGGTTAATTTATATGTATACCCTGTGATTAAACTCTCAGCAGTATATCAACTAGGGAATTCGATGTCAATAAAATAGATTTCTATCATAAAAATTAATATTTCGGTTTTTGGGCTACTGCGCATCAGGTATACAAAATGTAGTCCTATACACAAGTAGATATCCATAGATTCGGTGCCATATCTTATCCAAATTGAGGAAATTTCCCTGAAGTGTTGCCTATTAGATGCACTTATCCGTTTTCTTCTTACAGAAATACTACAATCTTAATAATCCATGAGAGATTGATGGTGAAGCCCATGTGTAAGAATAAAATCAAAAATGATTAGCAAAATTGACAGCCTTCAACCACTATGCTAGGATTTTTTCCGTTCATATGATTAACACTAGGGATAGAATAAATGACAGATGCAGAAAAAACAGACGGTCTAATAGAATCACTCCGTTCCGTAATTGACCCAGAAATTGGAATGAATGTTATTGAACTTGGTTTGATTCGAGCTACTGATATCCAAGATGAACGCGCCCACATCACAATGATTATGACGACACCATTTTGCCCATATGCACCACAACTGTTGGAGCAAACACGCCGGACAGCACAAGACTTTCTAGGTATACCGACAACGATTGAGATGGGGATGGAAATGTGGGACCCAAGCATGATGGAAGAGGGTGCTGCCGCAGATTGGGGACTTTTCTAAAATTGGTAATATTGAGGGACACATGCTGCTTTATGTGTGCCCCTCACTCATAACTTATGGTCTGTTATTGCGAGTAAAGATCAACGGATCAACATAATTATTGAGTAAGTCCTGTAAGTTTGTCCGGGGCCAATGCTCAGGTTTTGACTCCAAAATATTGGTTGGGCTGATATCGTAGTGTAAGTGCGGGATAAATCGCCCGTCACCACTACCGACTTGCCCCACTTGTTCTCCACGTTTAACACGTTGTCCAACCCGAACAATCACATTCTGCATATGAGACAACCGTGAATAGACAACTCGCCCGTTTACAGCCTTGATTGGATCGTGCTTAATGACGGTCACATTACCCCATCCGGGTAGGGAAGTCTGTGTTGTGACGATACCACTTGCGGGTGAATAGACGGGCAATCCTCGATCATCGTATGGTCCACTTCCGTAATTTAGGTCTGCACCTGTATGGTAGGCTTCACTTGGGGTACCAATAAAATACAGCCTTGCGAACGGACTTGCATCCCGCCAACCGGAGGGCCATAATCGGATGCTTCCACGTTGAGCCTCAGTACCAACAGGCGAGTCAAAACCATCGGCAACATAAATCCCATTGATGATCGGCGGGATTGGATTTCCTGTACTTGGATTGTTTGGCTCTGGCGTTGTTGTGATAATTACTCTGCGAAATCTTACCGCATCAAAAGCAATTTCACGGTTGGCTTCTCCTGTTACATCATTTAAAAAGACCTTGCCTGCATTGGGTGCGCCTTTAACTAATTCAAATACACCTAATGGAACCCATTGGTTACGATTACGCCACTGGTTGATTTCAATCACAACTTCCGTATTTGTCCCCTTCACGCCATGAACCTTATAACGTGCGCGTTGAGTTGTCGCATGACGAGCCGAGACAAAAACAGAGATTTCATATAATCCTGATTCAGGTAAATCAGTTTTCCATTCTGCCCAAACAGTACTTGTTGCAACCTCTGTTTCTTTGTAGGGAACATCCCACCCCCATGTACCCTTAAATGTCTTAAATTCTTGGCGACCTGTGTAGGTGCCACTGCGATAACCGTTTCTTTGGGGAACGATAATTCGTTCATCCGCATAAGATGTAGCGGGTGGCTCAGGTGTATTTGGATTAAATTCCACTGTGCGATTGATCACTGTCCAGTTAGAAATAATGCCATAACGCCACCAACTTAAACCTTGTGCGCCATGCCGACCTGTCGCTAGGCTGTGGGCTTCGGCTTGTTCTGTAACTGGTGCGCTACCATGCAAAACAGGGTAGATTGGTCGACCATATCCACCCCAAACACGATATACTTCTTCTAAGACTTCTTCTACAGGTCTCCCAAATGTGTTCCAGTAAGATTGCGGATGGATACTGTTGACAAACGGAAACCATTCTTGTGGGAATATTCTAGCAAAATGTTGTTCACGGGGGTCAACGCTCATGCCAATATGAAATGATCCACCGACGGCACGTCGAATCTGTACCATTAGTGGACGTACCGCCTCAGAACCACCTTCCCAATATCCACGATATGGCTCGACATCTAAAATCATGGATTTTACACCGGGACGTTGGCAAACTGCGCTGATGACATTTGCTTCTCCATTGACATCAACCCCTTTGTTGAGGCACCATGCGTGGAATTCTAACCCGTATTTATCAAGCGTTGAAACCCACCGATCAATATCATCAACGCCATTTATCGCAAAATTACCTGTATCGAAGTT
>Ga0207422_1004785_pt1 | contig 10600 bp, 8 predicted proteins | sample MarCyaLeptolynsp_FD_187757 | JGI IMG/M metagenome (GOLD analysis project Ga0207422, IMG submission 187757) | Marine cyanobacterial communities from Panama - species 1 Leptolyngbya sp. (SPAdes) | ecosystem: Environmental > Aquatic > Marine > Unclassified | place: Panama: Panama City | collected... | reverse complement strand
GCGTCGAGACCGTCTGCGATGTCGAGGCTTCGGGCATGTTCGTGGCGGGCGCGACCACCGAAGCCGAGATACGCGAGCTGTTCGACAAGCGCCTCGCGGCGTGGGGCTCGGACGCGCGCGGCAAGGTCCGCCCATCGGTCACCCTCGACGCTCCGGCCGCAACGCCGCGCGAGGGCACGCTGTTCTTCGTCGACGTGCCCGGAGCCGCCCAGTCCCAGATCTACGTCGGCCACCCCGGGCCCAAGCGGCAGGACGACGGCTACGAGGCGACGGCGATCATGTCGCACATCCTCGGTGGGTCGTTTTCGAGCCGCATCAACATGAACATTCGCGAGGACAAGGGCTACGCCTACGGAGCGCGGGCGCGCTTTTCCTACCGGCGCACGGGCGGCACCTTCGCGGCGACCTCCTCGGTGCGCAGCGACGCGACGGCGGCTTCGATCGGCGAGATGGTCAAGGAGATCCGGACGCTTCGCAGCGGCGGCGTCACCGAAGAGGAGATGGAGCGCGAGCGTGAGGGCATGCTCCTGCGGCTTCCAGCGCAGTTCTCCACCGCCCGCCGGGTCCGCAACACGGTCTCGAATCTCGTCTTCTTTGGGCTGCCGCTGGACTACTACGACGGTTACCAAAAGCGCATCGAGGCGCTGCAGCCGAGTGACCTACAGCGTGCCGCACAAACGCACCTACGCGATGGCGGTTGGGTGGTGTTGGTCGTGGGAGACGGCGCGGCCGTTCGTGAACCTCTGCGCGCGTTGGTCGATGACGGCACGCTCGGGGGCAAGAGCTTCGTCGAGCTCGACGGCGACGGCAACGTCATCCAGACCCGCGCGTGAACCCTCGGCGCGTCGAGGGGATCCACCTGCACGCGGTGCGGGTGGGTGCGGCGAAGTTTGGGCATGACCGTTTCATGACCAATACGATTCGTTGACGTCGCGTCGGACCTCTCGAGCCGATGACGCACCCGATCTACGACCTCACGCCCAACCGCAACCCCTACTACCTCGCGCGCCAGGCCATGCAGCGCGGTGCCGCCCAAGCGGCGCCCCAGGCCGGCGGCGGTCTGCTCGGGATGACGCTGCCCGCGTGGGTCGGAACGCTCGCCTTCGCGGGCCTGGTCGGCGCCGTGGCGTGGACCGGCTACGAGGGCTACCAGCTGTACCGCGCCGGCCAGGAGGTCACGCCGGAGCACGTCCTCGCCGCGATGTCGGAGCGCGTCGCGGAAGCGCGCGCCGAGAGCAAGGAGAACACCGAGTTCCAGCGCAGCCAGACGCAGGCCAACGCGGTCGGCGGCTACTTCGTCGTCGAGGCGAACGGCGGCAAGATCCTGTCGGTCCGATCCGGTCGTCACTTTCACCACGACCGGACCCCGCGCGAGCCGATTCTCTCCAACCAGTTCCGGCACGGCGGCATCAAGGCGGAGGACTCGAAGGCGCGGGCGATTGCCGGACCGTTCGAGACGCCGCAGCTGGCTACCGAGTACCTGGCCGATCGCGTTGCCGACGGCACCGTGGTCAAGCCACGCCTCGCGGCGGGGTTTCATGGACAGGTGGGCGGGCGCTACGTGACCATCGACGACTGGGGTCTCGTGGACTTCGGGGTGCTCGACAGCCGCGGCAAGTGCCGGAGCGGCTGCTGAGAAGCTCAACGATCCTAGTTGCTTGAGTAGGCCTGGGGTTGCCAGTCGGGCACCCCGGGCTTACGTTGACTGCTGGCACCCATGGAAACCCTCCCGCTTCCCGCCATCATTGCCCTCATCGTCGCTGCCGTCGTCTTCGGGCTCTGGGTGGGGCACCGAGCGGGCAAGCTTCTCCCGGCGGAAGACGAAGGCAAGAAGAAGAAGTCGATCGGGACCCGCGTTCGCCAGGCCACGACCAACGGCATCATCAAGCTGTGGAAGTGGAACCGTAAGCGCGAGAAGTCCAAGGACTGATCACTCGACCCAATCCGGGGCCGGGAGCGCTTCGGGCCTGGGCAATCCATCGTAGAGGGCTCGCCAGGCCGCCACCGCGCGGTCGCGCTTCATGGTGAGTCGGTAGCGGCGGACGCGGCCGCGATCAAGGCCAGCGCAGCGAAGGGCAGAACCAGGAGCGGAGACACGAGCCACACCACGGGGGCCAGCAAGACGGTCAGCCCCGCCATTCCGAACACGACGCCGCGAGGGCTCCACGATACGCGGACCGACCCGGCGCTCCTCGTCGCAACTCCACGGTAGGGGTCGAGTGCGCCCTCGGAGGTCGCGTCGCTCTCGACGCTCAGACCGACGCCAGACTCGAGTCGGTCGAGCATCGGTGACTTCGTCCCCGGCACCGGGGCACTCCGATCGTCGAGATCGTTGATCGCTCCGCAGCGCACGCACTCGGCCTCGATGACCGAGCCGTGGCGTTCGAGCATCGGCCCGCCGCACAAGATGCATGCACGCAGCGGATCACGGGTCGCGAGCGCATCGGACACCCGCGCATCGTCGCATGGCCTCCCCGCCGGGTTGTCGAGGTTCGCGAGCCTCGTCGCCGAGTCTGGGGGACTTTTCTCGCTGTGCCGTGAGCCGATGGTGGCCGATGGCGTCACTACCTCCAGCGAGGCCCTCTCGCACCGAACGTGAGCCGCCGTCGCCGTCGACGATGCGGCTGCGACCTCGGACGACCTGCAAGGGCCGAGCATCGTCATGTCCTCACGTCGCACCGATCCCAAGATGTCGAGCCACCCCAGCGCCATCGGCCGTCGGGTATTCCTGCGGTCCAGTAGCGGAGGACTCGTCGCCGCGACCCTGCTTCCGGGTCTTGCGTCCTGCACTGCATCGGGTGCGGGCGACGGAGACGGAGGCGGGACAGGCAGCGAAACCGGTGGCGACACCGGCCTCGCGCCGGGCGACAGCACCGGCGGAGAGCACGGCTCCGAAGACAGTTCGGGAGACGGGAGCGAGGGCGACAGCACCGGGGCGGGTCCCGTGGAGGGCGGCGTGAACATCTCCGTCACGCGCAGCGAAGGCGTCGCGCCAGCCGGCATCATCTTCACGGTGGAGGTTGATGGATTCGACGCCGAGCGTCCTTTTCACGACCTCCGATACAAGTGGACCTTCTCCGACGAAGGGATCTACGACCGCCTCGCGGAGGACCTGCCGTGGGGACGCGACCGCAACATCGCCTACGGCCCGGTCGTGTCCCACGCTTTCAGCGAGGCCGGGAGCTACGAGGTCATCTGCGAGGTCACCGACGGGGAGACCACCGCCGTCGGAACCATCACGATCACTGTGGACGATCCCGAGATCGTCTACGCGGACAACAGAACCGTCGTCATCTCGCCGATTGGAGACTTTGCGGATGCTCCCCCAGGGGCGCTCACGGCGACGTCGGTCGAGGAGGTCTTTCCCGAGCTCGACCGAAACCAGGATCTCCGCGTCCTCTTTCATCGCGGCGAAGATCACGACACGCCCATCCCCTTCTTCGCGGACTTTCAGAGCGTACAGCTCGGAGCCTACGGAGAAGGCGATCCGCCGATCGTGCGAAGCGGCGTCAATTTCCGCGAGTGCGTCGGTGAGATTGCCGTGTGGGGCATCGACTTCGTGGGTCGCTACGACCCCACCCAGCCCAGCGACACGCAGCGTGGTGGTGCCGACCTGGCGCTGAACTCCGCGGTCCACACCACGATCTACGACTGCTCGATGGTGGGAGGCGACATCCCGATTCGTCCCGGAGACGAGGTCGTCGAGAGCCTGGTCGTCGGCAACACGGACGTTCGCGACTGGTTCAACTTTGGGCTTCTCCAGGGAGGAGGAGGCTGGGTTGGTCTTTGCGGTGTCAGCATGCGCCAGCACCCGCGCACCGTTCGCGGCAGCGGCAAAGGAGAGACCGAGCCGCCGTTCTATTCCGACCACGGCCCGTTCCGGCTCAGTCGGCCGAGCGGGCCGGTGTGCTTCAACCTCGTGGATCTGTTCACCAACAGCACTTGGGCGGGAGCCGAGACGACGCTTCAGCCCACGATTCGCTGGAACGCCGGTGGGGTCGCAAGTCCGCAGCAGTTCTCCATGGACCGCGTCCGTTCCGAGGGCTGGACCCTCGCATTCGGCACGAGCACGTCGAACTCCGTCCCTGGGGCGTGCGAAGTCGTGGTCGACAAGTTCCACCACACCACCACGATGTCTCCGGCCGCGGCAGTGAGCATCGCGTTCGGGGGCACCACCCTGCGCAACGGCATCATCGTTCAGGCCGACGTTCCGGTCGAGAGCTCGACCGGGTTGCGCGACATGATCGGCATCGGTTCTGACGAAGAGCAGGCCGGGAACGCTGACTCGCCGATGGAGGTGTACAGCTGCACGATCGTGGACCTTCGCAGCCCGGACAACGCCACCAACGGTAGCGGAACGGCAGAGCGTGACTTCTCGCCGACGCAGCAGAGGCAAAATGGCGAGTACTACTTCGCCAACAACCTTCTGTATGCGCCGACTGCCCGGACCCCAGAGACTTCGGCGCTTCCTCTCGACCTGAGCTCTCGTTGGGTTCCCCAGTACCCCGGTCGGCTGTACGAAACCGATCCGTTCCAACCGGAGTTTGCCAACCCGGCGGACACCGCCTCGCTCTTTGTGCCGCAGCGTGGCTCGTCCGCGATCGGGGCGAGTACCGGCAAAGCGGCCATCGATGACTTCTTCGGTGCGCTGCGGCCGGATGTCCCGTCGCTGGGTGCGACCGAGCCCGTTTGACCGGCGCTTTGCCCGAGAGCCGGGACCGGCCTACTCGCAGAGAATGTCGCCGCCGAGGCGGAAGGCGTCTCCCGGCTCCCACGTCGACATCCGATTGCCGAGGTAGACGTGCTCGCTACCGTTGATCTCGACGTGGCCCAGGCCGTCGTCGAAGTAGTTGAGCGCCCAGGTCGAGGGGACTTCGGGATCGATCACGCCGTCTTGGAACCACCAGCGATTGAAGGTCGCGGTGTTGGTGCCGCCGACGGACATGTCGAAGGTGGTTCGGTCGCGAACGACGATGTCCGACTCGATGTAGCCGGGCGTGACGGCCCACAGCTCCACCTCGGCCATCCAGGTGTCGTTGGCCGTGGCGCCGCCCACGGTGCGCGCGAACCCTCGGCCGGTCCACGCGACCGCCTCCCGGATGCCGGGGGGTAACGTGAGGCCCAGGCGACCGAGCACGGGGGCGTAGCCGACGCGCAGCATGAACGGTGCCTCGGCATCCCAGCCGTACTTGGCCTGCACGGGCCACGGTGCGGGGCCGTTCCACTGGCCGAAGACCATCACGAGCTGATTGCCCTCGACCCAGATCCACCCGGCGCCTTGCTGGGTGAGGTCGCAGACGTCGTCGTACTCGCGCCACTCGAAGCGACCCTCCGCAGTGACCTCGAAGGCCATCGAGTAGCCCACGGCCGAGCCGTCGGTGGGCAGCGTCCATGTGCCGATCAGGTCGGTCTCGAGGACCGAGTCGCCGAACGGCTGAGGCTCGGGGAAGCCGGCAGGAGGCATGTCGAGGCCACCAGTGTCGTCGTCATCGTCGTCATCGTCGTCGTCACCGTCGGTGCCTCCGGGGCCGGTGTCGTCGTCGTCATCGTCGTCATCGTCGTCATCGTCGTCATCGGGACCGGTCGCGTCGTCGTCATCGTCATCGTCGCCGGAGCCGGTGTCGTCCGCGGTGGCACCCACGGTGCCGCCGTCGGTCGCGTCGTCGTCGTCATCGTCGTCGTCGCCCTCGGTGTCGCCATTGTCGTCACCGGGGGACTCGCTGTCGGCAACGTCACACACCGCGCCTTCTTGGCCACAGACCGGGGCGCGGTTTCCTTCGGTCGTACAAGCCGGCAGGAGAAGGGCTGCCGAGGGGAGCAGCAGCCAGAGATTGGAACGCAGGGAACTATGCACGGCAGGCCTCTCAGTGGGGTGACCTCCCGATCCATCGTCCAAATCCGCCCCGGGTTGAGGGGGGGAGTTAGCGCGGCAGAGCCCGAAGCCGAGATGAACGAAATCCCACCGGATACGGGCCCGTTTCACCTTGTTTTCGACTTCGTTTGCTCGGCTCTGTCGCAGTGACCGAACGCCCGCGGCGCCGGGTTCATTACAAGCGCGGGCATCGCCGGTTCCGAGGGGTCAGATCCGGGCCGCGATCGCGGGGATCGGAGCGCGAGGCGCCGATCAGCCCTTCGTGCCCTTCTTGCCCTTCTTGCCCTTCTCGGCTTCTTTGCTCTCGTCCGCTTTGCCTTCGGCAGCGCGGCGCTCGGCTTCGGCCTCGCGCTCAAGCTTTTCTTCCCAGCGCTTGAGGCGACCTCGTAGGGGGGACCAGCGCTTGACCTTCACGTCGCTCGGCGGCAGGTCGTGCCGCTTCCGGATCACACCGAGCAACTGCGCTTCGACATCGTCGGCGCAGTCGGTCGTGTGGATCGACTTGGTCTTGCTCTTGGTCCGCATCTGCTCGATCGGGTCGTATGGACCATCGCGCCAGACTTCCTCGGGCGAGGGGATCGGGTAGGTGATCTTCACCATCTCGACCGTCCGCGGCAGCACCCCGTCGTGCTCGAGCGCCCACTTCTTGCAGAAGTAGCGCGCGTGCCACTTCTGGTACCACTCGCCCTTGCCACCTTCACTGCCGGCGACGCGTCGATTGATCTTGCGCTGCCGCGTGTAGAAGATCCAAGGCACCGGACGCTGGGACTCGTGATACATGTCCGTGTTCAGGTCCCACTCTTCGCCCTCCTGGTCGGTGACGACGACGCGGAGGAACACGTTCGAGCGCGGCGGGTTGGGGGCGAACATCTTCCAGCCCTGCGTGGTCTGGGTCTCGGCGAGCCACCACTTGAAGGGCTCTCGCGCCTCGATGCGCCACTCCATGATCGACTTGTCGGGTAGCAGCCACACGGCGACGCCGACGATCTGGTAGATGAACAGGCAGCTGATCAGGAAGCGCCCGATCGGACCGTAGGCCCAGGGGCGGGTCAGGAAGCGCTCGTCGGGCTCCTCGCCGTCGGGACCCGGATCCCCGGGGTTGCGGACGACGACGAGCTTCTGCTTCGCGGCGGGGCCCCGCGACTCCCGGAGCGCCGAGCCCAGCATGAAGACGAACAGGCCGATCAGCGACCAGCCGTAGTGCAGGTGGTCCTCGATGTGCAGCCACACGCCGAGGGCAGCGAGCGCGGCGGCGGCAGCCATGGTGGCGACGGGCAGCGCTGCGGCATCCCGGTGCAGATGCGGCAGCGTCGGGTCCTCGGCAGGGAGCGGCGCCTCGCCGCGCTTGATCGGCTCGGGAACGTAGCGGCTCAGGGGGCCAATGCGCGCCACCAGGCGACCGAACGCGCTGATGAGCAGGGCGACCTCGGTCCCGTTGAGAAAGCAGATGAAACCGGTGAGTGCTCCGGCGGAGAACCACCCGATGTTCATCATCACGATCAGGTGAACGTGAAAGATCGTCCCGATGGCGAGCCAGACGCGGCGGCCCATCGTCCACTTGAGAAAGGTGTCGAGGTCGACGACGCGTTTCTTGCCGCGGAACTCGAACTCGAACGGGCGGTAGCGCAGCCGCTTCCAGCCCCACCACACCACGAACATCCCCGACAGCCAGAAGGACGCGAAGATGAGCCGCATCTTGTCGATGTCGACCCAGGTGAAAAAGCCCTTCTTCGGCTGGGTGAAGTGGACGGGGTAGGCGATCCAGCAGATTACGAGCGCGCCGAGACCGAGGCCCAGCCACGCCGCCGACGCGATCTTGCGCTCGAGGCCGGACAGGCGCGGCACGTTGTCGCGCAGCACGAAGCGTACGATCAGCGCGAACACGACCACGGGAAAGAAGGACTCCCAGGCGTGGGCAACGTGCGAGTTGACGCGGAACAGGGTGGTGCCGAGGTACGACGACATCACCTGCGGCGGCACGCGATGAAAGTGGTCGAGGTTGAACGCGTAGTAGAAGGCGTCGCCACGCCACCACACCCCGCCGTTCTTGACCACGCCCGTGTAGCAGTACAGCGCAGCGCTCTGCAGGATCACGAGCAGCCGAGGCCACGCCGGGACCAGGCGATAGATCGCCTCCAGTGCCGGCTTGCCGTCCTCGGGCGGGGTTCCGGCACCGCCGCCCGGCCCATCACGCTCAGACAGCCGTCCTTGGCGGCGAAGCTTGCGACAGCGCAGCCAGTTGTCGATCGAGTACGCGTGCCCGCACTTGGACATCGCAATGTAGAAGAAGAAGCACCGGTAGACGTTCTCGGTGCCCTCCCAGTAGATCGTGTTGCGAAGGATGATCGAGTGGAACAAAAACCACCCGATCCATTTCGTGTAGCGCGTCTTGAAGCCTAGGATGAAGCACGCCATCGCGATCTCGAAGGCCGCGAGGTGCATGTAGAAAAAGGACGGCGTGCTGTTGAAGAACAGCAGCGAGTACTTCGGTCCCTTGAGCCAGGTCCAGAACGCGCCGAGACTGAAGAAGCCGTAGGGGTCACCGTCCAGGCCGTTGCCGAAGCCCTCGAATTGCTCGCGCGCGTAGATCTGGCGGGCAACGTCGGTGACGAACAGGCCCTCGTCGGTGAAGAGGTAGCCGAACAGCTCCCACAACCCATTGACGTTGCACAGGGCGCAGAGGCCGAACGCGATGCGGAACAGGCCCAGCGCGCGCGGGTCTTCGGCGCGAAGCCACAGGCGGCGCCAGCCCTCGCGGTAGGTGATGAACAGCGCCACCACGCAGACGGCACAAAACAGCATCCACCAGCCGATGGTGGGCGCCATCGCGAGCGCTTCCTCGTTCGGGATCGGGTCTGCGAACAGGCCCGCAATGGTCCCGGGGAGCATGTCCTACAGCCTCCCCCAAGGGCCGGTCGTCGTGCAAATGCGCGCGAGGTGACGCTGCGGCAGCCTTGTCCCATGGGACACCAGCAGGTCATCGATGGGGTCCTGGGGTGCTCCCGGCGCCGCAGTTTCGGGTATTTTGGACCGGCACGGCACGTGAAAGGTTCAGCGAACATGAGTCGCGTACTTGCGCCCGCCCTCCTGCTCCTCGCCTCGGGTTGCCCGCTGCCGGAGCTGCCGGAAGCGCCCGGGGCCGACGGCGACACGACCGACGGCACGGCCACGGTCGGGGTCTCGGACGGCATGACGATGGGCGCCACGGATACGAGCGCCGACACGGAGACGACGTCGCCCGACGACGACGACGACGACGACGACGACGACGAGACGGATACCGGGACCGACACGGGCACGGATACGGACACGACGGGGGAGCCGGTCGACTGTGGCGCGATCGATCCGTTCGTCATCGACGGGCACGCCGCGTCCAACTGTCGGATCGGCGTCGACTTCGAGCTCACGACTGCGCGTACGCTGACCGAGCTCCGCGCCCCCCAGGGCAGCGGCGAGAACCTGCTCTTCGACGGGGCCTCGAGCTTTCTCGAGGAGTACTCCGGCATCATCCAGTGGCCGAGCTATACGAGCGCGGATGCGACCGAGCCGATGATCAAGCTGGGCGAGCACTTCGTCGCCCAGGAGGGACCGGCGGTGTTCCGCATTTGGATCCCGTGGATCGTCGACCAGGGCGGGGGCTCCGGATTCGAAGGGACCTCGATCTACACGGTGCTCGCCGACGGGCGTATCTTCCGGGACGAGTCCGTACACGTGTTCGAGGAGGTCGGCGACTGGGTCGTGGCCTATCTGGCGCTGCGGTCCGACGCGCTGCCTGTTGCGTACTGGGGCGGCGCCCAAAGCGGCAGCTACACCGCGCCGGTGCCCGGCAACGGGGAGCAAGACTCGTTCTTCGAGGCCAACTCGGAGCCGGCGCCCGACAACGACGCGTACACGTGTGCCCATGACTCGGCGTCGGGGGACACGGTCGGGTTCACGCAGTACGAAGGCACGTACACGATCTGGGCCGGTCCGCGCGCGACGTTCGTGCAGGCGACGGCCGGAATCACCGAGACGTCCGCGTTCGTGCTGCAGGCCGACTGGCTGCGCACGACGACGATCGGTCCGGGACAGCTCGGCTTTTACAACGGCGAGATCATGATGCACGTCGACGCGGATACGTCGGGGGCGCCGTGTGCTGCGATGGCGTCGTACTACGAGGCGTATCGGGACTCCGGTTATCTCGAGGTGACGTCAGGCGGTGCCGCGGACCTGCCCGAACTGTTCGGCGACGAAAACGAGGGCGACACGTTCTCGCACGGCGGTGGCTTCTACTATCTGCGCTCGATCGGGGCGGACGACATCGTTCTGACGATCCAGGGCAGCGGTACGACGCAGCCGACGATGCTGCTCTACGTGGCTGGCCTGACGCCGGAAGACGTCACCGGCGTTTCGATTGGCGGGACGTCGCTGTCCGAAGGCGAGTACCTCGTGCAGGGGGCCAACGCAGAGGGCAGTGGCACCTCGATGGGCGGACTCGATGTGGGCGCGTTCGTGCTGATCGGCGTCCCGGTGGCTCCGGGCGCCGAAGTGGTCGTCAGCCGGTAGCGACGGTCAGTTGCTCTTGTCGGCCTTCGCCTGGGATTCGAGCTCGGCTCGTCGCTCGCGAAGCTGCTCCAGTGCTCCGCTGTCGATCGTTTGATCGCGCCGTGCGGTCGTCTTCTTCTTGCGCGCCCGCTTTTTCTTCTTGGCGTCCTTGCTCGCCTTGGGCGGCTCTTCTCCGCGAAGCTT
>Ga0207422_1004784_pt1 | contig 10601 bp, 11 predicted proteins | sample MarCyaLeptolynsp_FD_187757 | JGI IMG/M metagenome (GOLD analysis project Ga0207422, IMG submission 187757) | Marine cyanobacterial communities from Panama - species 1 Leptolyngbya sp. (SPAdes) | ecosystem: Environmental > Aquatic > Marine > Unclassified | place: Panama: Panama City | collected... | reverse complement strand
CAGATCGATCCATTGTTTGAGGCGATAGGGGACGGAATAATTCCACATGTTAGTGCTTGTTCGCCGCCAGAAGCGCTCGGCGGGAGTCTTTCGCTGCTCGCACACCACCCACGTTCAGCGCCGCGCACGACATGCCCGCTCCCGCGCCTCGGCTGCGCGATGTCGTGAGGGCGGGTCGCGGTGAGCGAGCGAATCCGTGTCCTCCTCGTCGAGGACAACGAGCTCGTGGCGAAGGCGCTGGCATGTGCGCTCGAGGACCGGTTCGCACTGCAGATCGCCCGGAACGTTGGCGACGCGCTCTCGCTCGGCGAGCGCCACCGCTTCGATGTGGTCGTGGCCGACTTCGACCTGCAGGACCCAGCGGGGCGGGACGGCCTGTGGCTGCTGGATCATCTCGGCCGACCGGGCCTCGTGCTCAGCGGACATCGCATCGACGGTGGTCGCTACGCTGCGCTGCGCAAGCCGGCCTCGCACGAGGCGTTGATCGCCGCGATCGAGAACGCGAGCCGGACCACCCGCTAAAGATCGCCGGCGCGGTAGCCGAACCTGCCCCCGTGGCAAAGCGGCCAGCAACGACCGATGAGCTCGCGCGAGAGAACGACACCCTGCGACAGCTGCTACAGGCGGGTCTCCTTCTGGCGGACGCCATCCTCGCCGGCAAGACCGTCGACGCAGAGCTGCGCCGGTGGCGAGACGCCGTCGCGGCCCAGGGAAGCGCGGACTGACCTTCGGCTAGCGCGTGTCCGCATCCCCGAGCCTACGCCTCAGCTCGTCGACCCCGTCGCGCGGGTACGGGTGCTCGTGCCACAGGAACTCGTAGTTGGCCTCGCCGTAGCGTTGCTCGACCTCGACGGCACACCGGAGGATCGCTCGTGCGAGCTCCTCTGCCGAGCAAGCGACCTCGAACACCTGCTCCCCGTCATGGTCGGGCTGGCATCCGTACAGCTCCGTGAACCACAGGACGCGCAAGCGTCCCGCAGCAAAGACCCAGCGATACTCCCCGGGTTCGAGCATGAACGAGCAACGGCCCTCGGCGTCGCCTAGTGCTTGTCGACCGAGGTCGACCAGGTCGCCGAGCGCATCCTCGAGGTAGGAACATGCCAGGGTCGTCGCCTGGCCCCTCGTCGCGAGCACACAGCGCCCCCATCCCGCACCGACCACGTAGTACCCAATCGAGACCGCGGCGTGCGACGGCTGTCGCAGTTGGTCGAGCTGCTCGTGCAGTGGCGTGGAAAGGTCCGGTGTCGGCCACACCGCCATCCGGACGTACTCCTTGTCGGGTTTGACCAAAGCCTCGACCTCCGTCCGAAGCGCCTCGATCGAACGAGCACCGAGCTCCACCGCGAGCGTCGCGAAGACCCGCCCCCCGTCCTTGCCCAGGGTCGCCCCGAGGGCCTCCAGCCCAGCGGGAGCCTCGAGCCCTTCGGGCAACGTGAACGTCACGTAGGTCTTCTCTGGCGTGCTCATGATGGGCCACCGATGCCGCGGCCCCACGGCCTACCAAAAAACAAAACCCGCTCAAAAGCGGGTCTAGAGAGTGCCCAGGGGCGGATTCGAACCACCGACACGCGGATTTTCAGTCCACTGCTCTACCAACTGAGCTACCTGGGCGTAGCGTCTGTTTTTCGGGGAGGAGTAGGTACGCCATCCGGTGGGGGGCGTCAAGCGAATCCGCGCGGTTCGTTCGTGGATCGGCTCCAAACCGGCTCTAGCACCGCGAATCCGATCAGGCCGTGGGTTGGTTTCGGGAGGGACTTCGATGCCCCTTCCCCCGTGCCGACTGCGCCGTCAGGGGTCCCTCTCCCCGCCCGGCAGCGCCACCTCGAAGACGGTCCCGGTGTCGGGCGAGGAGCGCACCTGCACGGTGCCGCCGAGCTGCTCGACGTGGCCTTTGACGATCGTGAGGGCCAGGCCGGCGCCGTAGGGGCCGCGGTGGAAGAACGGCTCGAACACCGCCGCCAGCTCGTCGTCGCGGATCGGCCGGCCGTGGTCGGCAACGCTGACGAGCAGATCACCGTTGGCGCGGTCGAGCGTGACGTCGATGGTGCACTGCTCGTCGGTCGGCTCGTCGAGCTCCGCGATCGCCCGCCACGCGTTGCGCACCAGACACGCGACGATGACCCGCAGCGCGTCGGGGTCGACGAGCACCTTGGGGTCGGACCGGAGCGCGGCTCCGCTGGCGATCTTCACCGCGCCGCGCCGCCCATCGGGCAGCGGCACGAGCACGCGCTGCAGGTCCTCGCGCACGCGGCCGACTTCTTGCGGCACGTCCGAAAGCCGCGGCCGCGGGATCAGTGGACGCCCCAGCGCGGTCAGGTCTTCGACCAGCCGACTGATGCGCGACGCCTCGGCCACGATCCGCGTGCAGCACTCCATCAGGTCGGCATCCGCCGCGACGGCATCTTCGCTGCGCAGCAGCTGCGCGAGCGAGCTGACCGCGAACACCGGGTTTTTGATCTCGTGCGCAACCGTAGCGACGACGCGACCGAGGTCCGCCAGGCGGCGCTGGTGCTCCTGCCTGGCCGCCTTGGCCTTGTCCTCGGTGATGTCCGACAGCGCGACCACCACCCCGCCCTCTTCGGCCAGCGCGGTACTCGTGTAGCCGAGGATGAGCGGCTCGCCGTCACGCTCGAGACGTACCTCGGCGCGCCGGGCCGGCTCCCGCATCGACGCCAGCTCGGGATGCAGCGCCGACAAGGGTCGTCCGGTCGCGTCGTCTCGGGTGCTGCCCAGGATTTCCGCCGCCGCGTGGTTGATCGTCACCACGCTGCCGCCGGCGTCCAGACGCATCATGCCCGTCGGCAGATGGCGGATCAGATCCTCGGCGTCCAACGGTCGCCCTCGACCCTCAACGCTCGGCCGCGGGCTGCTGCGTGATCATCGGCTGCACGGTTTCCATGAACTCGCTGCGCGCCGCCGGATCGCCGTCGAGCAGCTGCCCGAGACCATCGACCAGCAGCGGCAGGGTGTACGGAGACGGGTTGCAGCACAGCAGCCACTCGCGCATCTGCTCGTTGACCAGCTCGGACGCCTCGCTGCGCGAACGGCCGGCCGCCGTCGCAAAGATGCCGAACTGTTGGCTGATGCGCTCGATCGTTCCACCGAGCGGCCCATGCATGATCCGACTGATCTCGTCGAGCGTCTCGTCGCCCGGCCCCGAATCGGCGGCCTCCATCGGCTGCGCATCGAGCAGCTCGCGAAGCTCGGACAGCTGGACCGAGAGCAGGTTGCGAACCGGCGCCACCGCCCGGTCGCGCTCGAGCAAGACCACGACCGTCGCGTCCTCGCGGAGCGGGATCACCATCATGCGCGCCGCACCGAAGTTGATGAGCAGCTCTTGGAGCGGAGCACCCACCGTCGCCGAGGCCACGGTCATGCGCCGAACGGTCTTGGCCACGTCGTTGGCGATCGCCTCGGGAAGCCCGCTGCGGGCACCGCTGGCCAGCGCGCCTTCGGACGTGGCGATCAGCGCACCGCGAACGCCTTGGATCGCGCCGAGCTCTTCGAGCAAATCGAGCAGCTGCTCGCGGGCGTCGTTGACGGTCACTCCACCCCCATCACGGCGTCACGCACCGCTTCGGCATCTTGCCCCGGCTCGACCGAAAGCACCGCGGAAGCGGCGCCCATGCTGACCATGACCATCTGCGACCCGTTCATCGAACGCGCGACCACGCCGTCGAACACGTTGTACCCGAGTGTACGGGCCAAACGGGCGGCTCCACGCATGTAAAAGCCGGCCAGCGTCACCATCGAGGCGTTGTCGCGCATGTCCTCGGCCAGGACTTTGCCCGTGCTCGAGATGATTGCAACGCCGTTGATGCCGTCGAACTGCCAAAACTGCTCGAGCATCACCTGGCGCGTGTCGGGATCCTCGAAGATCGCATGCCCAGCGACGCCAGTGCCGGACTCGCCGGCATCTCCGCCGGTCGCCGGCGTCTCCTTGGGGGTCGGCCGTGCGGGCACCGCACGGAACGATCCGGTCGGCGAAGGCGGCGTGGGCGTTCGGGTGGTCGGCGCATCCTTGGACGGCTCGGCGAACAGCTCGTCGGCATCCGGAATCTCGTCCACCTCTTCGGGCAGCGCCTCGTGAAGGTCGGTGACCGACAGCTCCTCGATCACCTCCGCGTTGTCGTTGGCCGCGGCCAGCGTGGAGGTGCTCGCGTCGGGTGCGTCGTTGAGCGACTCGAACGACGTCTCGTCCTCGACCGTCGTCGGGATCCCGGACTCGCCCAGCGGCTTTTCTTCGAGGTTGAGCGCTGCCTCTTCCTCGTCGCTGAGCTGTGCGAGCGTGCCCTCGTCGGCCATGCGCGCCGCTTCCATCAGCAGATGGGTGGAGGAGCGCTGCACGGTGCGCTTGGGAGGCGCGGTCCAAAAGACCTCGTGGAAGGTGCCGCGGTTGATCGACAGCAGGCGGTAGAACGCCATCTCGCCGCGAAAGTCCCCGTACTCGACGTGGACGATGTCGCCGTGCTCGAACCAGATCTGGCCCGTCCCGTTGGGCGTGACGACCTCGATGATCTTGTCACGACCGGTCAGGGCGATCATCTGGACGTAGTCGAAGAGCTCGACCTCGATCGAGTTGCCGTAAAACCCTCGGCGTGGACCGAGCTGTTCGAGCAACACCACCAGCGCGTCGAGGTCGACGGGCTTTTCGAGGTGGTGCAGGTTGTCCCCGGACGGGAACGTCTTCTTGAACTCTTCGGTGATGAACGCCGATACGACGACCGAACGCGTCGACGGTGAGTACGCGGCCAACCACCGAAGCAGCTCTTCACCGCCACCACCCGGCATCCGTAGGTCGCAAAGAACGACGTCGAAAGGCGCAGTCCGAATGCGGTCCTTCGCGTGACCTACGGTGCTTGCCGACGAGGCCGCGATACCAGCGTTGCGCAGACGGCGCTCGATCGCGTAGCGGAGGTTGACCTCATCATCGACGATCAGCACGCGAAGGCTGTTGGGTTTGGGCCCTGGAGCGCCGTCCGACACGGGAGGGGCATGGTACTTGGATGGGTCCCCGATTCCACAGAGGATGACGAGATCCGGTGTGCGCTCAGCGCACGATGGTCAAAATCCTGTCCTCGGGGTCAGGACGATTTGCTGACAAACCCTACATTTGGGCGTTGTGAATCCACCATGAGCGGTTCCAACCCAGGATGCGCGATACCGTCGTTAGCACTCGTCAGTGCCGTTACTGAAAGAGCACGTGAACAGCGCGTCCTATGGTGAATTCGCGCGATCAGAGCGCGCGTTCCTAGCAGTTCGGTCAAACGAACCAAACATGCACCATGACCCCGGCTCGCTATCGACCAATCTGGAAGTGGAAATAAAGTATTGATCGTTACCAGTTAGTGCTTTTCCACCAGAGCGTTTTCACTTATCCTGAGCTCCATGCCGATCCTCCTCGAAGACCTGAACCTTCGGAAAGCCGAACGACTCCTCTGCACGCAAGCGCTCAATCGTGCCGGCAGCATCGTGGAGGCTGCTCAATTGCTTGGAATCACGCGTCACGCGCTCAAGCGCCGAATGATCAAGCACCGGATCGAGTGGCCCCCGCAGCCGCAGGCTCGTCCCGCGCAGACCGCCGCCGCGCCGGTCCGCGATCAGCACCGCCCACCGATGTCGCCGCAGCCGGTCTCCACGCTCGGCGCGATGCACGAGGGCTGACCCACACGCGCGTAGGATCCGGCTGCTCGCCCGCGGGAATTGAGGGGCCCGCGGGAGCGACCGGAACGGGGAAGAGGGAACGCGACGCCCTCTGACCCCCCTACTCGCCAAGGACTCGGCGACGCGCAGCTTCGATTGAATCTACGATCTCGGCCACGGCCGATTGCACATCCGCCGGCGCCTCCGGAATCGTCAGATCCGTACGGCGCATCAGCTCGAACGCGCTGCTCCAGCCGCGCACGAACGCAAGGGTCTCTTCGGGCTCGAGCTCCGAAACACGACCGAGAAGCAGTTGGTGCACGAGGCGCCGGAGCGGTGCTGAGGGCAGCGAGCTAGGCAACACGAAAACCGATCCTAGACCCGAGGTCGCGCGGTCTCCAAAAACGGGTATCGTGCGACGGCGATGTCCGACGAGCCGCAACAACGCGTGTTGGCAAAAGCCATCGACGCGATCCTCGACTCGTACGCCGATCACGGGAACATCAACCACCTCGATGGCGAAAACCTGCCGTCGCGCAGCGAGATTGCGGCGCTGCTCGACGACATGGTCGCCATCTTGTTCCCTGGCTACTTCAACCAGGAGCAACTCGACGGACTGACCGCGCGTTGGTTTGTCGGTGAGCGCTGCGCTCGGGTCCTTCGCGGGCTCGAGCGCACCATCGGTCGGGCGCTGTGCGACAGTTCCCGACCGGGTGCGGATGGCAAGCCCTGCTCGGACGCTGCGGTCAATCGTCGCGCGCACGATCTCTCGATCGAGCTGATCTCTCGCATCCCGAGCATCCGCGCGGTGCTCGACCACGACGTGCAGGCCGCACTGACGGGAGATCCCGCCGCGCGCAGTCCCTCGGAAGTGATCATGAGCTACCCGGGGGTGCTCGCGATCGCGGTGCATCGCGTCGCGCACGAACTGTACGAGATGGACATCCCGCTGCTGCCGCGGATGATGAGCGAGCTGATCCACGGTCGCACGGGGATCGACATCCATCCGGGCGCAACGATCGGGCCCCAGTTTTTCATCGATCACGGGACCGGCGTGGTCATCGGCGAGACCACGCAGATCGGCGAGCGCGTGAAGCTCTACCAGGGCGTGACGCTCGGCGCGTTGTCGGTGTCCAAGGACGACACGCTACGCAACACCCAGCGCCATCCCACCCTCGAGGACGACGTCACGATCTACGCGGGCGCGACGATCCTCGGAGGCGACACCGTGATCGGTCACGGTTCCACCATCGGCGGCAACGTGTGGCTCACCCACAGCGTGCCGGCCCAGACGACCGTGCTGCTCGACAAGCCCTCGCTGCGCTTTCTTCACCGCGCGCCGGCAGCCGCCGCGGACGGCTGACGCTGACGAATACGGCCAACGAGCGCCTCGCGAACGATCGCCTTGGCGTCTTCGTCGAACGTGCCGTCGAGAAACCAGCGCAGGTACTTGCGGTCTTCGGGATCGGACGCGACCCACCGCAGCGACTTGCCGCGCATGCGGCCGAAGTTGAAGGCCGGCTCGTTGTCTCGCCACATGAAGCGCCGACCGAGATCGCAGTACGCGTCGTTGTGCATCGAGGACTCCTCGTGCAGCGCGTCGACGCGGCCGGACAGATCGGCGTAACGCTCGAGCTGACCCGCAAAGACCTCGAGTGAAGCGATCGTGTCCGCCTCGGCGCCGTGGGCGTCGGTGAGGTCGCGACCGCGGTAGTACTTGAGCGCCGCGGTGAGGTTGCGGGGCTCTCGTGCGTGAAAGATGACCTGGCTGTCGATCACCCGCCGCCCCGACACGCCGAAGTCGAGACCGGCTCGGAGCAGCTCGGCGGCCAGGATGCGAATGTCGAACCGGCCGATCGAAAAGCCGGCGAGGTCGGCGTCGGCGAAGACTTCCAAGACCTCCTTGGCGATCTGCTCGAAGGTCGGCGCACTTGCGAGGTCGTCGTTGTAGATGCCGTGAATCTCGCTGGCCTCGACCGGGATGCGGGTGCCCGGATTGACGCGCCAGGTCCGGGCCGGCTCGATCCACATCGGAGGCGGCCCAACGCGCAGCACGGAGAGCTCGACGATCCGATCCGAAGAGGGATCGGTGCCCGTCGCTTCGATGTCGAAGAACACCACGGGCCGCGAAAGCCCCTCGACGAACGTCGCAAAGCGAGGTCCGAGATCGACGATGCTGGGGAGCCGGCTCGGCGTCGGCGGCGGCGCGTCGGTGTTCGCGTCGGTCATGGAGGCAGCGGATCTACACCAGGCGGCGCGACTCCGCTCGCGCGCGATGCAATGCCGAGAGCCAATCCGCTCGCTGGCGCGTGACGCGGGGGCCTTGGGGCGACTTTGTTGGGATGCAACTGGAGGTCACGAGCATCGTCGTTCAACAAGGCCGTCCGCGCTCGCTCAGGCTCGCTCAGAATAGGGAACCGGTCGGGACGTTGGATCACTCCGTAGGGGGCGTCACAGCGGCCTCAGCCACAAAGGGACCACCTTGGACGACAACTTTCCAGCTGCTAGCGTGACCGCCATGATGGGCCGAATGGTTTTGGAAGCTCGCGGCGCTCTTGCGCTGGCGACTGGCCTGGGGCTCGCGCTTGCACTTTCGGCATGTGCCGATGAGCGCGACGACCCGATGGCGACCTCGGCCGAAGACGGCGGAATCCCACTGGAGAGCGGCGGAAGCGTCGGCGACGAAGACGACGACGACGACGACGACAACGGCGGCGACAAGCTCGACGTCGGCGGAGGCAGCGGAGGCATGGCCCCGTGTGCGGAAGGTGGGGACTGCGATGAATGCGTGGAATACGAGCACACGCCCTGCGACAACGGCACGACGGACCTGTTCAACGCCCTGGGCCTGAACTGCCCGGGCGAAGCGACCGTCACCGGCAGCACGAGCGGGAGTCCGGCCGCCATCGGAATCCGCTCCAGCTTCGGCAACACCGCCGAGTGGGCGCCGCGCGAGGGCTCGGTCTACGCCGTGATCGGCAGCGGCATCATCAACGAGCTCGACACCGAGACCCCGCCGCTCGATCCGGACGTTGGACCGACGCACTGCAACGACGACCTCGGGGACTTCGACCCGGGCAACACGCTCCCCGCTCCCCTGCGCACGACCGACGTCTTGGGTGACTGCGCCGCGGACCCGACCTTCCTCGGGATGGGCGACTGCAGCAACACGATCCAGGGCCAGTTCGACCAGGGGATGTCGGCCAACGACTACACCGAGATCCGGATCCTGGCGACGGTCCCGCCCACGAACAACTCGATCTCGTACGACTTCGCGTTCTTCTCGACCGAGTACCCGTTCTACTTCGGCTCGGCCTTCAATGACATGTACGTCGGCTGGCTCGAGTCCGAGAGCTGGACGGGCAACATCTCGTTCGACAACCAAGGCAACCCGATCTCGCTCAACGCCGGCTTTCTCGACTTCAAGGACGCCACCAACGGGACGCTCAACGATCCGGCGTGCCTCAACGGCTGCAGCGCACCGGAGCTGGCCGGCACGTGCATGAAGCAGCACGCGGGCACCAAGTGGCTCTCGAGTACCGCGCCCGTCACCCCGGGCGAGGAGATCACGTTGGTGCTGGCCGTGTTCGACCTGTCGGACTCGATCCTCGACTCCTACGTCTTCCTCGACAACTTCGGCTGGGGCTGCGAGGGCACCTCGACGCCGCAGACCGTGCCGGTCGGCTAGCGAAAGCGGATCTCAGGCCGGCTCGTCGAGCCAGCGATGGACGTGGTCGCGCGTGCGGTGCAGCGCGACCGGGCCGCGATCGAGGTTGAACGGATCGACCTTCGGCAGGTCGGGCGTGACCAAGACCATCGAGGGCCGCCCCGCAACCTTGGTGGGCGCACGCTCGGGCGCACGCCAGCGGACCCGGCGACGGGACGGCAGGTAGTGCATCAGCACGCGCTCGCCCTCCGGCAGCGCGGACACGCCCGCGCGATCGGACACCCCTCCGTCGACGAGCACGCGCCCCTGCGACAGCACCGGCCGAAACATCAGCGGCACCGTGCACGAGGCCTGGATGGCCACGTCGATCGGGCCCCGCTCCATCACGACGGCACGCCGTGCCATCACGTCGTGCACGACGGCGGCGAACGGAACCCGACACTGCTCGATGTTCGAGACACCGGGCCCGGCGAGGACCTTGCGGAGATGCGCGCCGAACTTGCGCCCGCGCAGCAGGCCTCCGAGGGGCAGGCCGGGATCCCAGAAGTCGTCGCGGCGAAGGGAGACCAGCTCGTCGCGCAGGCCGTCGCCCGACACTCCGCTGGCCCACAGCCCGCCCGCGAGCGCGCCGGCGGAGACGCCAACGACACGCTTGGGCAGCAAGCCGCGTTCTTCGAGCGCGAGCAGCAGCCCGGTATGCGAGAAGAAGCCGAAAAAGCCGGCTCCGAGCGCGAGGTGATAGGGCCCCTCGGCGAGCCACTCCGCGCGCGTGTTCATGACCCCTCGGCCTACTGGGCCATCCAGGCGGCGAGCTGCTCGTCGTCCTCGGCCAGGGTGGACATCGCCTCGAGCACCGGCTGCGCGCTCTTGCGCTTGCCCGGTCGCTTGACGACCCAGCGCTTGCGCGACTGGTAGCGCACGGTGCCGGTGGGGTCGCCGTGCACAATCAGGCAATGATCGAAGCCGGTGGTGGGCTTGCACGTCTCGAAGCGGATCCGGTGCTTCTTTCCGTCCTGGAGGAACTGAAGCTCGGCGGTGTTCTTGGCCTTGTCCTGCCACTCGAACACGTCGTGCCCGCCGCGGAGCAGCGTGCCCGAGAAGAACGCGCCGAGGTACTTGCCCTCGCCCGTGCGCATCGTCGCAAAGGCCGTGAGGGGCGTCTTGGGCTTGGTGGGGACCGTGGACACCCACAGCCGCTCCGTCGCGGTGGCTTCTCCGCCACCCCCGCAGGCGACGGGCGCGAGTGCGAGGCAGGCGACGAGCAACGAGGACGCGGGGCGCATGGCGTGGG
>Ga0207422_1004783_pt1 | contig 10608 bp, 7 predicted proteins | sample MarCyaLeptolynsp_FD_187757 | JGI IMG/M metagenome (GOLD analysis project Ga0207422, IMG submission 187757) | Marine cyanobacterial communities from Panama - species 1 Leptolyngbya sp. (SPAdes) | ecosystem: Environmental > Aquatic > Marine > Unclassified | place: Panama: Panama City | collected... | reverse complement strand
CGCTCGACGGTTCATGCCTTCGTGTGGCGCTCGCTGATTCGGCTGGGCGTCCCCGACGACCGGGCCGCCGACGCGATGCACGACGCCTTCATGGTCGTTGCCCGGCGGCTGCCCGAGTTCGAAGGCCGCGCCGACATTCGCACGTGGCTGTTCGCGATCGCGATGCGTGTCGCTCGCGGGATGCGTCGCGACGACGCCCGGGAGCGACGCCGACGCGAGCGCGTCCAGGCCAACCGACCCGAGCACCACGAGCCACACGCCGCCGCCGATGCGGCCCGCACCCTTCGCGACCTGCTGTCGCATCTCGACGAGGACAAGCGCGCCGTGTTCATCATGGCCGAGCTCGAGGGCATGAGTGCCCCGGAGATCGCCAGCGTCCTGTCGATCAGAGTTCCCACCGTGTACTCCCGACTCCGGCTCGCCCGCCAACAGTTGGAGCGCGCACTGTCCCGGCACCGCGCGCGCGAACGGAGGACCTCCCGATGACTTCCCCCCTCGACGATCTGATCGCAGCCGAGCGCGAGGCCCCGCCCCAGGCCCCCGCCCTCCAGAGCAAGCGCACCTGGAAGCGGCTGCAAAAGAGCCTTGCCGTGGGCGCCGCCGCCCCGTTCGACCTGCCGCCGTCCTCGGTGGGCGCAGGGGCGACGTCGGCCGTGCACGCGACGGCGACGGGGACCGCCACGGCCACCGGCGTGAAGGCAGCCGTCCTGGGCACGACGGCGAAGGTGTTTCTCGCCACTGTGATCGGTGGCACCGCGACCCTGACCACGATCGCTGCTCTGACCTCGGATCCCGCGCCTGCCCCTGCCCCGGCGTCCACCTCGGCCGCCGTCGTCTCCGCCTCGCCGAGCACGACCCGCGCCCCCGAGGCCCCGGTTCCCGAGCCCACGCCGCCGGTCGAGGCCGTCGCTCAGCCGACAGAGCCGACGGAAACGACACAGCCCACTGAGCCGACGGCAACGACCCAGCCCACTGAGCCGACGGCAACGACACAGCCCACTGAGCCGACCGCGCCCGAGCGAACACCGAAGTCCAAGCGTTCGACCCAACCGGCGACCGCCAAAGCAGCGACCGCCAAGCCGACGCCCGCCAAGACCAACACGCTCACCGAAGAGCTCGAGGTCATCCGCCAGGCCAGCCGTGCCGTCAACGCCGGCCGCTACGGCGAAGCCCTCGGTGTGCTGCGCGAGCACGCCAAGCACTTCGCTGACGGAGCCTTGCTCGAGGATCGCCTCGCGCTCCGAGCCATCGCCTTGTGCGGCGCAGGCAAGCTGGAGTCCGGCACCAAAGCCGCGACTCGCTTCTCCAAGACCTATCCGCGGTCCGTGCACGCCACTCGCGTGCGCGAAGCCTGCGAACACGACGAAGAACTTTGACCACGAAGTGATCGAACAACGAGACCGAAAGCACGGCCGGGTTGGGGCTGCGTGAGTCGGGGTGCATGCGTTGGCAATCGGTTGGATCTGACAGTCGAGATGAACAGGAGAACCACAATGATGGATAGCAATGTATGGAAGCTCGTTCCCCTTGCCGTGCTGCTGGGCACGGGGTGCGGCCTCACCAAGGACCTCGGTGAGCTGGATACCGAGGGTGATTCCGGGGAGGCCGGCGACGACGACGACGATGACGATGATGACGATGATGACGACGTAGGTGGAACCGATGGCATGGAAGGCGATACGGACGGCCCGGACGACGGGGGACCCCCACCGGAGAACCCGCCGTCCACCGCCGTCGACATCCTGTTTGTGATCGACAACTCAGGCTCCATGGGCGAAGAGCAGGGCCTGCTCGCAGCGCCGTTGCACGAGCTGACCGAGCCGCTGATGCAGGCCGGCGTCAGCTTTCGCATCGCCGTGACCACCACCGACAACGGTAACCCGTGGTGCGACGGCACGACCCCCGAGGGTGGCGGGCTCGTGATGTCGAGCTGTCGCGAACGACTGAGCGACTTCGAGTTTCTCGGCGCCCAGACGATCGACGCAACCGACATCGGATGCCTCGACGTGTGCTCGCTCGAGACACTCAACCTCACGGCGACGACGACCGATCAAGACCCGACGCCGGTCGTGCGTCCATGGATCGAGCACCTGGACCCCGGCAACACGAACGTGCCCGGCCTTGCGCCGTCCCAGGTGCTGTCATGCGCGCTGCCGATGGGCATCAACGGCTGCGGCTTCGAGCAGCCGCTCGAGACGATGCACAAGGCGCTCACCCGCTCGACGATCGCCACCGACGCGGCCTATGGATTCGTCCGCAACTCGGCCAACCTGCTCGTCGTCTTCGTGACCGACGAGGCAGACTGTTCGTACAACGAGGACCTGGCCACGATCTTCCTCCCGGAGGGCAGCCGCACCTTCTGGAGCCTGCCCGATGAAGGGGCGCCCACGTCGTCGGTGTGCTGGAACGCCGGCGTTCAGTGCACGGGGGACCCGCTGCAGTACGACGAGTGCCACTCGGTGTCGCTCGACCCCGAAGGCAATCCCACCACGCCCGAGCAGGCCTCGATGCGACCGGTCGATCGCTACATCGACTTTCTCGAGGACGTGCACTTCAACAAGATTGCGGGCCAGGTCCGCGTGATGGGCTTTGTGGGTCGCTCGTCCGACGGCGGACCGTACGTCTACGGCGAGGGCGATGACCCGGCCTTCGGCGACGACTTCGGCATCGGACCCGGCTGTATCGGCGCGCTGCCGAGCACCCGCGCGGTGCCTCCGGTGCGCCTGCGGGAGGTCGCCAACGCGATCAACCCCACGCCCGACGAGGGCATGTACTCGGTGTGCTCGGGCAGCTACGGCCCCGCGCTGTCGGCCATGGCCACCGAGATCATTTCCTGGGCCCAGTAGCGCCCAACGGGTGTGGTTCGAGCCCCCCACGTCGACAAATCGTCAGCGCCGCGTGATCGAAACGCGGCCCCGGGGCACGACCGTCGCGAAGCGCTCGCCGACCGTCGTGCCCTTGTTTGTTGGGGTCGTCGGTCGAGCCCGCTCCTTAGACCTGACCTAGGCACGCTGACGATGACACGACACCCATGGAGCCAGATCGCCCTCGCCGCCGTCTTGGGGGCGGCGTGCAGCGGCGAAGACAAATCCGGCGGACAAGACACCGACGCCGATACGGACGCATCGCCCGACGACGACGACGACGACGACGACGACGACGACGACGATGACGATGACGATGACGATGACGATGACGACGACGACGACACGGCCGATGGCGGCAGCGACGACGGCGGACCGCCCGACAATCCGCCCGCGAGCGACGTCGACATCTTGTTCATCGTCGACAACTCGGGCTCGATGGGTGAGGAACAGGGACTGCTCGCGCAACCGTTTGCGCAGCTGACTGCCCCACTGATCGAGGCCGGGGTCAGTTTTCGCATCGCCGTCACCACCACCGACAACGGCAACCCTTGGTGCCAGAGCACGGTCCCCGAGTCGGGCAGCTTCGTCTCGTCGAGCTGCCGCGAGCGCCTCGACGCGTTCTACTTCTCGGGCAGCACCGAGATCGACGCAACCGACGTCGGGTGTCTGGACGTCTGCACGCTCGACACGCTCTCGCTGTCCCCGACCGCCACGGCGCTCGATCCGACGCCCGCCGTGCGCCCGTGGATCGAGTACACCGACGCCACGGACAACAACACCCCTGGGACGTCATCGGCGCAGGCCGCCGCGTGTGCACTGCCGACAGGCATCAACGGCTGCGGCTTCGAGCAGCCGCTCGAGAACATGCGCAAAGCGTTACTTCGCACCGAAGACAGCGAAGAACCCGAGTATGGATTCATGCGCAGCACTGCGAATCTGCTCGTCGTGTTCGTGACCGACGAGGCGGACTGCTCGCACAATTCCGACCACAACGAGATCTTCTTGCCGGAGGGCAACCGAGTGTTTTGGAGTCTCCCCGAGCAGGACTTCCCGACCTCGGCGGTGTGCTGGAACGCCGGCGTGGTGTGCACTGGTGCTCCCGCCGACTACGACGAGTGTCACTCGGTATCCCTCGACGTCAACGGCAATCCCACCGCCCCCGAGCAGGCCGTGATGCGCCCCGTGCAGGTCTACGTCGACCTGCTCGAGGACATCCAGCAAGCCAAAGCCGCGGGGCAAGTTCGCGTCATGGGCTTTGTCGGGCGCTCGTCCGACACCGGACCGTTCGTGTACGGCGAAGGGGCCGACGCCGTGTTCCGAGACGACTACGGGATCGGTGCGGGCTGCACGGGCAGCGATGCAGGGACCATCGCGGTCCCGCCGGTGCGGGTGCGGGAGCTCGCCAACGCGATCAATCCCACCGCCGACGAGGGCATGTTCTCGGTGTGTTCGGGCAACTACGGCCCGGCGCTGTCGGCCATGGCCACCGAGATCATCGCCTGGGCCCCGTGACCCGGCGCGCCAAGCCCGACACCACGCGCCCAGACAAACGACGCAGTCGATCGCGGCGTCGTTCGGGTGGCTCGTCCAGCAGGCGCACCGTCGCAAACGCGTTGGCGATGCGGCGGCGCGCCCCCTGGCCCAGCTCCGTCGACGGCGCGAGGGCACTGTCGCGGATCTGTTCGGGCCGACTTCCGCCCACGACGACAGCCGCGACCGAGCGCTGCGCGAGCGCCCACGCCAGCGCGGTCCGGGCAACACTGATGCCCTCCTCCGCCGCCACCGCACGCAGCGTTTCACAGGCCGCGTCCACCCGCCGTCGGTTGAGCGGGTGAAACGCGGGCAGCCAGCGGCGCCAGTCCTGTTGCTCGAGGCGCCGCCCGGTGGCGGCGAGCAGTCCCTGCGCCAGCGGGGAATAGGCGACGAACCGAACCGACAGCGCATCGAGGGTGGGCCACAGCGTTCCCTCGAGCTCCCGATGCAGCAGGCTGTAGCGTCCCTGATGGGTTGCGAGCGGCACGTCTCCCAGCGCGGTCGCGGCCTCGCGAATCGCTCGTGCGTCGAAGTTGCTCACCCCGATTGCATCGATCTTGCCCTCCCTGCGCAGGTCGATCAGTGCTCCCATCGTGTCGGCGATCGGCACGCGTCGATCGTGGTGATGGACCTGGCACAGGTCGAGTCGTTCGATGCCCAGCCGCGCGAGGCTCTCCTCGACGTCACGCCGGATCGACTCGGGTCGACCGTCTTTGCGCACGGTCTTGCCCTCGGTACGCACGAGCACTTCGCCGTGATCGCCATCCCAACGCAGCCCGACCTTGGACCATACCTGCACGCGACGTCGGCGATCGGCGATCGCATCGCCGACGATCTGCTCGGACGAACCCAGCCCGTACAACGGGGCCGTGTCGATCGCGGTGACGCCGGCATCGATTGCGGCATGCATGGTCCGGATCTGCAGCCCGCGATCGCGGGGCGCGAACGCCATCGCACCGAACACCACGCGAGGGATCACCAAGGACACCGCAGCACGCTAGTCCAGGCGCCCGTCCAGATCCACATTCAGATCCACGTCCAGATCGACATCCAGATCGACCATCCACGGCGGCGCGTCTAGCTGATCGATCACCGCGGCCGGAAGGTCGACCCACGCGTCACTGCCGTCGAGGACCCACCGATCCCCGGATGCAACGAGGCCGTCGTGCGCACGCAGGCGCTGGTCGGGATCGAAGTCGAGCTTCACCGACCACTGGGTGCGCTTGCCCGACGGTCCGAGCGCCTCGAGCAGCGCATCCTCGATCATCGCGCCGAGCCGCCCGCTGTTGGACACCGGACGGTCGAGCCACCAGACCAGCGACGCCGGGCGATGCAACGCGATCTGCGCCATCAGCCGCTCCAGCGCCGCCGCGGTGACGTCGACCCGCCGATAGGAGCCGTGCACGCTCGCCAGATCGCGCGTCGCCTCGTCCCGGCAGCGGAGCAGCACGCCGCCCGACAGCGCCGCCTCCACGGCGATCACGCAATTGAACCCGTCGATCGCCAGCGTCGAGCCGGCCATCGCGGACGCGGGCTGCCGTCGAGCGCGTCGGCGGTCCCGCTCCGTGTCGCCACAGGCACTGCGCGAGATCGCTGTTCGCTGGCGCTTGCGCAGGCGATGTCGGTCACCCACCAGCGCCAGCGACGAGGCTTCGGCGTAGCCGCGACCCAAGAGCCACGACAGCTCGGCGCACGCGGTCCGCAGCGTCGAGACCATCGCCTCGCCGAAGAGCTCGGCGTCCGCCGGGTTGGGGCCGCGACCCATGGGTGCCCAGCGTAGCCCCGGGAGGACCCGTGTGACAGCTCACCCTTTCACTGACGACCACCCCCGTTCTATCGTCCGCGGGTTGCACACCGGCGGCGGGCTTTGCCGGGGCACAGGACAAAACGCGATGACGGAAAAACGCACGATCATGGAGGTCTTCGAGGCGACGGCCGACAAGCACGGCGGCGAGGTCGCTCTTCGGGTCAAGCGCGGCGGCAAGTGGAAAGAGACCACCTGGGGACAGTACCGGGACGAGGTCCGCACCGCGGCCAAGGCCTTGATCCAGCTCGGCGTCGAGCCCGGCAAGGGTGTGTCGATCATCGGCTTCAACTCGCCGCAGTGGCAGATCGCCGACCTGGCCGCCATTTATGTCGGCGCACGCCCGGCGGGCATCTACACCACCAACTCGGCCGAGCAGTGCAAGTACGTGGCCTCGCACTCCGAGAGCCAGGTCGCCGTCGTCGAGAACAACGAGCAGCTGCAGAAGTTTCTCGAGATTCGCGACGAGCTCGACCTCAAGGCGATCGTGATGATGTACGGCGACAGCGGCGAGGACGGCGTGTACGCCTGGCCGGAGTTCCTCAAGCTCGCCGACGAGGTCAGCGACGAGGACCTGCAAAAGCGCATCGACGCCCAGAAGCCCGACGACGTCTGCACGTACATCTACACCTCGGGCACCACCGGCGACCCCAAGGCGGTGATGATCAGCCACGACAACGTCACGTGGACCGCCACCGCGGCCCTCGAGGCGCTCGGGCTCCAGGACGGCGACCACATGCTGTCGTACCTGCCGCTGTCGCACATCGCCGAGCAGATCGTCTCGCTGCACGGACCGATGGTCTCCGGCGCGACGGTCTCGTTCGCCGAGAGCATCGAAAAGCTCGCCGACAACATGCGCGAGGTTCGGCCCACGATCTTCCTCGGGGTCCCGCGGGTGTGGGAGAAGATCCAGGCCAAGATCCAGGAGGCCTCGGCCGCCAATCCCTCCGGGTTGCAGAAGAAGATCGCCGGGTGGGCGCGCAAGCAGGGTCTCAAGGGCGGCTATGCCGACCAGACCGGCGAGGCGCGCCCGCTGTTTTGGGGCGTCGCGGAGAAGCTCGTCTTCAACAAGGTCCGCGACCGCCTCGGTCTGGACCGCTGCCGGATTGCCGTCACCTCGGCCGCGCCGATCAGCAAGGACACGCTGGAGTTCTTCCTCAGCCTCGGCCTTCCGATCATGGAGGTCTACGGCATGTCGGAGTGCACCGGTCCCGCGACCTCATCGCTGCCGACCGCGTACAAGACCACCTACGTCGGTCGCGTACTGCCCGGCGCCGAGATCAAAATCGCCGAGGACGGCGAGATCTGCATGCGCGGCCGCCACGTGTTCAAGGGCTACTTCAAGAACGAGGCGGCCACCGCGGAGGCACTCGACGACGACGGCTGGCTGCACAGCGGTGACATCGGCGAGATCGACAAGGACGGCTTCCTCAAGATCACCGACCGCAAGAAGGACCTGCTCATCACCGCGGGCGGCGAGAACATCGCGCCGCAGGTGATCGAGGGCAAGCTCAAGGGCATTCCTTGGGTCAGCCAGGCCGTCGTGGTCGGCGACCGCCAAAAGCACCTCTCGGCGCTGCTGACGATCGACGAGACCAAGTTCAAGGACGTGCTGTCGCAGTCCGGCAGCTCGGCCAAGTCGATGGAGGACGCCGCCGACGACGACAAGCTCCACGCCTTCATGATGGAACAGGTCGAGAAGGTCAACGGCGACCTCGCCCGTGTTCAGACGATCAAGAAGATCAAGATCCTGCCCAGCGAGCTGACCATCGAGGGCGGCGAGCTGACGCCAACGATGAAGGTCAAGCGCAAGATCGTCAATCAGAAGTACCAAGAGTTCATCGATGGTTTTTACGGCGGCTGAGCCGGCGTCGACGAACAGCCAAGCCCAACACGAGAAGCATCCCGGCCCACGCCGGGGTGCTTCTTTCGTTGGTTGCCGTGCACCCGCAGCCCGCCCGCGGTGCGTCGGCAAAACCGGGGCCCTGGCAGCGGTCGCTCTTGGGCGGCGGATCGTCGTCGCCGAATAGATCGCCCAGCGATCCGAGCAAGCCTTCGTCGGGCGGCGCTTCGATCCACTCCACGCGCGCTTGGTCGGCGAGCTCGCCCAGGCTCGCACCAATCACGGCCTCGAAGGCGCGCGGTCGGTCGGGCACGTCGTGGCACGCCGCGCCGTCGAGCTCGGCGAGCGCCACATAGTCCGCCGTCCACGGAAGCGCCTCGTCCCGCCACAGCGGAAGCTCGCCTTCGCGGACCTCCCACTGCACGTCGGCACCATAGACCGGGTCACCATCCGCGGTGCGAACGATCGCGCGCGCCCCCGCGACGGGGCCGTGCACGAGATCGGAATCGTCGGGCGGCGGGGCAAACGCGGCAACCACCTCCAGCGATGCGAGGGCATCGGGCGCCACGCCCACCACCGTGCCGAGCCGCATGGGTCGATCCACGCCCGCGTCGGGGCCGGGCACCAGCTCCAGGCTCGCCTCGACGCCGGCAGAGAGGGTCACCGTGACCAGCCCGAGATCCTGCCACTGCACCACGGGCGCGGGTCCGGACTCGACCTCGGCGAGGACCTCCCAGTCCAGCGGATTCCAGCCGACGGCAGCCTCGTGGTCGGGGTGTTCGAGGACCACGGCAAAGGGCACGGCCGTGTCGGCCACGGCGTACGCGACGTCGCCGGGACCGAGCGCATCCTCGGCCGAAAGCGGCGCCCCGTCTTCGTCGACGAGACTGCGCAGCGCGAACGCGTCGCCGGGCGACTGCAAATGGGCCTCGACCCGGTCCACGCCGACGATGCTCCATCCGATGCCATCGTCGCTCGGGCTGTACCCCTCGCGCCTGGCATCACACGGCTGCACGTCGAAGCTCCAGCGAGCGTCGCCGGGCTCGACCATCCGCAGACACGCTTCGTCGCGCTCCACCGGGCCCGCGAGCGTCTGCTCGAAACACGCCGCCACGACTTCGTCGACGAGCTTGTCGCCCTCGTCGTTCTCGCACCCGGTCACGTCACCGCTGCATCGAACGGCGGGGCACCACCGCGCACCCTCGAGCAACGGCGCCGGTTCACGCAACCGTCGACACGCGCCCACCGTGAGCGTCTGGTCATGCAGCTCGAGCTGACCATTGTCTGTGGTCAAGACCGGCGCGCAGCCAACGAACTCGTCGCACGCGCCGCTGCCCAGCAGCACGAGTGCGATCGCCCAAACCCTTCCATCACCACCCATCGCGGGTGTTGGTCGGGGACATGGGCGATCCGGATGCATGGCGGCCGCGCGATCGTAGCCGCCCGCGACTCACGGCGGGCGGCATGATCGAATGGGGCTCGAGACGCACTACCTACGGTCAGCCAGGGCCGCCGGGCTGCGCCGCGGCGGTGACCTGGACCGTCTCGGGTCCGTCCTCCGCCTCGACCACGATGGCGTAGCGTCGGCCTGCCTCGACGCGCCCCCAACCGAGCAGCAGCTCCGCCGTGCCCGCGCCCACGGACTCGACCTCGACGCCGTCGACCGACAGCACGCGCTGTCCGACGCGCAGCCCGGCGACCGCGGCGGGCGAGCCCGCCTCGACCCCGGCAACCCACAGCGACTCGGGCGCGACCGGACGCTCGATCGTCGCGGTTCCGGGAGCCTCGTAGTCCGCCCCGAGGGTCAGGCCGAGGGTGCCGACCGCGTCCTCGGAAACCGCTCCCGGGTCGAGCAGCACGACGTCGCCAACGTCGATGGTGCCGCCGGCTTCGGCGAAGAACAGCACCTGCGCGGCGATCGGTTTGCCACTGAGCACGCCCCCGCCGCCGAACGCGAGCGCCCCTCGTCCGGTGCCGATGCCGTCGATGGAAAACCGGCCGTCGGGATCGGTGCTCTGCGGCGTCCCCGACAGTGCGTCAGCCAGCCGCTGGCCGTGGTCCCGTTCACCACCGCTGGCCCGGACCTGCAAAGCGACACCACCGCGAGGCGTGCCGTCGGTGCCGACGAGCCGACCGGTCACCCGCCCCCATGGCTCGAGGGCGAACGTCTGGGACGCAAGCGATCCGGAGCGAAGCTGCACCACTTCCGTCACCGCGCCTTCGGCCGCAACGACGGTGATCGCGAGCTCTCGGGGCTCGAGCCGCTCGACCGAGAACCGGCCGTCCTCGTCGATGAACGTGCGGTCGATTGTCGTGCCCGCGTGCACCTCGAACTGAGAGACGGCGCGGCCGTTGCTCGTGACCCGTCCCGCCACACTGGCGAGCGCGGACAGCTGCACCTGCAGATCGGTGGTCCCGACTTCGATGTCGCCCAGCTCGGCGATCGCATCGCCCTTCCGGCTGGTGACCTGCAGCGTGTAGCGACCGTCGGGGAGGCCGGCGAAGCGGAACGAGCCGTCGGGGCCGCTGACCGAAGGCGGTCGCTCGCGGCCGTACCGCCC
>Ga0207422_1004782_pt1 | contig 10609 bp, 8 predicted proteins | sample MarCyaLeptolynsp_FD_187757 | JGI IMG/M metagenome (GOLD analysis project Ga0207422, IMG submission 187757) | Marine cyanobacterial communities from Panama - species 1 Leptolyngbya sp. (SPAdes) | ecosystem: Environmental > Aquatic > Marine > Unclassified | place: Panama: Panama City | collected... | reverse complement strand
CGTCAGGTTCTACAATATGCTTGCCATTCCCGGATTGGGATCCAACCCCGTCAAACCGTGTTATCGGGCAGGCTGTCCCAGCATATTCAACTCAATTGTGAATGGCGATGATTCGCGGGCGTCTCGTGCGCCAATGTTATAGAGACAAACCCGTGTGTCAAAGTCCGGTGCTCATCTCGCGGACGCAAAGAGGTCGTTATATGAATCAGGTGTTCACTCCGAAGTTTGGTATAGGCGCTCCTGTTCGCCGCATGGAAGATCAGGCTTTTGTCACCGGAACGGGGCAATATGTTGCCGATATCACACCGGCGGGAACAGTGTGCGGGTATGTCCTGCGCTCGCCGATCGCTCACGCGAAGTTGGTTATGGGATCGCTCGACGACGCCAAGGCGGCGGACGGCGTGCATCTGATCCTGACCGCCGCAGATGTGGCCGATCTCGGCAATCTTCCGACGACCGGCATGGCGAAACAGATTGACGGCAGCTTTCCGACCGTGCCGCCACGCCCGCTCCTGTGTTCCGACATTGTCCGCCATGTCGGCGATCCGATTGCCTTCGTGGTTGCGGATACGCTTGACGCCGCCAAGTCGGCGGCGGAACTGATCGAACTGGATTTCGATCCGCTTGATGTGGTTGTCGACACAGAGGCGGCGCTGGAAGACGGCGCGCCGCTTGTCTGGCCTGAACTCGGCAGCAACAAGGCCTTTGAATTCGGCCTGGGCGACAAGGACAGGACCGACGCGATTTTTGCCGAAGCCGATATCGTCTCCACCACCCGGATCGTCAACAACCGGGTTGTGTGCAACTACATGGAAACCCGCGGTTGCCTGGGAGAATATGACCCGGTCGAGGATCGCTACACAATCACAACCGGCACCCAGGGCGGCCACAAGATCCAGGGCATCCTGTCCGAGCATATCTTCAAGACCGATCCGTCGAAATTCCGGGTGATCACGCCGGATGTCGGCGGTGCATTCGGAACCAAGAACTTCGTGTTCCATGAACATCCCCTGTGCCTGGTTGCCGCCAGGCGGCTGGGCCGGCCGGTAAAGTGGGTCTGCGAGCGCACGGAACATTTCCTGATCGATCCGCATGGCCGGGATCATGTCTCAACCGCGTCGTTCGCCCTGAACAAGGACGGCCGCATCCTGGCCATGAAGGTCGATTTCATTGCTGCAATGGGGGCCTATCTCAGCCAGTTCGGGCCGTTCATTCCCTGGCTTGCGGTCACCATGGCGACCGGTACCTACGCGATCGACTGTATGCACGTGCGCTGCATCGGCAGCTATACGAACACGACGCCAACCGACGCCTATCGCGGTGCGGGTCGTCCGGAAGGCGCTTACCTGATCGAACGCCTTGTGGACGTCGCGGCGCGCGATACGGGGCTGTCGGTCGCCGAATTTCGGCGGCGCAATTTCATCCAGCCGGAGGCCATGCCCTACCGCACCCAGGCCGGCCGGAATTACGACAGCGGCGAATATGCCGCGCATATGGACGAGGCCATGAAACGGGCCGACTGGGATGGCTTTGAGGCCCGGCGTGCCGAGAGCGCCAAGGCCGGGAAGTATCGCGGCATCGGCATGGCGACCTATGTCGAAGCCTGTGCCTTTGCCGGGTCCGAACCGGCCAATCTGGTCCTCGACGAAACCGGGCTGGTGACGCTCCTGATCGGCACCCAGACTGGCGGCCAGGGCCACGCCACCGCCTATGGCCAGGTGGTCGCCGACGTGCTCGGTATCACTCTGGATCAGTACGAATGTGTGCAGGGCGATACCGACAGGGTGCTGGCGGGCGGCGGGACCGGGGGATCGCGATCGATTCCGATCGGGCTGCCGTCGGTCGAAGTCGCCAGCAAGACCCTGTCGAAACAGATCAAGGAAATCGCCGCGGACAAGCTGGAAGTCTCCGTGTCCGACCTGGAACTTGTGGACGGAACCGTCCGGGTTGTCGGGACCGACCGGTCGATGACCCTTTCGGAGGTTGCGCGCGCGACCGACGATGCGGACAAGCTGAAGGCCAATGGCGAGGTCAAGCAGGACGAGGCCACCTATCCGAACGGAACCCATATCTGCGAGCTCGAGGTGGATCCGGAAACCGGCGCCACCGCCATTGAGCGGTACACGATCGTCGATGATTTCGGCGTTATCGTGAATCCGCTGCTCCTGGCCGGTCAGGTGCATGGCGGCGCGGCACAGGGAATTGGCCAGGCATTTATGGAAAGCACGGTCTATGACGAAAGCGGTCAATTGCTGTCGGGCAGCTTCATGGACTACCAGATGCCGCGCGCGGCCGACATTCCCTCCTTTGACTTCCAGACGCGCAACGTGCCGTCGCCGACAAATGCAATGGGCATCAAGGGTGCGGGCGAAGCCGGGTCGATTGGATCCTCGCCCTGCGTCATGAATGCGCTTGCCGATGCCTTGTGGCGGGGATGCGGCGTGCCGACCATCGATATGCCGGCGACGCCGGTCAAGATCTGGGAGGCGATACAGGCCGCGAAAAGCTGAGTGGGAACTGCTACCATTGTGCTGAGGTGCGCAGTGCCACGCGCCGGTTGCGTGTGGCACTTTTCGCTTTCAAATCGGTGAAAAAGGCCTATTTAAGCCGTCATGAACGACCAGACAAAACAAGAGATCATTCTCGACGCCACCGCGCTTCTGATTCAGGAGCAGGACGTGCGCGCCCTGACCTTTGCCGATATCGCCAACACGGCCGATATCGCGGAGGAAGAGTTGCGGCGTCTGTTTCCCAGTCTGGAAGATCTCGTCAAAGCCGCCGCCGAGCGCATGTATCATGCATTTGTCGACAGGATCGAAGAAGAACTCGGGGATGACGACAGTCCGGGGGCCTGGACCCGCGCCTTCATTCGCGCGTCCTATGCGGAAGAAGCCCGCGAGGACTTTCCAAAGATCGGCAGGGTCCTTCTGTCCACGGTGGCCTACCAGCCGGAACTCATCGAGCCCTTGCGGGATCGTCAGGCGGAAATGCTTGCAGCCATGCACGGCGACGGCCTCGATCCGATGACGGTCTATACGGTGCGCGCCGCCATGGAAGGTCTGTGGATGGGGGAAATGTTCGGCATGGAACTGGTCCCCCGCGAACGCCGCGACGCCTTTGTCGATCATCTGACCGGGCTGACGCGCGGCGGTTCGGCGGGAGATTGAACAGCGCTGTGCGGGATCGGTCCTGGTTTTGCCGCGTTACAAACCAAATTGACGAATAACTTCAACGGTCCTAAGCCGCGTCAAAGATCCCGGTGCACAACGATTTTCTTTTCCTCAACCTCATCCTGAGGCGCGGAGCGGAGCGGAGCCTCGAAGGACGGATGGCGTGCACTGGATCGTCCTTCGAGGCTCCGCTCCGCTCCGCGCCTCAGAGTTTGTGAATCAATTGATGGCTTCCAAATTTGGCCGAAAATTTGAAACTTATGCAACAAAAACCCGTGCGTGAGGTTCGATTTGTTGCGGTTATTGGCTTGAAATTGAACAAATGTTTCTCAACGTCGTGGACGCGGAGCAATTGGCCAAAAGATTCACATGCTCTCAGGATGAGGTCGGGGATCAAGCCTCTGAAATAGATCGCGAAATTCGTCTCAAGCAGTTTGGTTTAAAACCTGTCGTGTCATGTGCTGACAAGTCGACAAGGTCCTGAATTTTTGACGCAGTCAAACCACAGCGTGATATATGAAATTCGTTTCAAGCAACACGCTGCAAACCTTTTGTTGCGCAAATCGTTTTCGTTTGATCCGAGACAGATCGAAGGCGACATGCGATGAGGGACGGTTCATTCGATAGGGGATTTTTAGGGTCTTTGGTTTATAGAATGCCCCGGGGGATTGTTCATGTCGAATATGGTCCAGGGTTGGGATGCCGTTCTGGCGATCGGGTTTACCGCGGTCGATGAAACCTTTGCCGAGGCATTGGCGAACGGGTTGATTCCGGCAACCGGAAAACGCTCTTATGCGTTCGCCGCCGGGTCGGAGCAGACCGAAGTTGTGGTGACGGCGAAGGTTGGAGCGTGGCGAATTCTCGAGGCGCGCGGATCGAAGGTTACCGTTGCGTTCATCCTGACGGGCGGCAGCCTTTCCTATGCCGACCAGCATGTCGACCTCACGCGTCTCGATTATAAAGTGACGGTGCCGCTGAAACTTGAGCAGGTGAAGACAAGCGACGGCAACAATTACACGTTGACGCTGGATTTTGCCGACAAGAACACCGTCGCGGTTCCGAACATGAACGCCATTGCCGGGCGGATCCCGAGAAATGACCTGATCGGGCTGAACGCGGTCCTGACGGATTTCTTTTTCGACGCCCTGTCAGGCGGCGAAGTCGATCTTGTCCGGCTTGATGCCCCGGTCTGGTCGAAGGGCCGGAAGTGGCTAACGCCAAAATCGGCTGCTTGCTCGTCGGTTACACGATCCGCGAGAGAGGGCGCGCTCGGCCTGCTTATGGCAACCGTCAGCGCGCCGCCGCGTGGCGACCCTGAATTGCCGGAAAAGTGCCTGGATGACCACGGTGGCAGCAGCTTCTCGCTGTCGAATGAGCTTTTTACCAAACATTATGCCGCTCCGGCCCTGGCCAAGACGCTCGGTGTAAAGGTCAAGGACCTCAACGTGCGCCCCGGACGTCCCTGGACGCTGGAACCCGCAGGACCGGTCGTCGTGGAAAACGCATCGATCAGCAAGGCCAAAGCCATGGTCAGCCAGGGCGTGTTGCGGATTACGATTGCAGGCGTCTCGAAGTTCTGGGGCGGGGCTGCGGTCGCCTTCGAGATCGATGCGGATTACGAAGTGGTCGTCGGCGGCAAGGGGCCGGTGCGGAAAATGGCATTTCGTCGCGTGTCGCGAAAGAACCGGCACAAATTGCAGATTCCGACCGCGGCGAAAGCCGTGACGCTTGGGGCAACTGGACTGCATACTTCGCGCGCGGAGGAAATTCTCGAAACCCTGATGACCCGACTGGCGCCGGAACGGCTGGGCAGCCCGATCGCACTGGATCTCATGGACGGTATCAAATGGCCGTTCGGACGCATATTCCAGCCGCAATCGGCGGTGCCGGCCAGCCGGCTGACCCTGGTCATTTCTCCAAGCAACTGAAACGGAACCAGATAAAGCCGCGATCGATGTTGGCGGTGTTATGGTTAGCGGATCTTAACCGGCCTTGCGTCAGGCGGGCAGCTGGCGTGCATTCTTGTGCATTGTCGTTCCGGCCCCGGAGGTCCATGTTCCGCCGCGACGACTTCCCTTTCCAATCAATGCAGGTTTCTCATGGTTTCCCTGGCGCAAGGTTTTGCGCGCGTTCCCGTTCTTTCGCGCCCGGTCAAGGGCATTCTCCTCAAAATCAGCTCCGCATTCATCTTCACGGTCATGGTGACCCTGGTGAAGGTTCTGAGCGACCGGCTGCCGGTCGGTGAGATCCTTTTCTCTCGGAATTTTTTCGCCCTGATCCCGGTTCTGGCCATGGTGACATGGCGCAGGGAATGGGGGGTGGCATTCAAGACCAAACAGCCGTTCGGTCACATCGGGCGCGGAATGCTCGGCGTCGCCTCGATGTTTTTGTGGTTCACTTCGCTCAGTGTGCTGCCTCTGCACGATGCGACCGCGATCTCCTATGCGGCGCCGCTGATCACCGTTGCGCTGGCGGCATTGGTGCTCGGCGAACGGGTCCGGCTTTACCGGTGGTCGGCCGTTGGCCTCGGTCTCGTCGGCATCCTGTTTGTGCTCTCTCCACATCTCGGCAACAACGATTTCAACACCGAGATGGCCTGGGGCGCGATGGCCTGTCTCTTGAGCGCAGCCTTCATGGCGCTGGCGATGATCTCCATCCGCAAGTTGACCGCCACGGAGCGAACGACGACGATCGTGGTCTATTTCAGCATCATCTCGACCGTGCTGTCGCTCCTGAGCCTGCCGTTCGGGTGGACGATGCCAAGCGCCGAGGACGCGGCATTGCTGGTCATTGTGGGCCTGTGCGGTGGTGTCGGGCAAATATTGCTCACCCAGGCCTACCGGTTTGCCGAAGCCTCGACGATCGCGCCGTTCGATTACACCACAATCATCTGGGTGCTGATTTTCGGTGTGTTCGTATTTGCGGAGATCCCGACAATCGAGGTCATCGTCGGGTCGATGATCGTCATCGGCGCGGGCATCTTCGTGATCTATCGGGAGCAGAAGCTCGGCATCGACAGGACGAAGGACCGGCGCGCCTCCACACCTTCCAAATCCTGACCGGATCGTGCCGGAAACGGTTGCCAGGTTCCGCCTCCGCTGCATGGCGGGGGCGGTTGCCATTTCAGGCGGTGCTTGCATTGCCGTCTGAATTCTCCTAAAAACGGAACATCTCAAGGGGGTGTCCGAAGGCATGACGTGCCGGCAGGGCTGAGAGGTCGGTTGACCAACTCCAGAACCTGATCCGGATCATGCCGGCGGAGGGATTTGGGATGTATCGGTCACCGAACCGGAATTCCCCTCATATCCCATACCGTTTCCGCCAGACGATTCGCCGGGCAGGTCGACGATGGATCGAGGCGAATGAACAGAATTTCTCAAAGCGACCTTCAGGTGTGCGCCGCTGCGCTCGACGCCGTCCGCTCGCGAACGCCGAGGGTGCATTGCATCACCAACTCGGTCGTGCAGAATTTCACCGCCAATGTGCTGCTGGCCTTCAGTGCAATCCCGTCCATGACAATCAATGCAGAGGAGATCGGCGATTTTGTCGGCGGTGCCGACGCGCTGCTTGTCAATCTGGGGACGGTGGACGCGGACCGCAGGGCCGCGATACCGATCGCGCTTGCCGCGGCCCGGCAGAAGAACGTGCCGGTGGTGCTCGACCCGGTATTCATTGACCGGTCGCCGGGGCGGGCCGAATTCGCCCGGAGCCTGGTGACCGAGGGCGGGCTGATCGTGCGTGGCAATCGCGGCGAATGGCGAACCCTGATTTCGAGTGAACCGGAGGCCGATGAGGCGACGGATCTGGACGCCGGATTGCAATCCTTTGTCGGCGGCGGAGACGAGCGGGTCGCGGTTGTGACGGGAGAGCAGGATCGGATCGTTGGCGCCGGGACATCCCGGACCGTGGTCGGCGGCCATGCCCTGATGAGCCTTGTCACCGGTGTCGGCTGTGCCCAGGCCGCCGTCATGGGAGCGCTTGCCGCACGATGTCACTCCCGGTTTCACGCGGCGCTCGCCGGATTGCTGATCTTCGCGCTCTGCGGCGAGCGGGCGGCCAGGGCCTGTTCCGGTCCGGGAACATTCGAGGCGCAGTTCCTCGATGCGCTGCATCGCGTGAATGCGGCCGACATTGCAGCGATGGAGATGCGGGAATGATTGTACGGCCAGGACCGGACTTCGAAGATTGCGGGATTGCGCGCGGGGCCGGGCGAACTGATTTGGGAGATTTGAGATGACCGCTATTGCCGTGACGATTGCCGGATCGGATTCCGGAGGCGGGGCCGGTGTTCAGGCCGACCTGAAGACGTTTTCCGCCCTTGGGGTCTATGGTGCGAGTGTTCTGGCCGCGCTGACCGCCCAGAACACGCTTGGTGTAACCGGTATTCACGACGTGCCGGAGGACTTCATCCGCGCGCAGATCGATGCCGTGTTCAGCGACCTTTCGGTCGACGCGGTCAAGATCGGAATGTTGTCGAGACCGGAAACGATCGAGGCGGTCTCCGATAGATTGCTGGCACATGGTGCGACGAATATCGTGCTGGATCCGGTTATGGTTGCGGCGAGCGGCGATCCGCTGATCACGGACGCGTCGGTCGATGTTTTGAAATCAGGTCTGTTCCCGCATATGGACCTGATCACGCCGAATTTGCACGAAGCGGCGCGTCTGCTCGGCAGAGACCCGGCGGCCAACCGTGCGGAGATGGAAGAACAGGCCCGGCAATTGCTTGAATTCGGCCCGAAGGCGGTTCTCCTGAAAGGCGGGCACGGTGAGGAGCCCGAAGCGGCCGACATCCTGGTCATGGCGAGCGGCGTTGAATGGTACACCGCGCCGCGCCTGGCGACGAAGAACACGCATGGAACCGGATGCACCCTGTCGTCGGCGATTGCCGCCGGCCTTGCAAAGGGGCGTTCGCTTGCGAACGCGGTGGGTGCGGCAAAGGACTATGTGACGGCGGCCATTCAGGCGTCGGACACGCTTTCCATCGGCAGCGGGCATGGTCCCGTTCATCATTTTCACGCAGTTTGGCAGGAAAGAGGCATGGCATGACTTCGAAGGAAACGGATTTTCCGACGCGGCGTTCGGCGCTTGCGGCCGGACTTGGCGGCATGGCGGCGACAACACTTGCAGCCCCCGCGCTGGCATCGGACACAACGACATGGAAAATGGTCACGTCCTGGCCGAAAAACCTGCCGGGACCCGGCGTGACTGCGCAACGGATCTGCGACCGGATCGCGGCGATGAGCGGCGGCCGGCTGACCGTCAAGCTCTACGCTGCACGCGAACTGGTTTCTCCGTTCGAAGTGTTCGGCGCCGTGGAAGCGGGAACCGCGGAAATGGGGCACACGGCGTCGTTTTTCTGGCAGGGCAAACTGCCGGCGGCGGCGCTCTATACGGCAGCACCGTTCGGACTGACGCCGCTTGAGCACATTACCTGGATCGATCATGGCGGCGGCCAGGCCCTGTGGGACCGTCTCTACGAACCCTTCGGTATCAAGCCGCGGATGGGGGGCAATACCGGGTTTCAGATGGGCGGCTGGTACCGGACCGAGATCAGCGGACCTGAAGACTTCAAGGGCCTGAAGATCCGCATGCCCGGACTTGGCGGCGAGGTTGCGCGCAAACTCGGTGCGACGCCGGTGTCCCTGCCGCCGGCGGAAATCCTGACGGCGCTGCAGACAGGCCTCGTCGATGCCGCTGAATTCCTGGGGCCCTGGAGCGATTTCGCCATGGGCTTCTACAAGGCCGCGAAGCTCTATTATTATCCCGGTTTTCACGAACCGAACGGAACCGGCGAGGCGCTGGTATCGCGGGCGGCGTATGAGGCGCTGCCGGGGGATCTGCAGGCGATTGTCGATCATGCCTGCGCGGCGGAAAACATTCTCGGACTTGGCGAATCGGAATGGAACAATGCCAGGCGGCTGCAGGTCCTGACCGGTGAACATGACGTGACCGTCAAACCGTTCCCCGACAGCTTCCTCAAGGCCGCAAAGGACGCGTCCGTCGAAGTGCTGGACGAACTCGCCGCAAAAGACGCGATCAGCGGTGAGATCGTGGAGTCTTACCGGGCCGCTGGCGCGCAATTGTCGAACTGGAGCGCGATCTCAAGCGGTAAATATTACAGCGTAAGGTGATTGAGGGCATGTCCGCAGGGCACCCTGCGGCCACACGCCCGCGTCAGAACCGCCAGCGCTCGGCCTGACCGACGATGAAGTCGCGGAATGCCTGGATCCGGGCGGAATTGCGCAACTCTTCCGGATAGGCAAAGTAACAGTCGAACGAGGGGACTTCGGCTTCGTGGATCAATTGCACGAGGGTCGAATCCCGCTCCATCAGATAATCCGGCAACATGGCGATGCCGGCGCCGTGCTGGACGGCGCGCTTGATGGCGACGACATTGCTGATGCGCAAGGCGACATTGCGGCGGTCATCCGGTGACCGGCCGGCGGTTTCCAGCCAGTTGATGTTGCGAAGATAGCTGGGGGCCGATTCTCCAAACACAACCAGGCGATGGTTTTCCAGATCGGCGATGTTTTTCGGGGTTCCGAACCGCTTCAGATAATTCGCCGACGCATAGAGATGGAAATGCACGGTGAACAGACGGCGCTGGATGATGTCGGGCTGCACCGGCTGGCGCAGCCGGATGGCGACATCGGCTTCGCGCATGCTGATATCCAGCTCCTTTTCATTCAAAAGCAATTGCAGCTGGATGTTCGGATAAAGCTCGATGAACTCGTCGAGGCGGCCGGCGAGCCAGGTTGAACCGAGGCCGACCGTGGTGGTCACGCGCAATTCGCCGCTTGGCTTTTCCTTGGTATCGGTCAACCGGGTGCGCACGGTCTGCAATTGCCTGGTCATGCCGCGCACGGTGCGATGCAGGAGTTCGCCCTGCTCGGTCAGGATCAGGCCGCGGGCATGGCGATGAAACAGCGGTACGCCCAGATCCTGCTCAAGAGCCGAGACCTGACGGCTTACGGCCGACTGGCTCATCTGCAGGGTTTCTCCCGCATGGGTGAAGCTGCCGGCGTCAGCCGCGGCGTGAAAGATCCGTAATTTGTCCCAATCCATACCGTTCCCCCCAATCGGAGTGTCGCGGGACCCCCGATTCTCTTCTTATGCAGTGATATTGAGCTGTTCTCGGTTTCAGGCAAACTTCGAACAGCCCTGTTTTCCGTCCTGCGCCCTTGTGAACCCTTCCTTGGACCGAGTCCGATTGAAAACGGGTCCAGCGACCGAATGCACGCTGTCGACGAGACCGGCCGGGCGCTATTCCGCCGCTTCCGAGGAGAGCTGGTGCTCGGCGACGTATTTTTCCGCCTCCAGTGCCGCCATGCATCCCATCCCCGCGGCCGTAACGGCCTGGCGATAGATTTCGTCGGTCACGTCGCCGGCTGCAAAAACGCCGGGAATGCTGGTTTCCGTCGAATCCGGCTTGGTCC
>Ga0207422_1004781_pt1 | contig 10612 bp, 7 predicted proteins | sample MarCyaLeptolynsp_FD_187757 | JGI IMG/M metagenome (GOLD analysis project Ga0207422, IMG submission 187757) | Marine cyanobacterial communities from Panama - species 1 Leptolyngbya sp. (SPAdes) | ecosystem: Environmental > Aquatic > Marine > Unclassified | place: Panama: Panama City | collected... | reverse complement strand
CTGCAGGATCTGGAAATAGAAACCCGCCCTGGTGTAATTTTGGGGCATCGTAACATCCCTGTTGATTCAGTAGGCTGTTATGTGCCAGGGGGTAAATATCCTTTGGTGGCTTCTGCCCATATGGGCGTTGTCACGGCGAAAGTGGCGGGCGTGCCGAGGGTAATTGCCTGTTCCCCTCCTTTTGAAGGCAAGCCCAATGCCGCTGTGGTGGCAGCGATGCATCTTGCTGGCGCTGATGAGATTTATTGTTTGGGTGGTGTTCAGGCAATTGCTGCTATGGCGATAGGAACAGAAAGTATTTCGCCAGTCAATATGATCGTCGGGCCGGGTAATGCTTTTGTTGCAGAAGCGAAGCGTCAGGTATTTGGTCAGGTGGGAATTGATTTGTTAGCAGGGCCTACTGAGACAGTGGTTGTTGCAGATGATACATGTAGTGTAGAAATGGCGGCCACGGATTTGCTTGGTCAAGCCGAACATGGGTTTAATTCACCATCCGTATTGGTCACGACTTCCCGGCAGTTAGCGGAAGCTTTGCCAGCTGAAATCACACGTCAGTTGGAAACTTTGGAAACTGCAGATATTGCAGGAAAAGCATGGGAAGATTACGGACAAATTATTTTATGTGCTGATGATTCAGAAATGCTTCAAGTCACAAATGATCTTGCTTTTGAACATGTAGAAATCATCACAGAAGATCCTGATTATTTCTTGCAAAACATGCGTAATTACGGAGCACTGTTTTTGGGTCCTGAAACAAATGTTTCTTATGGTGATAAAGTTATTGGGACGAACCATACGTTACCTACAGGAAAAGCAGGGCGTTATACTGGTGGCTTGTGGGTTGGTAAATTTATCAAAACATGTACCTACCAGCGGGTCACACCAGAAGCAACAGTTGAGATTGGTGAATATTGTTCGCGTCTTTGCGCTTTGGAAGGTTTTGCCGGTCATAAGGCCCAGGCAGATTTGCGAGTGAAACTTTACGGGAGTGAAAAAGCAGCTTCATAAGTGCGCACAAGCTGAGGTCTAATAAATAAAAAATAGGGTTTTAATATATGATCATTTCAGTCACGGGGAGGAGTGAAGATGACAGCTAGCAAAAGCAAAATATTTTTGGCTATGTTGCTTGTTGTGAGCATTATTTGTGTCTTTGCGATTCCATATCAAGACCCTTCCGCTCCAAAAACGCCTGTGGCCAGACAGGATACGGTTATCTTTGACCTGGACAGAACCATAAAAAATCCAACCAATTTTAATTGGTTCACGCCAGGTGTTAAGCGATTGCATGGTGCGCATCAGGCCATGTGGGAGCCTTTGTTTATCCTAAATTATGAGAATGGCCAGCTGGAACCCTGGCTTGGGCTGGATATTCAAAGCGATGAACAACATAAGGTCTGGACGTTGACACTGAGAGATGGTGTTAAATGGTCTGATGGCGAGGTCTTTGATGCAGATGATGTTATTTTTACGGCCAATGCGATCCTGACAAGTAATGCTGCCAGCGCCCAGGAAGCTGTTCGGTTCAAAAGCCAGGTCGCTTCTGTGCGCAAGCTAGATGATCGTCAGGTTGAATTTACCCTGAAAAAAAGTGCGCCTAATTTTCATGTGGAGAATTTTGGTGTTTGGATATTCAGTTCTTTTCTGATTATGCCGGAACATATTTGGCGGGATCAGGATATTGGTACATTCGATTTTTATCCACCTGTTGGCACAGGGCCTTACACATTACAATCTGCGACTTCACAGCGTGCGATTTGGGACAGAAATGATAACTGGTGGGGCGCAGAAACTGGCTTTCGGGAACTGCCGGAACCCAAACGTTTAATATGGCTTGAAACAGGCGGTCAGGAAAATCGTGCACAAATGCTCAAAGGTAATGATCTGGATGCGGGTCAACATTTGACGCTGGGCATATTTGAGGCCATTCATGCCCGAAATCCCAACGTTGTTTCCTGGCATGATGATTTTCCGTTCAGCTGGACAGACCCATGTCCAAGGCAGTTGGAAATAAATACAACTGTTGCTCCCTGGGATGATGCACAACTGCGCAAAGCTGTGGCACATATTATCAATCGTCAGCAAATCATTGACATTGTTTATGAAGGGTCAACCGTGCCTTCAAAAACCATGTTTGTTCAATATGGTGCCATGAAACCTTTTGTCGATGCTGTCGTAGATGCGGGATATGGTTTGTCATCTGATGGGAATGCTGATCAAGGGCATCGTTTAATCCAGGATGCTGGCTATCAGAAAAATGATCAGGGTGTTTATGAAAAGGATGGCCAGATACTTTCTGCTAAAATTCTTGCAAACACAGCTTCTTCGGAAACCACGAAGACAGTCGATTTGCTTGTTGAGCAATTACAGAAAGCAGGCATAGACGCCCGTTCTGTGCCAGTAGAGGATGGCGTATACTGGGGTGAATCAATCCCTTTGGGTGATTATGAAATGAGCTATTCATGGCTTTCGTGTGGTTCTGTGAATGAACCCTGGTCGTCCCTGAATAGGTACACAAACAACCACACGGCACCCATCGGAGAACGTGCACCTGGATTTAATAATACCGGTCGCTGGAACACAGATGCAACCAGTCGTTATACCGAGATTGTTAATCGCATCGGCAGCATGTCGCCGGATAATCCAGAAATACCCGCGCTTGTGGTAGAGGCATATGCTCACTTAGATGCTGAAGTGCCGTTCATACCACTGGTTCAGGCCGCCAAGGTCTTGTCTTTTAACAAAACATATTGGCAGGGCTGGCCAAATGCCAAGGATTTTTATGTGCATCCCATGCACTGGTGGGGTAGCACCCATCTTATGATCCACAATCTTCATAAATCTCAAGATAACGGGAGCAAGACTGATGGAGAATAAGAAAAAATTCCCTGTACCAATGTCATATTTGGTCAATCGTCTGCTGACATTTTTTCTGACCGTTGTGATTGCATCGACCATCATCTGGATTATACCACGCCTTTCACCCGTGGACCCTGCTGAGGTGATGCTGGGCCGTATGGCTTCCGGTGCAGGTTTTGTTGAAAATGCCGATTTCCTGTTATTCGAGTTACGCGAACGGTTTGGGCTGAATGAACCGTTGTGGAAACAATACCTGATTTATATGAAGAATTTGGCACTCTTCGATTTTGGTGTTTCTGTTGCTAACTTTCCGACGCCAGTATCCCATATGCTTGCAGGGGCGATGCCTTGGACTTTGGGGCTGATGATTTTTTCCGTCATTATCTCTTTCATTATTGGTAATGCGGCGGGCGCTTTTATGGCTTGGTCGGAAACCCCCAAAATGTGGAAGGTCATCATCCCGGCGGGGATGATTTTTACGTCAATTCCGCCGATCCTTTCAGGATTATTATTGATGTGGCTTTTTTCAAGCCAACTTGGCTGGTTTCCTTTATCCGGTTCTTATGGGTTGGGTGTAACACCAGGGTTGAATTGGGAATTCATTTTCAGTGTGATTGAATATGGCACTCTACCGGCTTTATCGATTGTACTGGTGACCTTTGGCTTTTGGGCGTTGGGGATGCGAGGTCTGATGACAACCGTTCAAGGCGAAGATTATGTGCAATTGGCAAAGGCCAAGGGATTAAAACCGCGTTACATTTTATATCGGTATATGGTTAGAAATGCCATCCTGCCACAAATTACGGCCTTTGCTCTTAAAATCGGGCTTCTCATCACCGGGCAAATACTGGTCGAGCGCATTTTCTCATACAATGGGATGGGGAAGCTTATTTATGATGCCATTCTGAACCAGGATTTCGCAGTTATTCAAGGGGCCAGCTACATTGTTATTCTTATGACGGCGGCCTCTGTTTTGATTGTTGATCTGATTTATCCCCTGATTGATCCACGAATTAAACATGGGGAGGGCAACTAATGGTGTCGACTGATAACAAAGCCGCTAAAAAACGTGCGAAGCGATTAAAGAGATTTGATACACCCTGGATGAATCCAAAACTGGTGACCGGGACATGTATTATTCTGGGTATTCTTCTATTTGGCCTGATTGGTCGTCTGTTTTGGGATTCAGACCTGGTTTATATTGGTTCTGCCCCTCTTAATCTGCCCCCAGTGGGTTTTGAAAATATCCGTGGTGAGACAGGCCTTCTGGAGCATCCTTTAGGAACGCAGAGCAGTGGACGGGATATTCTCGCACTGTTGATTGTCGGTGCACCAAACACATTATTGATTGGGGCGATTGCCTCACTGATCGGCATGACTATTGGTATTTTCCTAGGCTTTTCAGCCGGGTTTATTGGTGGGCGAACAGACGACACCATCAGAATTTTGGCAGATGTGATGATCACCATTCCCGCATTGATGGTATTGATTGTTTTCCAAACGTCTATCGGGGAAGTTGGGATCGGCATGATGGGGGTTTTGCTGTCCTTGTTTATGTGGCAATCCCCAACCCGGCTCATTCGCGCACAGGTCCTTTCTATGCGTCAAGCCGGTTATGTCCGTATGGCCCGACTTTCAGGTGCATCGACGTTTGATATTATGTTCAAGGAAATGTTGCCTAATTTAGTGCCCTATCTGTTCGGCAGTTTTATTGCCATTGCCACTACAGCAATCGTCACCGCAGTGGGTCTGGAAACCTTGGGCTTAGGTCCCCAGCGTGTGCCAACACTTGGACGGGTAATTTATGAAGCCATTGATTCAGCTGCATTGCTCAGAAATATGTGGTGGTGGTGGGGTATTCCTACCGGGTTATTGATCAGTATGTTCATTGGTTTGTTATTGATTAACCTTGGACTGGATGAGGTCGCAAACCCTCGACTGAGAAAGGTATAGGCGCCATGAGCAATGAGAAAAAAGTGCTCGAAGTTGATGATCTTCGCATTTATTACGCAACAACCCAGGGCGATGTCAAAGCATGTGACGGTGTATCTTTTGATCTGGAGAAAGGTGAAATTCTGGGGTTAATTGGCGAGTCTGGTTCAGGTAAATCAACAGCGACTTCAGGGATTTTAAGAACGATTACGTCCCCTGGACGTGTTGAATCCGGGCGTATTGAATTGGATGGACAGGATATTCTTGGATTGTCTGAAGAAGAAATGCGTCAGGTACGTTGGCAGAAATTAGCCTTGATCCCGCAAGGTGCCATGAATTCACTAAACCCGACGATGAGCATCAGTGCTCAGATCGCCGATGTGATTGAAACCCATGATGGCCCTCAGTCATCAGAAGAATTGCGAGAAAGAATTCTGGGCCTGTTTGGGATGGTTGGTTTGCCGGGGCGTATCTACGAAATGTATCCGCATGAACTTTCCGGTGGCATGAAACAACGTGTATGTATTGCCATGAGCATTGCTCTTAATCCCAGCGTCGTTGTGGCTGATGAGGCCACAAGTGCATTGGATGTGGTTGTCCAAAGAGTTGTGGCCCAAACATTACTGAAAATCAAAAATGAATTGGGTGTCTCGGTGGTTATGATCGGGCATGACATGGGTCTTATGGCACAGGTTGTTGACCGTTTAGCCGTGATGTATGGGGGGCAATTATTGGAAATTGCCAATGTTCAGGATATTTTTGAAAGTCCTTCTCACCCGTACAGCGAAATTTTAATCGAGTCTGTCCCAACCCTGACTGAACGCAAACCCATGCGGATAAGTGAAGGCATTACACATGATCCGCGTAATCCGCCTTCAGGGTGTATTTTCAGACTGAGGTGTCCTTTCGCAATGGAGGAATGTGCCCAGACCAGACCTTTGATGCGGGAGGTGAAGCCACAACAAAAGGTGGCCTGCCATCTTTGGCAACAAGATGAGAACGGGAAATATGTCAGAAAATCTGTTTGAAATTAATAATGTTTCCAAAATTTATGGTGATCGCGAAACAGGACTTGTCGCCTTAAGTGATTATAGTTTTGCCATCCCGAAGGAACCTGCGCGGATTATTACCATTGCGGGTGAATCGGGTTCAGGGAAATCTACGCTCGGAGAGCTTTTGTTGCGATCAAGCCCACCGACAACAGGCACGATCACCTTTAATGGTGTCGACATCTGGAAATTTAATGAACAACAAAAACGCGATTATCATCGGCATGTTCAAGCGGTTTTTCAGGACCCGTTCGGTGTCTATAATCCATTTTACCGGATACAGCATGTCTTCGATATGGTTGTCAAAAATTACGGTCTGGCTAATACCAAAACCCAAGCCAGAGAGATGATGGAAGAAACCTTGAATGCGGTTGGCTTGCGCGGAGAAGACGTTCTGAGAAAGTATCCGCATCAACTGTCCGGTGGGCAACGACAACGTATTATGATTGCCAGAGCGATTATGTTGAAGCCCAAGTTTATCGTGGCAGATGAACCGGTTTCTATGGTGGATGCGTCACTCAGGGCATCTATTCTGGATGTGATGATGAAACTTCGTGACGAACACGGCATCAGTTTTTTGTATGTCACCCACGATCTTTCTACGGCCTATCAGGTAGGTGACAATATACTTCTGCTTTATCAGGGCTCGGTCGTTGAACATGGTAATGCTGTTGATGTTATTTCAAATCCAAAACACCCTTATGTGCAGTTATTGATTGAGTCTGTGCCTCGACCAAACCCACATGATCCTTGGGTAGGTGAAGTTGAATTGCCAGCAGAAGAATCTTCACGGACTGCGGCATCAAAAGGGTGCAGGTTTTATCAGCGTTGTCCACACCGTATGGACCGCTGCATGAATGAGAATCCCGAAATGTACGATGTTGGTGAGAATCATCACCAAGCGGCATGTTTTTTATATGAATAGGAGAAAGTTTATGTCTTCGGACAGTGTGAATGAGTATGAAACCGGTGCGTCTGATATCAGACCGTGGGGAAAATGGACGGTTCTTTCCAGCCGTGATGGTTGTGTTGTAAAGGAAATTGTTGTGGAGCCAGGTCAGGTACTGTCTCTGCAATCCCACGAACATAGGGCTGAACACTGGATTGTTTTGGAAGGGACTGCTGAAGTGACGATTGATGATTCTGTTATTCAGCGCAATTCTAACGAAGTTGTTTTTATTCCAGCTAAATCAAAACATCGTATAGCAAATATTGGCGACACAAAAATGCGTTTCGTTGAAGTTCAAACAGGCGAAATTTTATCTGAAGCGGATATCAAGCGATATGAAGACAAATATGGCCGGTCCAGTTGAGGTGGTTTTTGACTTTTATTGAAATCCATTAATACCAGATTTCTATTTTCATTATCCAAAAATAATGCTGCAATTTGTTATCCTCTTATAAGGAAAAACATTTGCAGCATTATTTTATGCCTTGGTCCTTTGGTCAGGCAGTATTCTGTAGTCGGAATGTTTTAATTTCATAGGGCGAAAAGCGTATTTTTTTGTCAGTTACGGGCCGTTCTGCCTGTTCCAATAAATTAGTTTCCGAAACAATTGAAAGCTGATCCGCCAGTTCGAAGTTAACTTGGTGATGTGTTCCGTGACTGTCGAATGTTCTCAGGATCAGGCCATTGCCATCTTCTGCTTGTTTAATAACTTCAATAATCGCTGTCTTTTCTTTTGTATTGATCAGAGAATAACTAGCCGGCAGGGTGGCTGTTGCTTCTTTGGGGGTGTCATGAGTGGGTTGCGAAATAATGGCCGGGCAATTAAATGCATAACCGGCTTTATCAATCGCGCCCTGGCGCCAATCACCGGCATGCGGTAACAGGGCATAGGAAAATGTACTTTCGCCAATGTCACTATCTGGTGATGGGTGGACAGGACTGCGTAGCAAAGAAAGACGTAAAACATTTTCGTGGCAGTCATAACCGTACTTACAATCATTCAATAGCGCCACACCATAATCACCTTCCGATAGATCAGCCCATTTATGGCCATAAACCTCAAATTTTGCCTGATCCCATCCAGTATTTTTGTGGGTGGTCCTTTCAATATGACCAAATGGCAGATCATAGGTTGCTGTACGACTGCGGATATTCAGCGGGAAGGCGACTTTCAGTAATTTTTTGGCATTTTTCCAGTCGACTTTGGTGTGAAAATCAATGCGAGGGTCATGGGCATATACAACCATTTCCTGTTCGATGACGTTATCCAATACTTTCCAGGCACTTCTGAAACGGGCAAATAACGGTCCATTTGCGATCATTTCCCAGGGTTTGGTTTGAGTGATAGGATAATCATACTCTTTTACATGATAAGCTATATCCCATGCGCCAAATTTTTTGCCGGGGTCGTCTTCGAATACCTGAAACAGATTTCCAGGGTTTTGAAGAACTTCACGGTCATGTTTTTTATCGTAAAGCCGTTTGATGGCCCCATTATCATCAAAGGAAATTAGGTAAAAATTTGTTTCAATCGCATCCTTTTCAAAGCGGGCGGCTTGTGCAGCATTTTTGATGTCTGTTTTTCGCATTTGCCCTGTTTGCCATCCCATGGAGGGGACGTCAGCTTCGAAATACATTTTACCATTCAAATGTTGAACTGGTGTCATCATGCCATTGGATAATTCAATTTCGGTGATGTCTGCTTTACTACCTGTTTCGACCAACAGCCGACGTTCTTCTAATGTATTGATTATTAGAATATCGGTATTTTCTGGCAGGCGGCTTTCAAGAAAATCAAGCAACTTGATTTGAAGGTTATGCCCTAGTGTGAAGGCCTTTTCGTAGTCCTGTTCAACATCAGGCATGGCTGCGGGCACATGGCTGCCGGGTAATGTATCATGGAATTGATGTAACAATAGCAATTTCCATCCCTCATTCAGGTCGTTTTGAATAAACGGGCCGCCATGCATACTTGTCATACTGCTGAGAATTTCGATGTTCCGATAAAGTGCCTCGGCAGTGCGGTTTTGTTTTTTCAAATCCCCTTTGGAGGTGTAGGTTCCGCGGTGGCCTTCCATATAAAGTTCATCATCCCAGATTGGCAAACTGCTCTGTTTGTCCGCCAAGCGGTCAAAAAACGGCTCTGTTTTGGTGATTTTAACATCTGGCAGGCCAGGCAGCCTTTGATAGCGAATACTTTTTTCGACCATTTCCCGGGTTGGACCGCCGCCACCATCTCCCCAACCATAAATGAAAAGGTTTTCTTCCGCAGTTTGTTTTTCCCGGTAATCAGCCCATTGTCGGTACATGTTGTGATAATTGAAATCCTGGGCGAAATGATTGGGTGGAAAGTGAGTGATCACTTCACTACCGTCTGGACCGCGCCAACGGAAACTGTCATATGGAAAAATATTTGTATCATTCCAGATATTTAGTTTTGCGGTCAGGAAATAGTCAATACCAGCCTTTTTAAGTATTTGCGGTAACGTGTACATGACCCCAAATACATCTGGTAGCCAGCATATTTTACTATCGACACCTAATTCTTCCTGCAAAAAACGTTTGCCAAACATTATTTGCCGCACCCAACTTTCAGCACCCAAAAGATTGCCATCCGGTTCCACATAAGTTGCGCCAATAACGTCCCAGCGCCCGGCAGCAATCATTTCTTTCACCTCGTCAAACAGGTCGGGATAATTTTCCTGTAATTTTTCATAAAGATAGGGTTGGCTTTGGCTGTAGATATAATCTGGATATTCACGTAACAGGCTCAGCATATTGCTAACTGTGCGGCCATTTTTTCGAAAGGTTTCTTTAATTGGCCAAAGGTAGATAATATCCAGGTGTGAATGTGCGCAAACATTTATGGTGCCTCGGTGTCGAAAATAATCTGTTTCCAGGACATTTTTCCGCAACAGCTCGCGGGCTTTTTGGGCACTTTCCTGAGCATGTTGTCTGGATGTAAAAGCAGGCCCCAGTAGACGACAGGCATCTTCCATATGCTTTAATAAGAAACGTTCGATTTCCGGTTCGATGTCATTTTCATAACATGTCATGTAGGCATCAAAAACAGTTTTTATGTCCATTACACATGCCTCGATAATGTCATCACGTTCAACAAGGCGGGCATGTTTAAAAATATGGAAATCACGTTCATCCTGACGACGTGCATCATAGGGATAATTAATGGTGAACGCTTCCAGTTGCAATGTTAGTTCATTTGCAGATTGGGAATATTCCTTTAAGGGGATTAAACTGCGAAAGCAATCCAGCCCCTGCCACATTCTGTCATTAATACTAAGCTGAGTTTCTCCACCGTCCATATCGATATCAAGGTATAAATCTTTACCGATATATTCTTGTGGTATTTTTAAACTTCTTTTGAAAAAAGCAGTGACATCAGGGCCGCCCCAGGTATCCCCCAATTTAATTGATTGCCATTCCTGGTCCATATCTTGATATGATGTGGGGGAATTGTAACGACTGCGTTTGTATGACCAATGATCTAACTGAAGCACTTCATGGAAGGTCAGGGTCTGTAACCTTTCAATATGACGCTCAATCCAGTTATGCGGCAGGTCCGGGCTGCGCATGGGATCTTTGGGTTTTCGTTTGGGCATTGTAGTTCCTAATCTAATGTATTTTTCGTGCTATATTTTGCATGAATATTTTAGCTTGCTTGTACGGGGTTCTTGCGATTTTTCAGTCGATATTGTCTTGGCGTCGAACTGTAATGTCGTTGAAAAACCCGGTAAAAATAACTCATGTCCTCTATGCCGCACTGGTTAGCGATTTCAGTGATGGTAATGTCGCCGTAGAGGACATG
>Ga0207422_1004779_pt1 | contig 10619 bp, 7 predicted proteins | sample MarCyaLeptolynsp_FD_187757 | JGI IMG/M metagenome (GOLD analysis project Ga0207422, IMG submission 187757) | Marine cyanobacterial communities from Panama - species 1 Leptolyngbya sp. (SPAdes) | ecosystem: Environmental > Aquatic > Marine > Unclassified | place: Panama: Panama City | collected... | reverse complement strand
CGTTGCCGCGGTCGCCGTTGGCAAAGCGATCCACGAGGACCTGATAGATGACCTCGTCGCGCCAGTCGTCGACGTGGGTGTCCATCTGGACGGGCTCGAGCTCGAGCTGCTTGAGGTCCGAGCAGGCGGATGTCGCGAGCAGCAGGGCGGACAGGAGGCTGGCTTTGTTCGGCATGGCAGACCTGTCAATCGCGGAAGTACGAGGTGGAGCCGAACCACCACTCGGCGGTGAGTCCGAAGAAGTGATCGACCTTGCGGATCGCGAAGATGTCGTGCTCGGGGTAGAGCCGTCGTGCGCCAGCGTCTCGGAGCGAGAGCATGTACGCAAACCAGATGTGCGGTCGGGTGAAGTTGCCGCGGCCGCCGGGGCTGAGGAATGGGATGACGGCAAAGCGACCCATTTGGCCAAAGACCGGAGCCAGGCTGCCGTCGTCCTGCTCGACGGGCACGCCGCGGCGCTGACCCTGGTAACCCGCCTCCAGCGACAGTCCGGCGAACTTGCCGAGCCACACCGTGGGGCGGACGATCGCCGCACCTTCCGCCAGGTCGTCGTAGTCCAGGCCCGGGTTCGCGTTGCGGAACGACCGCATGTACGAGCCGAGCATCACGCCGAACGGGCCGACCTCGTAGTTGCCACTGACCGCGCCGAGAATCTCGCGGGCACCCTTGGTGCCGCGATTGGGCGCGAGCGTCTGCGCCGGCGCGTTGAACTCGCCGAACGCGGCGAGGCCCGCGGCGTAGCGGAACACCAGGTTGAGATGCGTCGAGCGCTTGCCGGTGAACAGGCCCAGCTGCGAGCCAACGACGAAGCCGGTCTCGGTGGGCAGGTCTTGAAACTCGCGCGGCGTCGTCTCGCGCTGGCCCTCGTTGGTGTAGTGCATTTCGCCGTACACCACGGGCTTGATGCCGGCGCCCTTGTTGCCGAGCCAGAAGATGTTGCTGACCTTCGCGCTCGAGATGATCTTCTGGCGATCGAGAATCGCAACGTCGGCCTCGCCGAACTGGTCGAGCGGGCGTGGCCGCGGGACGGCCTGGTAGAAGAACGGACTGTCGGGCTGGTTGACGCCGGTGTGCAGCTTGACCGTCAGGTCTTTGAGGAATGTGTAGACCAGACCGCCGCCGAGCGTGTTGAGGTTGTCCAGCGGCCAGAAGTTCATCAGGTAGATGTCGTCGCCGCGATACATTCGCGAGCCGACCCACACGCGAAGCTTCTCGAGACCCAGCCCGGACTCCTCGATGTAGAGGTTGCGCATCCCGGCGGAGAGATCGAACTGCCCGTTGTAGTGAAAGACGGGGTGGCCGATCGCGAGCGTGGCGACGATGCGGGTGTACGAGTCGGTCGCTTCCCAGTAGTCCTCGCGTCGAAGCTCGAGCTCGGCGTAGGCGGACTCGTCCAGCCGGCTGCCGAAGGCGACCAGATCGCCGTCGCGCACCGCTCGTCCGCGGTGATCGCCAGCGGCCATCACCCGGCCGTAGGAGCCGAAGTGAAAGCCATCCGCATAATCGGGCGGGCGGTTGAACTCGAGCTCCTCGGGGTTGGCGACCTTGGGGGGTGGCGCCTCTTCTTTGGACTCGACCTCGCGAACGATGACCTTGGGAGGCTCCTTGCCGAGCTCCTTGGCCACCTCGGCCTGGCTCTCGGTGAGCGCCTCGATCTGTTGTTCGAGCGTCTCGACGCGGTCTTTGAGGGCCTCGACCTCTTCCTCGCTCGGCCCGGAGGCGGGGGGCGGAGGCGGAGGATCCGGCTCGGGAGCGGGCTCGGTGGCGGTGGTCGGATCGGGCGCGTCGGGGGCCGGCGCCGCCGCGGCGAGACTCGGCACTCCGAGCCAGCACGCCAGCAGCAGAGCACCCCTACCGAGTCCCACAAGGTGGATTTGGCGTGAGGAGGTCACCGCGAAATCCGGCGCACCTAAACACGAAACGACACGCACCGGAAGCTTCGAGGCCCTCGATCGGGGTCGCGAGCGCGAAAATATCCGGGCGGTCGGCGTTGCCGGGTTTCGCGCTCTGTGCCGGGCGCTACAACTCCGTCGAGTCGTCGTTCGAGGGTCGTCGCTGGGCGGGCGCCCGGCCCGCTCGATCGGACCGCGCTACCCTGGCCGAGCTCGAATGCGTCCGACGATCCAGCGCACCGTGATCGCCTTGGCGTGGCTGTGTGCGCCCGCGTGTGGCGGCGCGGACGAAGATGCGACGGAGTGCGAGGCGATCGTCTGGGCGCGTCCCGATCGCGCCGGGGCCCGTTTGGGCCTCGTGGGCGCCTGGGACGACTGGAACGCAACGACGGCTATGGAACCGTTCGTAGGCGATTCGTCCTGGCAACTTGCTCGCCTTTCGCTCCCGGCGGGGGAGTACGGCTATCTGGTCGTCGAGGAGGGCACGGGACGGCTCGATCGCCACAACGGTTTGAGCACGTTCCGGCAGAGCAACGGCCAGGAGGTGTCGCTGCTGGTCGTCGAGGGCTGCCAGGGGCCACGCGCGAGCGTCGAGGCGGCGGTTCGGCACGACGCCATGTCGATGGACTTCGAAATCGCGCTGTCGCCCGCCAAAGATGGCTCGCCCGTAGACCCGAGCAGTGCGGTCTCGTCCGGTGCTCCGGTGACGGTGGTCGCGACCGACGACGAGGCTGGTACGGCCACGGTGCGCGTCCAGGCAGATTCGCCGGGCAAGCACGCGCTCACGGTGACGTTCACCGATGCAGCCGGGCGAGAGACCGACCCCGTGGGGCTGACGACGTGGGTCGAGCCGGTCGCCGATGCGTGGTCGGACGGCATCCTCTACCAGGTCGTGGTCGATCGCTTTCGCGGCGACGAGGGCTCGATTCTCGGGGCGCCCGCTTCACCGGGAGCACGTGCGGGCGGGACTTTGCCCGGGGTGACGGCCGCGCTGCGAGATGGGTACTTCGAGCAGCTCGGCGTGTCCGCGCTGTGGCTGTCGCCGGTCTACGTCAACCCGGTGGAGGCCCGGGAAGGGCGGGACGACGATCATCTGTACGAGGGCTACCACGGCTACTGGCCGCTGGATTCGCGCGGCGTCGATGCGCGGATCGGGGGTGAAGCCGCGCTGCACGAGCTCGTGTCCGAGGCACATGCACGAGGCATTCGCGTGCTGCTCGACCTCGTGCCCAACCATCTCTACGAGGACAACCCGCGGGTCTCCCACGCGCGGGCGGCCGGGTGGTTCAACGAGCACGACGAAGAGTGCGTGTGCGGGTCGCCGACGTGCCCGTGGGCGGACTTCATCATGACGTGCTGGTTCACGTCGTATCTGCCGGATCTGCGCCTCGAGCACCCCGACGCGCTGGCGATGGTCGTCGACGACACGCTGTGGTGGCGCGACACCTTCGACGTCGACGGCTTTCGCATCGATGCGATCCCGATGATGCCGCGGGCGGCGACGCGACGCATCGTGCACGCGCTACGGGAGTCGATGGCGCCGCGCTCGGCCGTGTTCACGATCGGCGAGATTTTCACCGGAGCCGGCGAGGGCGGCACGGCGGACATCCGGTATCACCTGGGCCCCGACGGGCTCGACAGCGCGTTCGACTTTCCGCTGATGTGGGCGCTGCGGGGGGCGGTCGCCACCCGGACGGGCAGCTTCGCCGACGTCGAAGCCTCCCTGGCCCACACCGACGCCGCGCTCGATGGCTCGGGGGCGGAGTCGCAGCTCGGACGCATGATTGGCAACCACGACGTGACGCGCTTCGCTTCCGAGGCGGCAGGCGATGCCGGGCAGGACGGTTGGACCGATCCCGCGCCGCAGTCCGACGACGCGGCGGTGTACGACCGTCAGCGAATCGGTCTGGGCATTGTCTTCACGCTGCCGGGACTGCCGGTGCTCTACTACGGCGACGAGGTCGCGCTCGCGGGCGGATCGGATCCCGACAACCGGCGGGTGATGCCGGCATTGGACGAGCTCTCGACTGCCCAGAGCGAGTTGTTGGCGGACACGCAGCGGCTCGCGACGCTACGCCAGTGTCTGCCGGCGCTGCGACGCGGCGTCCATCGGGCCCTGGCCGCGAGTGCCGACCACTATGCGTACGTGCGCGACGCTGGTGATGGGGCCCCAGCGCTCGTGGTCGCGTCCGCGGCAAACGGAGTCACGACGTTGGCGCTGCCGGTGGCGGGCGCGCTGCCGGCCGGCGTCTACGAGGACGCGCTCGGCGGCCCGGCGCTCGAGGTCGCGGGCGACGAGCTCTCCCTCGAGCTGCCGCCGCGCTCGATCGCGGTCTACGTGCCTGCCGGGCACACGTGTCTATAGCGTGCGGCCGATGAGGTCCCAACCCGACGGGATGTTGCCCGCGAGGTAGCCGCCCTCGAGCTCGCCCTCGAGCGACCAACGGAACTCGATCCCGATCGCCTCGACCGGGCCCTCTTGCTCGGGGATGATCTGCTCGCCGAAGGTGCCGCCGAGATCCATCTGCGTCGGGTTCAAGCGCAGCTCCGCCGCCTGGAACTCCTCGATGTCGACCTCGAGCGTGCCGCCGGCACTCGCGCCCAGGATGCCGTCGTCGGAGGTGACGGTGACGTCGACCGGGATGATCAACTCGCCGGGGCATGGCGCGGACAGGAACGCGCAACCGTTGTCTCCGCCGGGGCCGTTGAGCACTTGCCCGCCGGAATAGGCGATCGAGACGTGCAGGACGGTCTCGCTCGGCGAGCCCTCGAAGACCAGCCACTCCCAGGCGATGTCGGTGGTCTGGAGTGCGGCAACGATCGAGCTGGCCGAGTGGCCCTGCGTGACGTCCTCGAAGCCGACGGGGATGTTCTCTTCGCAGCCGCATTCGCCTGGATCGTCGTTGTCCTCACCCGTGTCGCCCGTCGCGTCCGTCTCGCCCGTCTCGGCGTCGGGCTCGTCGTCGGTGGTCGAGCCGGCGGGGTCGCCTGAGGTCGAGCCGGCCTCGCCCGGATCGGACGGGGTCGTGGGTCCATCGTCTTCCGAGCCGGGGGCGTCGTCGGACGTGGAACCGTCCTCGTCCGCCACGTCGGGCATGTCGGTCAGGGCCGGGCCGCAGCCGAGCGCGAATACGAACCCCATTGCAATCCAGCGCGAAGCCATCACTGGCTTGGTCTCCGGGGGCGGGGATTCGATCCGCGGCATTTTTGTCGCAGACCGCCGACATTCGTGCCGAGCTGGTGCCGTGAGCGGAGCAACGGCAGCGCCGTGTTAGCGTGCGTTCCGGATGCACACCGGCGATGCACCGTTTGTCGGCCGCTGCAGCTGCGACGAGATCCGCTTTCGCATGAACCGCACCCCGCTGTTCGTGCACGGCTGTCACTGCACGCTGTGTCAGCGCCAGACGGGGGCCGCCTTTGCAATCAACGCCCTGGTCGAGACGACCGCGGTCGAGGTCCTGCACGGTGAAACCGAGGCGGTCGAGGTCCCCACGGCCAGCGGCAAGGGGCAGTGGATCGTTCGGTGTCCCTCGTGTCGCGTTGCGCTGTGGAGCCACTACGTGCGCAACACCTTGGCGTTCGTCCGGGTCGGCACCCTGGACGAGCCCCACCGCATCTCGCCCGACGTGCACATCTACACCTCGACCAAACACCCGTGCGTGCAGCTGCCGGATGGGGCCGTGGCGGTGCCCGAGTACTACGACGCGCGGGAGCACTGGCCGGCCGAGAGCCTCGAGCGAGCCCGCGCCGCCCGACGCTGAGGTCTTCGGGCGCGCTCAGCCCTCGGGTGGGTTGCACGTCACGTTGAACACGGCACCCCCGGTCATGTCCGAGTACGTGTACGGCCCATCGAGCCCGTCGTAGGTCTCGTAGCTGTAGTCGTCGGGGTCGATCTTGAACGCCCGCGGATCGTCTTGTGCGGTCGCCCAGATGTAGCCATCGATGTCGACGCTGACGCCCTTGATCTGATTGGTGACCGGCAGCGCGATCTCGTCGCCGATCGCGAGCGTCTCCATGTCGACCCACACGACGCCGTTTTGGCCCGCCGCCCAGATGCGCCCCTGAAGGTCCTGCGCGATGCCGCCGCTGCTGGACACGGGGGCGCTCTGGCGGTCGCCCGTCACGGGGTCGTATCGCGAGATCGAGCTGCTGTTCCACACCCGGCCCTCGGTGTCGACGGTGATCCCGTAGCCGCCACCCGAGGTCGTCTCGACGTCGAGCGTCTCGAAATCGATGCGCGCCAGGGTGCCGTTGCCAAAGCCGTGAAACCAGAAGTTGCCCTCGAAGTCGACCGCGCCGCCGTAGGGGCCCAGCGCGATGCCGAGGCCCGATCCGGTGTGGTCGCAGGCGAAGGTGCTCTCGGGAATGTGAATGGTGTCTTCGATCGCCCCGGTGTCGCCGTTGAGCCGATGCACCCAGACCCCGTTGGCCCCGCACATCGTCGGCGACATGCCGCCCGAGCCGGTCGTGGTCCAGACCTTTTGATCGGTATGGCACGGGCCCTCGCCGGGTGACCACGCCACCGGGCGCTGCACCGTCATGTTCATGCCCGCGAAGTCCTGGTACCAGGCGAGGCAGTCGTCCTGGCCAAAGGGCAGCACGTCGTTCTTGCCCGTGGAGGTCTGCAGCCCGGGCTGGCCGTTGGCCATCTCGTCGCACAGGTCGGTGCGCGCCCAGTACTTGGCGATTCCGACGCCGCGATTGGCGACGACGACTGCTTTGCCGTCGACGCTCACCGACGTGCGTGAGGGGGACAGGCCGCCCGTCTCGTAGCGGGCCTCCTCCTCGAGCGTGCGCGTATTGATCTTCGAGATCGTGCCCTGCTGCGAGTTGGCGACGAAGACGTAGCTCCAGTCGAAGTTGCCGCACTCGCAGTCACCGGGGATGCCCCCGTCGTCGGCGCCATCGTTGCCGTCGGGGGTATCGAACTTGATGTCGCCGTCTTCGGCGCTGTCGTCATCGTCGCCCGCAGTTCCGTCCGCGCCCACGGTGCCGACCGCGTCGTCGTCGTCATCGTCGTCGGCGTCGCCGGCTCCGCCTGTCGGTGCCCCGTCGCCCTCGCCGGCCGCATCGAACGGGTTGCCTTCGTCCCCGCCGCCACACGCCGTCAGCAGCCCCAAAGCCCAGATCCAACCTCGTTTTGCCATGGCTCGCGTTCTTCCCCGCGCAGGCGGTGGCCCACCGGGGAGAACCCGGGTCAAAAAAACTGCGCGCCATCGCGCGGCAACACCTCGGCATCGAGAAAAAACCGCCCAACCTGTCCCTGAGGGCCACTTGGCGGCGCTTCCGGGCGGACTAAGTCATCGGGGCATGGTCGTCCGTCCCGACCGCCCGCACGACACCTTCTTCAAGGAGACGTTCGGCAAACCAGCGAATGCCGCGGCCGAGCTGCGGCATCTGCTTCGCCCGACACTTTCGCTGTGGGCGTTGCGCGACGGGCGCTCGCCGAGCGTGGTGTTCGGACACCTGGCGCAGCGGAGGAGACGAAGCGATTGCCCGGATCATCGGCTATCTTGGAGAGGCGGCGGGAACGCGGTCCGCCGATGTCGAGACGATGAGCAACACGATCGCCGAACACGCTCCGGGGGCCAAGGAGGCAGTGATGAACAGCGTCGAAAGACTGCGAGAACAGGGGCGCGTAGAAGGCCGCGAAGAAGGCCAGCGCCTGTCTTTGCTCAAGCTCGTTCGGCGCAAGTTCGGCGAGCCGTCCCAGCGGCAGCTGGCGGTGGTCGATGCAGCCAGAGGCGAGATGCTCGACGACCTGCTCGAACGCACCCTCGACGCGAGCGCGCTCGAGGACGTGCTCGGGCCGGCCGAGTAAGGATCGAGCTCGCAAAGCCGTGATGCACGCGCACAAAGTGCGGGTGTATAAGGCCAGATCGAGGCCTGGCTGACCGTGAACCGAACGCGTTCGAACCACTTCGCACTGGTCCTGTCCCTGGCATTCGTCGTCGGCTGCGGCACGGACGGACTCGAGTCGATCACGGGGCTCGAGCCTCCGCCGGACAACCCCTTCGATCCGTCGGCGGGCGGAGGCGGCGGCGGTAGTACGACGGGCGGTGCTTCCGGAGGTGGCGACGGCGAGACCGGAGACGACACCGGCGGCCCCGCCGAGTGCGAAGAGGACAATCGCCGCTGCCCCCACACCTTTCGCATCGCCGACGCCGGCTACGGCAGCGTCGAGCTGCTCGGATCGTTCGCGCCCGATGCATGGGAGGTCGGCACGCCGATGACCCTCGCCGACGGGCAGTGGTCGGTCACGATCGGTCTGCCGTGGGACACCGACGTCGAGTACGGCTTCGCCATCGATGGTGGCGACGTGGTGCCGGATCCCGAAAACCCGCCCGCCGGGGCCGGCAACTCGGTGCTGGGCGCGACGACCTGCGAGATGTGGGATTGCGAGCCCACCGTCTTCGGCGATTTCGACTGGCGCGACTCGATCATCTACTTCGTGTTCGTCGATCGCTTCAACAACGGCGACCCGTCCAACGACAACCCGATCGGCGTGCCCATGACCAGCGACTGGCAGGGCGGCGACTGGGCCGGCATCACCCAGAAGATCGAAGAGGGTTACTTCGAGGACCTCGGCGTCAACACGCTGTGGCTCTCGGTGCCGATGGACAACACCAACGACAGCGGGTTGGGAACCGACGGTCGCGACTATTCCGCCTACCACAGCTACTGGCCCACCGACCTCGAGGCGCCCGAGGAGCACTTCGGCACGATGGCCGAGCTCCAGCAGCTCGTCGACACTGCGCACGAGCATGACCTGAAGGTCCTGTTCGACTACGCGATGAACCACGTGCACGTCACGTCGCCGGTCTACGTCGACAACCCGCAGTGGTTTTGGCCCAACGACAACGGCGCGGGAGGCAACTGCGTGTGCGGCGAGGGCTGCGGCTGGGACGGTGAAGAGGGCAAGCGCTGCTGGTTCACCGACTACCTGCCCGACTTCGACTTCTCCGAGCAGGCAGCGGTCGACTTTTCCACGTCCAACGCAATCCAGTGGATTCTCGACACCGGCGTCGACGGCTTCCGGCTCGACGCGGTCAAGCACATCGAGGAAGCGTGGCTGCTCGAGCTGCGCTCACGGGTCACCGCGGAGATCGAGCCCGACAGCGGCCGACACTTCTACATGGTCGGTGAGACGTTCACCGGCAACACGGAGACGATCGGGTACTACGTCAACGACGACATGCTCGACGGGCAGTTCGACTTCCCGCTACGCATGGAGATGGCGCGCACGCTGCTGATGCGCCAGGGCACGATGACCGAGCTCGCCGCGTTCATGGACGCCAACGACGATCGCTACGGCGCGGGCATCATGTCGACGTTCATCGGCAATCACGACATTCCGCGGGTGATTCACCTCGCCGAGGACACGCCGCTTTGGAACGACCAGTGGACGGACGGCAAAGATCGCGCGTGGGAGAATCTGCCCACGCAGCCCGGGGGGTCCTCGTCCTACGAGCGCCTGGCGAGCGCCTTCACGATCCTCATGACGACCCCGGGCGCACCGCTGGTCTACTACGGTGACGAGTACGGTCTCGCCGGCGCAGGCGACCCGGACAACCGGCGCTTCATGCAGTGGTCGGACTACAGCGCGGGGCAGCAGGCGCTCTACGATCACATTGCGGCGCTGACGGCCTTCCGTTCGCAGCACGCGGCCACCCGTCGGGGCGACCGCACCACGCTCACGACGGGGACCGACGTCTTTGCCTACCGCGTCGATGCGCCGGGGGACGTCGTGGTGGTCGTGGTCAACCGTGCCGACGGGACGAACACCGTGTCGGGCATCCCGGACGGCAACTGGGTCGATGCGCTCACCGGGGCGACCTTCGTCGGCCCCGAGGTCGACGTGCCCGGACGCAGCACGCTGATCCTGACGCCCGCTTAGTCGGCTTCCGCGATCAGGCGCTCGAACAGGTCGAGCGCTGCGGCCTCGGAGTCCCACCACGTCGCATTGCCCACCAAGACGGCGCCCGAGCCGTCGCTCGGGTCGAAGAACATCAGCGAGGCGTATCCGTCGTCCTCGCCGTCGTGCCCGAGCAGCCCGTCGAAGTCGTAGTACCAAAGCAGTCCCTGGGTCTCGTCGAGCTCGGGGATCTGCAGCTCGCCCATCAGCGCGACCGACGTCTCGGACAAGATGCGCTGCCCGTCGTAGATCCCTCCCTCGGCCACCATCGCGAGGAAACGGGCGAGGTGCGGCGCCGACGTGCGCAGCAGCCCGTCGGGGTAGGTCGCGTAGCCGGGATGCTCGAGTGCCACGAACTCGCCCGCTTGCGCTTCGTAGGGCACCGCGACGTTGCCCACGTCGAGCTCGGCCAGTCGAAACGAGGTCTCGGTCATGCCCAGGGGGTCGAAGATCCGCTCACGACAGAAGGCATTGAACTCCTGCCCTGACACCTGCTCGACGAGATGCCCGAGTACGCCGCCGGCGGCGATGTTCGAGTACTCGTTGTAGCCACCCGGGCACTCGACGTCGTAGTTCTCCTCCGCGTCGTAGAGCGCACCCGAAGGCGTCAGATAGTCGCGGACGAAGTCGCCGAGGGCGACCGGCGAGTCCCCAGCCGTGTAGCTCGCGTCGTAGACCGACTCGTTGTCGATGATCGACGACGTGTGCGTCATGAGCTGGCGAACCGTGATCGGTGCGTCGGGGCATTCGGGGTTGCGCACCGGGAACGGCAGGTGATCGCCGACGTCGTCGTCGAGCCCGAGCTTGCCCTC
>Ga0207422_1004778_pt1 | contig 10621 bp, 6 predicted proteins | sample MarCyaLeptolynsp_FD_187757 | JGI IMG/M metagenome (GOLD analysis project Ga0207422, IMG submission 187757) | Marine cyanobacterial communities from Panama - species 1 Leptolyngbya sp. (SPAdes) | ecosystem: Environmental > Aquatic > Marine > Unclassified | place: Panama: Panama City | collected... | reverse complement strand
GACGGGACTGCAACAAAGTGCAGCCCGCCTAGCGAATTCAACATGTAATCTGCCGCGTTGATACGCGGCAGTACCGGATCAGGCTTGCGCTGCAACCGGCTCGCCTTCGGCCGAAGCCTCTTCAGCAGCCGGAGCTTCTTCAGCGGCAGGCGCCGCTTCTGCAGCCGGTGCCTCTTCAGCCGGTGCAGCTTCTTCAGCTGCCTCAACCAGAGCCTCTTCGACAGGAGCTTCTTCCGATGCGCCGAGGTCCATACCCGCAGCACCCTGCGCACGGGAAATCCCGTCGATCGCGGCACGCGCGATCAGATCGCAGTAAAGCGAGAGAGCGCGGCCCGCATCGTCGTTGCCCGGCACCGGATAGGTGATGCCGTCCGGATTGGAATTGGAATCGAGGATCGCAGCCACCGGAATACCGAGACGGCGTGCTTCCTGAATGGCGATTGCTTCACGGTTCGTGTCAACGACGAAGATAAGGTCCGGGATACCGCCCATGTCCTTGATACCGCCAAGGTTCCGCTCAAGCTTCTCGCGCTCGCGGTCCATGAACAGGCGCTCTTTCTTCGTCAGGGCGTTAGCGGCATCCGAAGACAGGGTTTCTTCCAGCTTGCGAAGACGCTGGATCGACTGGGAAATGGTTTTCCAGTTTGTCAGCATGCCGCCAAGCCAACGCGCGTTGACAAAATACTGCGCGGAGTTGCGGGCAGAAGCAGCAACAGCTTCCTGCGCCTGACGCTTGGTGCCGACGATCAGAACGCGGCCACCGCCGGCAACCGTGTCGGACACGGCCTTCAGCGCCTGGTGCAAGAGTGGCACCGTCTGCGACAGATCCATGATGTGAACATCGTTGCGCACACCAAAGATGTACTGACCCATACGCGGGTTCCAACGGTGTTTCTGGTGACCAAAGTGGACGCCGGCTTCGAGCAGCTGACGCATGGTGAAATCGGGCAAAGCCATGGCCCTTAATCTCCTGAGTTTTCCGGTTTAACCTCCGCAAGAGGAGTATGGGCCGGAGGATCTCTCCTTTCGGCCACCGGATGGACCCCGATAAGCTCAGGTTCCGCCCCTTGCGTGTGGAATGCGCGCCTTATAGTTGGCGGCGAAATTTATTTCAAGACCAAAACCCGCTTTTCTTTCCGTCTTTAGACGGTCTCCGCCGTCTTCCTTAAACTAGAGAGTTCAGGGCCAGCAGGGGAAGACCTGCCGGTTGAAAGAATGGGGTCCGTAGCAGGGCTGCAAAAGCTTAAACCCACTTGAGAGACCCGAAAGAGATCGGCGGATTGAGAGTTCTAGTCCAGACTAGCACCCTGGGACGCACCAACCGACCAGTGATCGGGGTTCACGCGTACGAAGATCTGGGCGCGCTGGCGTTCCGTAACCTCCGCATTTTCCGCCGAATCCTCAACGCTGCGCAGCGCAAGGGCAAGTGATCCCACCTGTTGCGCCTGAACCACCACTTCGGACTGGAACAGCGTCAGTTCAAGTGTTGCCGTTCTGTTGGGAGGAAGATTCTTGCCATCCTGTTCTCCGGCCGTGGTGCCGTCGATCGCAAGAACACGAATGTTCTCCAGAATGGTTTCGCTTGTCACACCGACACCTTCGAGCTCACGTGTCAGAATCAGATCAACCTTGTCACCCGGCAGTATGAAGCCGCCTGCGGAGGTCTCCTGCCCGACCAGAACAGCGATCGCCCGCTTTCCTTTCGGCAACATGGTTGCCATGTAGCCCTTGTCGGTCTGGATTAACCGCTCGCCGCGGATCGGTTCACCAGAAAAAATTGCAGTTCTGGCGATGCTGCCGATGACGTCCTGGCTTGCCTTCGACCCCTTAGCCTTGGTCATGACGCCGCGAGGAACAGCATCCTTCGGCCATTCAACCCAGGCAAAATCCCGGTCCGAAATCTTGCCGCCCTGCGGGATGTCTTTGGCAGCAACAAGCACTTCCGCGTTCTCCACCGGCGGGGGTGGTGGCGGCGCTGCTACAGCCACTTCCGTATCCCTGACAAAATGAAACGCCTGATAACCTGCGCCAAGAGATACAAGTAGTACAAATATCCTAGCGAGTTTCGTCCACAATTTGCATAGTCCCAGCACAGATCATGATTATTGGAACCAAGAATACATGGAAAAGCCGCAATTCATAAGCAGTTATCAAGGAAAAATCCCAGTACTATTAACAGTCTGCGAAGATAATTTCTCGCGTTCAAAACATTAAGAAATCAAAATACAAAATTTCATAAAATTTTCTACTTCTTGTTTTATATTTACTTATCGGGGCCATAAAACACCGGTGGTGCAGAGCGCGCATTCCGATCGCAAAGCGCCGCTTGCCGAGGTGTCGGGCCCGGTCCCGTGTGACTTACGGTCTCGGAACAGGAAGCTGCAGGGCCTCACGCCATCTGCACATCCGTGACACCCGGGACTGCCTTGAGCGCGCCAGCAATTTCCGGCGAAAGCCTGAAGCGTCCCGGCAGTTTCACCTCAACCTCGCGCGAACCATTTTCAAGCAGGACGATCACCGTCACATCCCCCTCACCTCTGACGGTAAGTTGCCTTGCAAGGCTCTGTATCGGGCGTTCGTCGCGCACAAAAACGCGCATGCTTTTCTGCAAACGCGCCGCGACCTTGTCAATCGGATCAACCTGTTCGACGCGCAGCGACGGCTCTTCGTCTCGCATATCCGCGCCAACGAGAACAACAACCGACCGTCCCGGCTGCAACACGTCCCGGAACTGTTCGAGTTTTTCCCGAAACAAGAGGGCCTCGTACTGACCGCTTGCATCTGAAAGTCGGGCGATCCCCATTCTAGTGCCGGTGCGCGTCTTGCGTTCCTGAAGCGAAATGACGGTGCCCGCCAACCGGCCGTGAGACGCCCCTTGCTTGACCGCATCCGCAAACTGGGTCCAGGGCTGTGCCCGCATCTTCTCCAGTACCTTCGCATATTCGTCGATCGGGTGAGCCGAGAGGTAAAAGCCGATCGCCGCATGTTCGCGCTGCAGCTTTTCGTCATTCGTCCAGCTGAGCACTTCTTCGAGCTGCAGCGGCTCTTCACTGTCACTTCCGCCGAAAAGTTCGTCTTGTCCAAGCATCCTGTTTTCTTCGGTCCGTTGGGCCAGTCCCATGATGCGGTCAATCCCCTCGAACACGCGGGCCCGGTCCGGTTCGAGTTCGTCGAACGCACCGGCAGCAACAAGGTTCTCAACCGTCCGCTTGTTGAGGAACTTCGGTGAGATCCGGCGCGCAAAATCGCCAAGGCTCTTGAACGGTGTGTCTCCCCGCGCCTCAACGATATGCTCCACGGCCTGTTCGCCGACACCCTTGATTGCACCCATTGCATAAAGGATCTTCCCGTCCGACACGTCGAAAACCACGCCACTGCGGTTGATGGATGGCGGCACGATATCAATCTTCATGCGCCGTGCTTCCTGCCGGAAATCTCCAAGCTTGTCGGTGTTGCCGAGGTCAAGCGTCATAGAGGCAGCCATGAACTCGACCGGATGGTTCGCCTTGAGCCAGGCCGTGTGATAGGAGACAAGCGCATAGGCTGCGGCATGTGACTTGTTGAAGCCGTAGTTGGCAAACTTGGCTACGAGATCGAAAATAGTCCCGGCTTGCGCTTTGTTGATGCCGCGCTCAACCGCGCCGTCGACGAAACGCGCCCGCTGCACCTCCATTTCCGCCGCGATCTTCTTGCCCATGGCGCGGCGCAGCAAGTCCGCTTCGCCGAGCGAATACCCGGACAGAACCTGCGCAATCTGCATGACCTGTTCCTGGTAGACGATGATCCCATTCGTTTCCATCAGGATCGGTTCGAGTAGCGGATGCAGGCAGTCCGGATCCTGTTCGCCGTGTTTGACGGCGTTGTAGACGGGTATGTTTTCCATCGGACCGGGCCGGTAGAGCGCGACGAGGGCAATAATGTCCTCAAACCGGTCGGGCTTCATGCCGGCAATTGCCCTGCGCATTCCCTGGCTTTCCAGCTGGAACACGCCGAAAGTCTCGCCGCGGGCAAGCAGCTCGTAGGTGCCCGTGTCGTCAATAGGCAGCCCGGCGACATCGACAGTCACGCCCCGCCGCTCGAGCAACGCAACCGCAGTATCGATCACGGTCAGTGTCTTCAGGCCCAGAAAGTCGAATTTTACCAGTCCGGCATCCTCGACCATCTTCATGTTGAACTGGGCAACCGGCATGTCCGAGCGTGGATCGCGATAGAGCGGAACAAGCTGTTCCAGCGGCCGGTCACCGATCACGACACCGGCGGCATGCGTCGATGCGTGCCTGTAAAGCCCTTCCAGCTTCTGGGCCATGGACAGCAGTCTTTCGACAATCTCTTCTTCCCGTGCCGCTTCGCTCAGTCGCGGCTCGTCCGCGATCGCCTGCGCGAGGGTCACGGGATTGGCCGGGTTCGCCGGGACCAGCTTGCAAAGCCGGTCAACCTGACCATAAGGCATCTGGAGTACGCGTCCGACATCCCTGAGCACGGCGCGCGCCTGAAGCGATCCGAAGGTGATGATCTGCGCGACCTGCTGACGCCCGTACTTGTCCTGAACGTAACGGATGACTTCTTCGCGCCTGCTCTGGCAGAAGTCGATATCAAAGTCCGGCATCGAAACGCGCTCGGGATTGAGAAAGCGCTCGAACAGAAGCGAAAACCGCATCGGATCAAGATCGGTGATGGTCAGCGACCACGCGACAAGCGAACCGGCACCCGAGCCACGGCCCGGACCGACGGGAATGTCCTTCGCCTTCGCCCACTTGATGAAATCGGCAACAATCAGGAAGTATCCCGGAAACTTCATGCGCTCGATGATGCCCGTCTCGTAGTCGAGGCGCTCCCAGTAGTCCTTCTCTTCCAGTCCAGGGGCCAGTCCGTGTTCGTCGAGGCGCGCACGCAGCCCTTCCCTGGCCTGTCGCTTGAGCTCGTCCGCTTCAGCCTGTTCGGCGCTATCGGCATCCGCATCCGCTCCGGCAAAACGCGGGAGGATCGGCGCCCGGCGTTCAGGCCGGAAACTGCAGCGCTGCGCGATTTCAATGGTTGCAGAGAGCGCTTCTGGCAAATCGGAAAAAAGGGCGCACATTTCGGCGCGGCTTTTGAAATAATGCTCCGGCGTCAGGCGTCTACGGTCTTCTTCGATGAGAACGCGGCCCTCGGAAATACAGATCAATGCATCATGCGCCTCATAGTCTTCCCGCTTCGCAAAGAATGCCTCGTTGGTTGCGACCACCGGCAGGCCGTATTCGTAGGCCAACTCCAGAAACGCGTCTTCGGTCTTGCGCTGTTCTTCCAGCCCGTGCCGCTGGAGTTCAACGTAGCAACGGCCAGGAAATGCATTGGCAAGCATTTCAAGCCGGGCCCGCGCAATCGGCTTCTGCCCGAGCAGCAACGCCGCACCGACCGGGCCAAGATGCCCGCCGGTGAGAACAATCAGGCCCTCCGACTTCGAAAACAGATACTCGGACGTAACATGCGGCTTCAGCCCCGTCTCGGTATCGAGAAACGCCCGTGAGGTCAGTTCCATAAGGTTGCCATAACCAGCCTCGGTCATCGCAATCACGACGACGTCGGCGAGCGGCAGCTCACCCCTGCGCACACCTTCAAGCCCATCATCGAAGAAAATCGAAAGCTGACACGCCGTGATCGGCTGTATGCCTGTCCCCCAGGCTTTTGCTGAGAATTCCTGCGCGCCGAAAAGGTTATTGGTGTCCGCTATGGCAAGCGCCGGCTGGGCGTCGTCCTTCGCCAGCTCAAGAAGTTTCTTGATCGGCAGAGCACCTTCAAGAAGTGACAGCGCTGAGTGCACTCTCAAATGCACATAGCCGGGTCCGACCAAGCCGGGCACATGCGTTCCTGATGCGTTTTCAGACTGTTCGGGGCGACTTTCTGTCACGGACATGCCGAGGCTCTTTTCTGCTGCTGGAATCAGAGCCTAGTCAATCGCGTCTGTCTTCTGCTGTCGAGACGCTGTCCGAGTTGTGCCCGTTCTTCTTCGCCGGCTCATCGCGCCGACACGGAGCAAGGCACTCTTCCACCGAAAACGGCGCCCCTTCGATGCATCAGTCAAACCGGCAACGATCCGTTTGCGCGGTCAAAGTCACGCGGCAGCGAAAAGGACATCACCCCAGACGGCGAGCGTTGTACAGAAGCAGACCAGGGAAGCAAAAGCTGCAAAATCACGAGCGATATGGATCATCACGTCCTCCAATGCCTTACTCTTGGGTGTGAGGACTATGTTCCATTTTTGTTCTCATTGCAAGCTCTTTTTGTTCACGCACCTCGCCATAGGTGTGCCACAATTTTAAACAGCGTGTATTTGGTTTGTTCTAAGTGATGCAGACACGACCAGATGGCGCGTCCACATATGTCAGCCAATCGTCTTGAGGTCTTTCACCAACCCGTCTTCCAAGGTGATCGCCCGGTCCATGCGCCCAGCAAGTTCAAGGTTATGCGTCGCAAAGAGCGTCGCCACCCCCGAAGCGCGCACCAGAGCCGAGAGCGCTTCGAACACATAGTTCGCCGTGTTGGGATCCAGATTGCCCGTCGGTTCGTCGAGCAACAGAATTCGGGGCGCGTTCGCGACCGCTCTGGCCACCGCGACCCGCTGCTGTTCACCACCGGAAAGTTCAGACGGCCGGTGGCTACCTCTGTCACCAAGCCGCAAATAGGCCAGCAGTTCATCTGCCCGCTCTGCCGCGACGCTCTTTGAAAGCCCACGGATCATTTGCGGCATCATGACGTTCTCCTGCGCGGTAAATTCCGGCAAGAGATGATGGAACTGGTAGACAAATCCGATGTCGTTGCGCCTGATCGCCGTCCGTTCGTCGTCGGACAGATTCGAGCAGTTGACCGGACCGAGAAAGACATCCCCCTCGTCGGGTCGCTCCAGCAGGCCGGCAAGATGCAACAGGGTCGATTTGCCTGTGCCGGAGGGCGCCACGAGGGCGACCATTTCCCCCGCTTCAATCCGCAGATTGGCTCCCTTGAGGATATGAAGTTTCTTCTCGCCTTCATCGAAGCTTCTGACGATGCCTGAAAGTTCCAGAGCCGCAGGCGCAGCCATGGTTCCCGGATCTGTGTTGACGGCCATGTCCATGTCCTGATCCTCACTCATATCTGAGCGCTTCGACAGGATCGAGACGGGCCGCACGCCACGCCGGATAGAGCGTTGCAAGCAAGGACAGAGCAAGCGCCATCAGCAAAACCGTGATCGTTTCACCGCTGTCTATTTCCGCCGGAAGCTTGGACAGGAAATAGAGCGTCGGGTCAAAGAGCTGTGTCGAGGTGAGCCAGGAAACAAACTGCCGGATACTTTCGATGTTAAGGCAGACGATCAGCCCCAGGAAAAACCCGGCGATCGTCCCGACACATCCGATGCTCGCGCCCGTAATCAGGAAAATCCGCATAATGGCACCCCTGGTCGCGCCCATGGTGCGCAGGATGGCGATGTCCCTGCCCTTGTCCTTCACGAGCATGATCAGGCCTGAGATGATGTTCAGCGCAGCCACAAGAACGATCAGCGTCAGAATGATGAACATCACGTTGCGTTCAACCTCCAGCGCTGAGAAGAATGTTGCATTCCTCTGTGTCCAGTCCGTAACCAGCGTGGGCCGCGCCGCCCCCTCCTCAAGCGCATTGCGCATCACGCCGACATTGTCCGGGTCAACAACGTAGATCTCGATCCCGGTCGCGCGGTCGCCCATGTTGAAATAGGCCTGTGCCTCTTCAAGCGGCATGAACAGGAAGGTCGCGTCGTATTCGCTCATGCCGATCTCGAAGATTGCCGAAACCGGATACGCCTTCACGCGCGGCGTGACCCCCATCGGGGTAACACTGCCCCTTGGCGAGATGATCGTGATGTTGTCACCGACGGTGAGACCGAGCTGCTGCGCCATCCGGGTGCCGATGACGACCCCCTCCCCAGCATCAAATCCATCAATTGTCCCTGGGCTTATGTTGTCGGCTACGAGCGGCATCCGGCGGAGGTCGCTTTCATAGACACCGCGAACCAGAGCACCCAGATTGCCAGCGGGTCCAGACACCAGGGCCTGACCTTCGATAAACGGAAACGCAGCAACGACGTCGGGAACACCTTCCAGCCGCTCCGAGACCACATCGTAGTCGTTCAGGGGCATGTCGATGGGCTGCACGAGCATGTGACCGTTGATGCCGAGGATCTTGTCAAGAAGCTCTGACCGGAACCCGTTCATCACGGCCATGACGATGATCAGCGTTGCCACGCCGAGCATGATGCCGGCGAACGAAAACCCGGCGATCACGGAAATAAAGGTCTCGCGCCGCCTGGACCGCAGATAGCGGCCGGCGATCATCCATTCGAAGGTGGAAAAAGGCCGGGTCGGAGCTGCCGCCGTCTGGCGATCGCCAACATCCGCCATGTCTGCTGTCGTCATAATTCATCCACTTCAGCAATGCCCAACCGGCCGCGAATGCTGCAACCGAATCCCCGTTCAAAGGATCACCGCACCGGCTCAGTCCGTCAATGCCGACGTCAGCTTGTTGAGAGCAGCTTCCGGGGTCATCATTTCCTTTTCCCCAGTTGAGCGTTCTTTCACTTCCAGAAGCCCGTCCTTGAGCCCTCTCGGCCCCGCAACAACCTGATAGGGCAAACCGATCAGATCCATCGTCGCAAATTTTGCGCCCGCGCGCGTGTCGGTGTCGTCATAAAGGACTTCCAGGCCGGCGGCTTCGAGTTTGGCATAAAGGTCTTCTGATACGGTGTCCGTCAGATCATCACCCGGCTTCAGATTGACCAGTCCGACATGAAACGGCGCAACAGACCTCGGCCAGATGATTCCATCGTCGTCATGATTCGCTTCAATCAGGGCACCAAGAAGGCGGGAAACACCCACACCATAGGAGCCCATGTGAACGGGCACCTCGCTGCCTTCGGACGTTGCGACCTTTGCTCCCATCGCATCGGAATACTTGGTGCCGAAATAGAAGATATGTCCAACCTCAATACCGCGTGCGGAAACGCGATCGGCTTCAGCGAGCGTCTCGAACGCAGCTGCGTCATGCATCTCGTCGGTCGCCGCATAAGGTGTTGTCCATTGTGTCACGATCGGCGTCAGATCCGAAAAGAAGTCGGTTCCCTCTTCAGGAATAGGCATTTCAAGCAACGACTTGTCGCAAAAGACCTCGCTTTCGCCCGTGTCCGCGAGAATGATGAATTCGTGGCTCATGTCGCCGCCAATGGGGCCCGTGTCGGCCTTCATTGGGATCGCCTTCAATCCCATGCGATCGAAGGTCCGCAGGTAGGCCACGAACATGCGGTTATAGGCGTGCCGCGCCGATTCCTTGTCGAGATCGAAGGAATAGGCATCTTTCATCAGGAACTCACGTCCGCGCATGACCCCGAAGCGCGGCCGCACCTCGTCCCGGAACTTCCACTGGATGTGATAGAGGTTCAAAGGCAGATCCTTGTAGGACCGGACATAGCCACGGAAGATATCGGTGATCATTTCCTCGTTGGTCGGCCCGAAAAGCATGTCCCGCTCGTGCCGGTCGGTGATGCGCAGCATTTCCTTGCCATAGGCATCGTAGCGGCCGCTCTCCCGCCACAGATCGGCGGACTGGATCGTCGGCATGAGAAGTTGTATCGCGCCCGCACGCGCCTGTTCTTCTTCGACGATGCGCTCGATCTTGCGTAACACTTTCAGCCCAAGCGGAAGCCAGGAATAGATACCGGCGGATTGCTGCCGGATCATGCCTGCACGCAGCATGAGGCGGTGCGAGACAATCTCGGCCTCTTTGGGTGTCTCTTTCAGGATCGGCAGAAAGTATCTGGACAGGCGCATTATGTTCTCTCGAATTGGCGGATAGCACGAATTATGCGCAGTCAAACCGCATGCCGCGCCTAAAAACAAGTCCCTTGGCTGAAGCGCACCCGCTTTTGCAATCTTTGCTTTACTGAATGGTCAAAACCTTGGCGGTTCCGATGGTTTGCAACCTTAATTGACCGGCCTATTCAGGCAACTGGTGAACCAATTCCCATGTAGATGAATTAGGCAAGCAAAAAAAATAGGCTCTTTACGACAAACAGGTGACAAGCGTGAATTGTTCCGGTAGGTTCCATTTCAATAACAACAAGATGCTTCAGCAGAAATGCTAGGATGCTCAAGGACATCGCGGTCTGAGTCTTGGGAGGAAGGACCTTCTGGCGCATCGCAAGATCCGCAGCCGCCCAGCCAGGTTATAAAACGACCGGCCAGGGAACGGGGGTCAGTTTAGACGCGGAACTCATCAAAGGCAGAGCTCGCTCTGCCTTTTTCTTTTGCGCCCCTGCAACCTCAATGTTTCAGCTATCGACTGGCCGTACTTATCTGATTGCGTTGAAGCGGCAGTTCACCCTGTCCGCGTGCTTGGCGGTTTGAACAACGGGATGTCGTCAAGGCCGTATCCGGATTGGCGCAGAGCCAGATAGGCACAGAACACCACCGACGCGATCAGGGTCGTCAGCACGATGACTTTCAAGAACTGTGGTTTATGCGGCGCGCTTGGTTCGCTTCCAGGCACGACTTCACCGGCTTCTTCCTGTGTCCGGTGCAGGCCGAACGGGAGAATCGCAAACAGGATGATCCACCAGATCATGAAAAAAATGGCGAGC
>Ga0207422_1004776_pt1 | contig 10623 bp, 3 predicted proteins | sample MarCyaLeptolynsp_FD_187757 | JGI IMG/M metagenome (GOLD analysis project Ga0207422, IMG submission 187757) | Marine cyanobacterial communities from Panama - species 1 Leptolyngbya sp. (SPAdes) | ecosystem: Environmental > Aquatic > Marine > Unclassified | place: Panama: Panama City | collected... | reverse complement strand
TAGTGGGGGAACGGGTATCCGAGCCAGACTCCAGTGAAGCGCCGAGTCCCGCACCGCGCCTTCACATCGCTCTTCCAGGGGATCACGGTGGCCTGGATCTCGCGCGTCAACGCAGCCTGGGCATCCGCAACATCGAGTGAGACCGTACCGCTGGGGAAGTCCAGCTCAACCTTCTCGTCGCCGGCTGCCTTGGCTTTTACGATCGACCGTGCCGTTCGCAGTTGGGCGGGCGTCACACCGTTGAGGTCCATTCTGGCCGTGGTGAGCCGATCGGCACCTTGGCTCGCCGCTTCTGCGATTCCGCGCAGAGCGCTGCGCTGAGCCACGACCTCCTGGACGACGGCAAGAACCTCACCATCGAACGCGCCGGCGGCGACCTCCGCCTGGAGGACGTCGACCCTCTTCTTGATACCTCTTCCTACCTTCTTTCTTCCGACGGCGGCCGCCGCTTGCGCGTCACGACCCAACCGCTCTAGCCGACTTGCAAGGCGGCGCTCCTCGGCGCTGATGTCTGTCAGTTTGCTCAGGCGTGCATAGTCGAGATCCGGATCGACCCGAAGAAGGGCGAAGAGCGACGCCACGCGAATCTCAGCCCGCTCGTACGCGGATGCGTCCGCCGCTTTCGAGGCCGCTTTTGCCGAGCCGCCCAGCGCCCAATGGTTGGCGCAGTAGAGATTGGACTGAGGCTCGTCCTTCCAGTAGGCCGGGTGAAGCATTAGATAGCCGAGTGCGGTCGCGGCCGCGCCCGGTCTTGCCCCGCGCGCGGTATGCAGAGGCACCAGCACCGCTGGACCAACCCCGGCCGTCACCCCGTAGCGAATGAGCTTGCCGGTCTTGAGCTCGTCGAACTTGATTGCCGCCTGCTGTGCTTCAGCCTCCGCCGCTTCGGTCTTTTTCTCCTGCGCCTGCGCCTCTGCCTCGGCGGTCGCGGCCTCTGCCTTGGCGTCGGCTGCAACCTCGACCAGCGCACGAACATCGGGCGACAGTGAGTCGATCGGGTCAGGTTCGGGTTCGGGCTCGGGCTCGGGTTCAACCGCATCGTCGGGCGGCGGCTCGGCAACAGGCTCCGGACCTGCCAACAACAGACACAGCGAGAGAATCGCGTTCACGTACAACTCCTCGGCCCGCATGACCCGAGCCGGCTGCTTAGTGATCGCGCTAGCGACACCCGTCAGATCTTTTCGCTGCTAGTCAACGCGCGGGGCTCAAACGTCGAGGAGCCCGACAGTCACTGGCCGGCGTACGAGAGATGAGGCTGAGCGTCTCCTCGGGCTGGCGCGATCCGGGTCGCGGGCGATCGTTCGTGCCGCCTGGCTCGGCGATGTTGGCGTGCTCGAGGACAGGAAAGCCACCCGTGCCATGCCGCTTGGATCACGGGATAGGCAATGGCCGAGCCGGTTCCATGCGGAAATCGCGTGTGTCACATCGGCTCGGCGCTCGCATCAACCCTCCGGGCGCACCCAAACCGATGCCGACGCTAGACTCCGGATCCATGCCGTCAGAGGCAGAGGGCGACGAGGCCCGGCCGAGCACTCAAGAGCTCGAGGCAGGGCCGGATTCGGCCGAGCTCGCGGCGCTTGGCCCCTTGGTCGATCGACTCGAGCCCCCGCCGCGGCTGCTCCCCGGCACGGTGCTCGCCGACTCGTTCGAAATCGAGACGGTCGTCGGTTCGGGTGGCATGGGCATCGTGTATCGCGCCCGCGATCTCGCGCTGGGGCGCCACGTCGCGGTCAAGCTGCACCGCCCGATGACCCACGGCACCGAGCGCCTGCTGCGGGAAGCGGCGTCGATGGCCAAGCTCACCCACCCCAACGTGGCGACGGTGCACGAGGTGGGGACCCACGACGGGATGCTCTTCATCGCGATGGAGCTGGTCGAGGGGGTCACGGCGCGGCGCTGGGTGAATCGGCGCGAGCGCAGCCCGACCGAGATCGTCGAGCTGTACCTCGCGGCGGGGGAGGGCCTGGCCGCGGCCCATCGCGTGGGACTGGTTCACCGCGACTTCAAGCCCGAGAACGTCCTGGTGGACTCGGACGACGTGCCCCGCGTGCTCGACTTCGGGCTGGCCAGGCTGGGCACAGAGGTCTCCGAGCATGCGCCTTCCAGTGACTCGAGGCTGCCGACGAGCGCCGACGCGCTCACCGTCACGGGAGCGGTGATGGGCACGCCGGCATACATGGCACCCGAGCAGTTCGCCGGGGGCGATGTCGATGCCCGCGCCGATCAGTTCTCGTACTGCGTGTCGCTCTACGAAGCGCTCTACGGCGAGCGTCCGTTCGAGGGCGAATCGGCCGTGCGCGTGCTCTTGGGGATCGCCCAAGGCGCGATTCGGTCACCTCCCGCCGGCACTCGGGTCCCGTCGAAGCTGCGTCAGATCATGCTCCGAGGGCTCGCGACCAAGGCGGACGATCGCTGGCCGTCGATGCGGGCGCTGCTCGACGAGCTGCAGCGAGTGGTGGCTCCCCGGTCGCGTCGTTGGTTGCCGCTCGGCATCGTCCTGGGGGCGCTGGGGCTCGGCGGGGGGATCGTGCTGGGGCGCGGCGCACTCGCGGCGTCGCGTTGCAGCGATGCGCTTCGTCACCTGACCAACATCTGGGACGACACGCGGCGCGAAGAGGTCGCGCGGGCCATCCTCGGTACGGATCTGGGGCATGCGCCCGCCACATGGGAGCGAGTGGAGCGGCGTCTGGACGACTACGCGGATGCGTGGGCGGACAAACACACCGAGGTGTGCGAGGCGAGCACCGCCGATAAGCAAGCCAAGCTCGACCGACGCTTGCGGCTGGACTGCGTGCAGGAACGGTCCCGCGCTCTGCGGGCGGCGGTGGACCAGCTGGCCCGGGCGGACGCCGAGGTCGTGGACCGTGCGGTTCGTTTGGTGGCCGACCTGCCGACGCTGACCTGGTGCGACGATCTGGACGCGTTGCGGTCCGTCGTGCCGCTGCCCGAAGACCCCGAGCTTCGGCAGGCGGCGGAAGCCTTGCGCGAGCAGTTGGCGGACATCCGGGCCGCCCAAGGCGCGGGTCGATTCGTGCCTGCGCTCGACCAGATCGAGGCGGTCGTGGAGGGGGCGCAGACTCTCGGTTACGAGCCCCTGGTGGTCGAGGCCATGGCCCAGCGGGGAAGGCTCCACAGTGCGACGGGGGACTACGACGCGGCGGAACGCGACCTCAAGGCAGCCTATGAAGCGGCGATCGAGCACCACCTCGACGACGTGGCGCTGTCCGCCGCCCAAGGGCTCACGTCGGTCGTTGGCGACCATCGAGCCCAGTACGTACGCGGCGCGGAGTGGGGAGGCGTGGCACTCGCCCATGCCCGGCGCGGCGGTGACCCAGTCGACGTGGCGATCAGCCTGCAGAATCTGGGGCAGGTGGTGTACGCCCGAGGGGACTACGGGGAGTCGCGGAGCTACTTCGAGCCAGCGCTGGAGATGCTCGAGTCGGCCCTCGGCTCGGACCATCCGAGGGTGGCCGTCACCCTCGCCCAGGTAGGGCTTGCCTACGACGCGGTTGGGGACGAGGCGCAGGCCCGGCGGTATCTCGAACGCGGGTTGCGGACCCGGGAGCAGGCCCTGGGCATGGAGCATCCGGAGCTGGCGTCGCATCTGAGCAATCTGGGCAACCTGCTGCGAGATCAGGGCGAGTACCAAGCGGCGCGGAAACATCACGAGCGGGCGCTGCGGATCTCGGAGGCGGCGCTGGGTCCGAGCCATCCCGATGTTGCGATGGCGCTCAACAACCTGGGACTCGTGCTCGTGGCGCTCGGCGAGCACGAGAAGGCGTTGCCGATGTATGAGCGGGCCACGCAGATCTTCGACGATGTGTTGGGCGCTGAACATCCCGACGCGGCCACCAGCCGAGGCAACGTCGGCAACCTGCTCGTGCTGCAGGGGCAGTACGAACAGGCTCGCCAGCACCTCGAACGGTCGGTGAACAACCGCGAGGAAGCGCTGGGCTCAGACCACCCGGATTTTGCGACCGGACTGCTCGACCTGGGCGATGTGCTCGAGGCACAAGGGGAATACGAGCAAGCGCAGACGTACTACGAACGAGCGATGCGGATTCAGCAGCGGGAGCTGGGCGCCGACCATCCCCGCGTGGCTCCCATCGCCAACAGCCTCGCGGCCGCGCTCAAGAACCAGGGCAAGTACGAGCAAGCGCAGCGTCACCTGGAACACGCGCTTCGGATCGTGGAGCGCACCCACGGTTCTGACCACGTCAACGTAAGTGCCTCACTCAACAACCTCGCCAACGTGCTTCGTGCCCGGGGAGAGTACGAGCGGGCCGGTATCCACCTCGAGCGGGCGCTGGCGATCTCCGAGACAGCCCGGGGCGCCGACCACCCCAAGACCGCAGTCGCTCGCATGAGCCTGGGCAACGTGCTCGAGGCTCGAGGACGATACGAGCAGGCCCAGCGCCAACACGAGCGGGCGCTGGACACGTTGGAGGCGACGCTCGGTGCCGATCACCCGGCGGTGGCCACTTGTCTGAACAACCTCGGCAACGCGCTGAGGCCTCAGGGCAAAGACGAGTCGGCGCGGGGCCACCTCGAGCGAGCCGTGCGGATCTTCGAGGCTCGGCTGGGAAAAGACCACCCCAACACGGCGCACCCGCACGTGGGCTTGGCTCGGGTTGCGCTGGCGATGGACGAGCCCGCGACCGCGCGGACCCACGCCGAACGAGCCGTCGTGATTCGCGAAGGGGCGCAGGTCGCCCCCGAGTTGTTGGCCGAGGCTCAGTTTGTGCTCGCCCGCGCACTGTGGAGCGACACGCCGTCGCAAGGTCGCGCCGTGCAGCTCGCCGAGCAAGCACGTGATGCCCTCGCGTCCGGTGAGGTGTCTGGCAACGCGGACGTCGACCAGGCCGAGGTCGAACGCTGGCTGGCCAGCCATCGAGCGCGGTAGTCGGCACGCCTCGGCCCTCCCCACGGAGAGGTACACAAGGCACTACAGGAGCGCGCTCGAACGAGTCTCCTCAGGGCTCGGGGGCGAGTGCTACCCGGGGTACTGCTGCGAGGCCGAGCGCGAGCCCTCCCCGTCTTCGCGGCGGGCGACGTTCGGGCGAACTGACCTGAGCTCACGGGTCTCGAACGTCGCGGTGCGCGAGGACCACGAGCGGCTTCGGATCAATCATCACAACTCGCACCGTCATCGACCGGGCCACTCACGATCCACTCCGAAGGTGTCGGGGCGGGGCATGTCTTCGGAGGATCGTTGGACGCCGCTTCGACATCCTCGCACTGTGCATCGGGACGCTCGGACTGTGGCTCGCTTGCCGGCTCCTTACTTGCCGGCTTCTTGCTTCGTTTCTTGGCGGTGCTCATGAGCCGTGTTCACCCAGGGCGGTAATGTCCTATTTCGCGCTTGGCCACGGCCGCTTCCTTCCAGTGTCAGGGGTGCGCGGGGCGGGCGTCTACGCAGTGGGCTCGGGATCCCGGCCCAACGTGCAGTCGACAGTTCCGCCAGCCCCACGCTGATCGTCGAAGGTCGACCGGGGGCTCAGCCCCAGCCCCAGACGATGTTGTTGAGGCACTCGCCGTAGCCGTACTTGCCGGACTGGCTGATGACCTTCCAGTTGCCCCCCTGCAGGAAGATGCGCAAGCCATCCAGCCAACCGTCGGGCGCTGCGGCGAGGTTGCCCCCGATGCGGTGGAGGCTGCACACACGGTTGGTGCTGGTGCCGAGGTCGCCGGTGACGGGGGGTGAGCCCGACCACGGGATCCACGACCAACCGGTGATCGACTGCCAGATGTCGACGCAAACCGCCTGGGCGCTTCCGCCGGCGGTGTTGTCCTGCTCCCACAGGAGGTTGCCGCCGAGCGTCCACTTGGGGACCATCTCACCGTTTTCCCAGATGCTCTGTTTTCTGAGGCCCGCCCAGCTGCTGGACGACTTCCAGCCATCGGTGCCCGACACCGACGACAAGAAGCACTGGCTGAACCCGCGCGGTCCGTTCGTCGGATAGACCTTGGTGTTGGCGCCCGAGTTCTCGGAGTTGCCGCCCCAGGTGACGAACGTGCGATTGAACGTCGTCGGGATGCACGCGGCGTGGCCCATGACCCCGGTACCCACGCCAGCGCGCGTATACAGCTTCCACTGGTTGTTCTCGATCTTGACGTAGACGCCAGCCACGGCGCCCTTCCACTGGCCCTCGAGGTCGCCCGTGACGCCGAGCAGGAAACACGTGCGGTCGGACGCGGACCCCATGTTGAGCTTGGCGCCGTTGTTGCCGGGGGTACCCCAGGACCAGAGCGAGATGGCGCCGATCTCGAGTGGCTCGACCTCCTCGAGCTTGAGGCCGTCGAGGCCCCGAGTTGGATCGAGGTCGTCGTCGCTCTCGTCGTCGCTCTCGTCGTCGTTCTCGTCGTCGACGTCGAAGATCACGACCTCGCCGCCGCTGGTAAAGCCATCGGCGGGCAGCTCGTCGGCGTCGGCGAGCTCGTCTTCCAGTTCGGCCAGCTCGGCATCGAACTCGTCGGGGTTTTCGCAGGCAACGTTCATCAGCCCGAGCGCGAGAGCTGCCGCGCCCAACGTCGGGCGCGTGATGGAACGGAACGGCAAGCGGAATCGGGATTGGATTGCAGGCATCGTGACTCGTTTTTGCGACCAGCCTGGCAACTCCATGTCACCAACGGCCAGCCGCAGTCGATGGAGTCCGCGGCCCGGCAGTGTGACGCCGCCGCGGTATTTTTCTCCCGCCGTCACGATCCTGCGCGAGCGTCTCCATCGGTGTGGTGTGCTCGTTCGTCGAGCCAGCTCGAGGGCTATGCGATGTCCCGCGGACGGGTCTTCGCGGGGGCGACGTTCGGGTCGACTGGCTCGAGTTACGGGTCTCGAACGTCGCGGTGCGCGAACACCAGGACGGCCTACAACGAAGCGCTGCGGGTGTATGGAGAGGCGGACGGCACCCGAGTCGATGCCGCCGCGCGGAGGCTGATAGGCCTCCAGGTCGGCGGCCGTATCTGCCAAACTGGTGAGGCGAAACGAGGTGGAGGACGTTGGGCCCTGCTGTGAGGCGCCGCGGCACAGCCCAGACCCTTTCCCTCGTTCTCTCCGCCGGACTGTCTGGTGGCGCGTGCGCTCTCGATGCCCCGCCGAACGATTTCCTTGATCGTGAGCCTCGCGCCTACCTCACCTTCGATCTCGTCTCCGTTGCCCTGCACGAAGTCCACGGCCAACTGGTGCTCGGCGTGACCGCGAGCTGGCAGTCGTCGAACGCCCGTCCGTTGGTGTACATCGACGGAGTCCGCGTCGGTGTGCTCGACACGAGTGAGACCGAAAAGCTCTTCGAGCTTCCGGCGGGTGACGAACCGTTGGAGGTCAAACTGGTCCAACGTTGGCCACTCGTGGAGCGACGCGTCGAGATTCGACGTGGCCCCGAAGCGCGTGCGGTGCTCGGGCTCCGAGCCGCCGACCCCGAGGGGAGCCGAAGCGTCTACGGTACAGAGATCACGTGGCACGGCGACCTGACCGTGGACGCCGATGACGATACCGAGCGTGCGCGGCAGTTTCTCGAAGATCACGGCGCCGCATTCGGGCTCGACGATCAGGCTCTCGACAACCTCCGGCTTACGCGCATTCACCCGATCTCGAACGGCAGGGTCGTCGTGTTCGAGCAGACGCTCGATGGCATCACGCCGATCGAGGAGGGGCGGGTCGCGGTACGCGTGCGTGAGGGCCGGGTGCGCTCGGTTGATGCGCGCCTCGTTGCGGTTCCAGAGGCGATGGGCGAGCCGTCCATCGACGCGGCTCAGGCCCGAGCCCGCGGCGCCCTGCGGGGCACGGTCCTGTCCGAACCGCTCTTGGTCGCGCGCAAGATCGGCGATGGCGCGACCTTGGCGTGGCGACTCCTGGTTCAGAACGGGGAGGAGACCGCCGTCTTGTGGCTCGACCCCGAGAGCGGCGACGTCCTCGACGAGGCGGACTTTTCGTTGGATTTCTTGAGCATCATCGACTGGCCGAGCAACGCGTGCGACCAGTTCGGCTGTGCACCGGGCAGCCCCGGGCCGTTGATGTCGATGCAGGCGGCAGCGGTCACGGCTTCCAGCATTCTCGAGGCCTTCACCGGAAAGCCAGGCTGGTGCGGCGATGAGGGGATCGTCTGGGTGAACATCGCCGACGCCGGCATCGCTCGCTACAACACGTTCCTCGACATCATCCAAGTCGCGCCGGGCGCAGAGTGTCCTCTGATTTTGGGACACGAGTGGAGTCACGCCGTCGGGTACCGAATTCACGGGCCCTCGATCACCGGCACGACCGGGCTCGAGGAGGGCATCGCGAACGTTGTCGGCGCTGCGGTCGGAAACGAAATGGGACTGGGATTTTCGTTTGGTGCGGGCTGCAGTTTCAACTTCGCCCAGTTCGGACTGATGCAGCCTACCCACTCGTGCGCATGGTCGATTTCACTCGACGAGGGTGCCCAGTTCAACCACGTGGGTACCGCGCTTCGCCTCGCGATGGTCGGTGGGACCGCCCCGGCTCCGAACGGTTGCGCGACCACGGCCGCCCCAGTCGGAAGTGTGTATCCGATCACCGATCCCGTAGGCGTCTTGCCGGTCCTCGAGTTCGCTTGGGACGCATACGTCTTGACCGGTCGTTCTCCGACCTCGGGCGCGTATGCGGAACACGTACTCACGTCGGCCGGGGAGCTGATGCCCAGCGCGAGCTGCTCCGTGAAGAAGGGCTTTATGAACGCGGGCCTCGTCGGCATCGATGCCGACTGCAACAACGTCATCGACGAGCTGGAAATCGATGCGCCACCAGTACTCGACAACGACGGGATCTCGGACGATGTCGACAACTGCCCGCACACCTTCAACCCAGAGCAGCTCGATTCCGACGGGGACGGCGTCGGAAACTCGTGCGACGAAGACGACGACAATGACGATGTCGACGACGAGGATGACAACTGTCCGTACGTGGCCAATCCGGGCCAGAAAAACGCCGACGGCGACATGTTTGGCGACGCCTGTGACGACGACGAGGACGCAGACGGCATCTTCAGCGAAGATGACAACTGCCCACTCGACGCCAATCCCGGCCAACACGACCTCGACGGCGATGGGATCGGCAATCCGTGCGACCCGGACGTCGACGGTGACGGAATCGACAACGAGGCCGACGGTTGCCGCTATGTTGCCGACGACGGATCCGATACGGACGGCGATCACATTCCCGACGCCTGTGACAACTGCTCCGCAGTGGCCAACGAGGACCAGGACGACTGCGACTCCGACGGTATCGGCAACGCATGCGAGCCCGTTCCGGTCGACTCGGACAACGACAGCGTGCCAGACGAAGACGACAACTGCGATTGCGACGCCAACCCCAACCAGCTCGACAAGGACGGTAACGGCGTCGGCGACGCATGCGAGCCCATTCCCCACGACTTCGACGACCCCTTTGAGCCCGACGGTCGCTGGTCCGACCCGTCCCAGCCAGCGTTCGTCCCGATCCCGATGTGCCCGATGGACCCCGCCACCGATCCCCGGGCCTGGCCGTACATGGCAGAAGGCCTCTACGACGGTCACCTCACCGTCGACGCCGCGCGCGGAATGACCGCCGCCCTACGCGGTCCTTATGGAATCGTGGCGCGGGCAAGCGCGACCGGGTCTGAACAGGATGGCTGGAGGATCGATCTCGCCGTGCCCGTGCAGCCCGAGCAGATGTGGCATCAGGCCGCTGGTCAGACGCAGCAGTACACACTCGAGCTCAGCGCGCCCGAAGGCGCGGTCGTAGACGACCCGCTCGGCTTCAGCGTGCAGTACAGCTGCGGTTGAGGGCTCGACCGGCCGAGGACGGCGAACTCAATGGGTTCGGTTCGCATCGGTTTCGTCCTTTCGGACGAGGGCATCCCACCTTTTCTCGGGACGGGAGCAACCAAAGTCACTGGACTGCGACTACCTTCGCGATGCGATGGATCGGACTGGGCATGCTGTTGGCGGGGGCCTGCCCCGCGTCGGGCCCAGCCAGTAGTTCGCCCGAGTGGCCGGATTGCGACGAGGTGTGCGGGGATGAGGAACTCGAGCTGGAGTTCCGTCCCGTGGAGCAGCCCGACTACTGGGCGGATGGTTTCCCGGGCGCGGGCCTCCTCGAGGCCGAGCTGCGCTGGGAAGGCGGCCAGGCGCGCTGTTGCCTCCAGGGCCCCTGCGCAAACCAGGCCTCTCCGCGCCGATGCATCCCCGACGACACTCCGGTCGGGTTCGCGATGCTCCCCGATGGGGCGGCCACCCTCACGGTGCGCAGTCTTCCGAACAACACTTCGCTGGACGTTCGGCTCGACTACGAGGGCACCGAGGTCCTCGAGGCGCCCGTAACGGTCGCCTACCAGCCCGGTTCCGAGCCCTACGAGATCACCGATCCGGGTGACCTGGACAACAACGTCCGGGGGACCTGCGACGCCTGCTCGCGAGACCTACGGGTGATCGACGTCGACATGGAGGACATCGCCGATCAGGAGGGATTCGCCGGCGGCTGCCGCGGCCTCAACGGGGGTCTCGATCCACTCGTGGGCGTCGTGGATGGGCACGAGCTGGCTCCCACGTCGGGCCCGTCCCATCGCAGCGTCTTGTGGCAGGCCGATGCCGCCGGCTCGGTCGTCGTGACCCTGACTCGCTCGTCGAGAT
>Ga0207422_1004775_pt1 | contig 10636 bp, 6 predicted proteins | sample MarCyaLeptolynsp_FD_187757 | JGI IMG/M metagenome (GOLD analysis project Ga0207422, IMG submission 187757) | Marine cyanobacterial communities from Panama - species 1 Leptolyngbya sp. (SPAdes) | ecosystem: Environmental > Aquatic > Marine > Unclassified | place: Panama: Panama City | collected... | reverse complement strand
ATTGCGCCGGAGACGATCGCCGAGATCTATCGCCGTCAGACCGCGACCAACCGCCCGGTCTCGGAGGCGATGGTTCAACGCTACCAGACGCTGCTCGACTTCCTCGGCCGCGAGCGGCTGGCCGGCAAGCGGATCCTGGAGGTTGGCGGCGGCACCGGGTCGCTCGCCCGGCTTCTCGCCGAGATCGGCGCCGAGGTGACCGTCGTCGAGCCGAACGACGAGCTGCCGGAGCTGCTGGCCGATGCGCCCGGCTCGATCCGGGTGATCAACGACTTCTTCGGTCCCGACACCCTGGACGAGACCTTCGACGGGGTGATCTGCCGCCAGGTGGTCGAGCACATCCTGGACGTGCGGCCCTTCGTGCGGGCGCTGGGGGCGGCGGTCGGGCCGGGCGGCTTCGCCTACATGGAGGTGCCGACGCTGGAGTACATCGCCGAGTCCGGCGCCTATATGGAGATCCATGTCCAGCACCTGCACTACCTGGACGCCGCCGGCCGTGCCCGCCTGATGGCCGATGCCGGGCTCGCCATCGTCGGCACCCACGACATCCTGCAGGGCCATGACGTCGGTGTCCTGGCCGTCCCCGCCGCCGATGCCGCCAGCGCCGTTCCCGACGGGCGTACGGGAATCGATCTCGTGACCGCCCGGCGCGACGCGCATCAGACCTTCGTCGATGCCTTCGCCGGCGATCCGGCGCGCACCGCCGTTTACGCCGCCACGTCCCAGGGCGTGACATTTTTCAATCTGTTCGCGGACGGTCGCGCGCCGACCCGGTTCGTCGACGACAACCCGGATTATGTCGGGCGCTTCGCCTACGGCCGCGGTGGCGTGGCGGAGATCCATCCGCGCTCTGACGGCTTGCTGGCGGGCCTCGATGACATCTTCATCGGCGCCTATCACCATCAGCCGGCGATCTCTCAGAAGCTACGCCAGGACGGCTTCGCCGGCACCGTCTGGTCGACCCATCCGGGACGCCCCACCATCGAGCGGATCACATCATGACCACCCCCGATCTCTGGACAACGGCCGTCGTCGATGCCGGTGCGCGCTACGGTATCCATCCGACCTGGCGTGGCTACGAGTCGCCGCTCGCCTACACGATGTTCGAGCCGGAGCCGACCGAGGCCGCGCGCCTTGCCGCCAAATACGCCGGCCGTCACGATGTGTCGGTCGAGGCTATGGCGCTCGGGGCGCTGCCCGACTCCACGCTCACGCTTTGGATCACCGCCCACCGCGGCTATGTCGGCACGACCAAGCCGAATCCCGACAGCCTGTGGTTCGGCGAAGTGCGCAAGGACGAGGGCGCGGTCGAGGGGTCGGTCGAGGTGCCCAGCACCACCCTGGACGCCGTCTTCGCCGATCGGGGACGACGGGTCGATTTCCTGAAGATCGACGTCGAGGGCGAGGAACTGGCGGTGATGCGCGGCGGGGCGTCGGTGCTCGACCGGGTGCTTGCCATGCGCATCGAGGTGCAGTTCGACGACTCGTTCTCCAGCCAGACCGCGTCCGACATCTTCCGCCACGCGATCGACGAGCGCGACTTTCGGCTGATGCGGCTCGACTACGCCGGCAAGGGACAGCCGCTGAGCTACCTGGTCGGCGAACCCGGCTATGGCGCGCTGTGCGGCAGCGACGCGGTGTTCGTGCGCAAGCCGGAGGCGGTGGCGGCCTGGGGCGGCGAGGCGGCGGTGGCCGGCCTGACCAAGCTCGCCGTGTTCGCCCTGCGCAACAGCATGGCGGACTACTCCGTCATCTGCCTGAACAGGCTGATGGAGATCGGCGGCTGGAGCGGGACCGATGAACCCGAACTGCGGCGCTACCTGCGGAAGCTCTTCACCTTCGCGGCGGGCAAGGCGCGCGGGTTGTCCACGGATCTTTACGAGCAGGCGCGCGCCGATTATCAACGCTTCTTCGGTGAGCGGATGCTCGACCGTCACGAGATCTTCGAGAGCGATTGGCTGAATCCGGGATGAGCGCGCCATGACCGATACATCCGGCGCGACGCCGGGAGGCGAGGCGCCGCAGCAACCGACGTTCAAGCCGGCACTGTTCGCCATCTACGACCTCGCGACCGGCCCCATCACCTTCGACGTCATGAATTTCTTCGTGTTCTCGCACATGTGGGCGAAGCGCGCGGGGGCCGGCGGCTACAACGTCGTCTTCGTCGCCGGGCCCGGAGGCCGGTTTCGGATGTCGACGCCGAAGGACAAAGCGCTCGACGCCGACGAGAAGATCTGGCGCCTCCGCCATGTGATGGCCGCCCACGCGCACATCGCCAAGTCGTGCTTGGGTGTGTCGACCTTCCACCGGCGCGAGGATTTCGCTCAGCTGATGCGCGCGATCCATCCCAAACAGCTCTTCCCGCCGGGCTATACGCTTGAGGCGCCCCAAACCGCCTTCATGCTGCCGGTCCTGTTCGATCAGAAGCCGACGCCTGACGAGCTCGATGCGTTCGGGCCGCACCCCTCGGCGCTGCGCAAGGTCGATGCGTGGCTGCGGAATTTCGCGCCGCGCGGCCGCCCGGTCACCTTCACACTTCGCACGTCGTCGATCGAGACCGCCCGAAACTCGAACACCGGCGACTGGTTGAAAGTGGCGGCCAGGGCGCGCGAGATGGGCTTCGACCCCATCATCCTGCCGGATACGGATCTGGTGACCCAGGGGCTCGACCGCGACGGCTTCGGCGATATCCCGGCCTTCGGAATCGGCGCGATCGACCTCGAACTCCGGGTCGCCCTTTACCGTCGTGCCGTGATCAACATGGCGGACAACGGTGGACCGGCCTTCATCAACTATTTCATGGAGGATTCGAGCGCCGTTTGCTTCCTGCCGGTCGCGAAGCTGCCCGAGGTCGTCAAGTCGCGCGGTGGTCTCGACCGGATGGCTGCCCTGCTCGGAGTCCCGACCGGTGGCGATTTCCCGGGAGCAACGCCGCGCCGCCGCTTCGTCTGGGAGGCCGACACTCTCGACAACATCATGGTGGCTTTCGAGGCGGCGGTGACCGATCTCGAAGCGTCGGACGCGGCGCGAGCCGCGGGGGGCGGGCGATGACCGCCACCAACGCGGCGATCCTGTTCGAACCCTCCGCCTTCGACGGCGCGCAGAAGGAGTTGAAGGGGCGGCACGTCGCCGGCGCCAGCTTCCTGGACGGGTTCGTGCGCCATGCCGATGTCGATGAGTTCGTCGGCATCACGTTTCGCCCGGATGTCATCGACGCCTTCAAGCGCAAGATCGGGTCCGTTCAGGACACGTTCGATCTGTCGCCCCGAAGGCCGGCTCGGGCGATGACCCTGGATCAGACGGACCAGATCGCGGCGATGGGGACGTTCTTCTGCCCCGATCCGACCCTCGCCCGCTTTGTCTGGGACCGCCGGTTCGTCGGCCAGCGCTCCTACTCGCTTTGCGGCATCACCCACACCGTGTCCTCCAAGGGGGTGATGCAGGCGCTGGCGGACTACCTGACCGCGCCCCTGCAGCCTTGGGACGCGCTGATCTGCACCTCGACCGCGGTGCGCGACGTGGTCCGTGGTGTGCACGATCGCTACGGTGACTATCTGGAAGCGCGGATCGGCGCCCGCCCGCCGCAACCGGTGCAGATGCCGGTGATCCCGCTCGGACTGGATGTCGAGACCTTCGTGGCACGCGGCCGCGACGCCGCGGCCCGCAAGACGCTTCGCGAGCGCTTCGGGATCGGCGAGAACGACGTGCTCGCGCTGTTCCTCGGCCGGCTCGCCTTTCATGCAAAGGCCCATTGCACGCCGATGTTCGTCGCCCTGCAGCGCGCGCAGGCGCGATTGGCCGGCGAGGGCCGCCAGCTTCACTTCCTGATGACCGGCCAGTTTCCCAACCCGTTCGCCGAGTCGGCGCACCGCAAGGCGGCGGCGCTGATGTGCCCGGACGTGCCGGTGCATTTCATCGAGGGCACGCCGGGCCCCGAATCGTGGTCGAGTTGGGCGGCGGCGGACCTGTTTCTCTCGCTCTCCGACAATATCCAGGAGAGTTTCGGCATCACCCCGATCGAGGCGATGGCCGCCGGTCTGCCCTGCGTCGTGAGCGACTGGGACGGATACAAGGACACAATCATCGACGGCGAGACCGGCTACCGGATCCGCACGACCATGCCGATGCCGGGCACCGGCGGCGCGCTGTCGCGGGCGTTCAGCAACGATCGCCTCACCTACGACCGCTACATCGGCGGCGCGTGCCTCATCACCTCGGTGGATGTCGAGGCGACGGCGGAGGTGATCGCCCGGCTGGCGGCCGACCCGGAGCTGCGCCGGCGCATGGGCGAGGCCGGGACCGCCCGGGCCCGCGCGCTGTACGACTGGTCGGCGATCATTCCGCAGTATCAGGCGCTCTGGGCGGACCTGAACGAGCGCCGGCGCACCGAGTCCGAGCTCGCGCCGCCGCCGGCGTTTGCCGCAAATCCGGTGATTCCCGACCCCATGATCGCCTTCGAGTCCTATCCGACCGACAGGGCCGCCCTGGAGAGCCGGATCGACGTTCTGGTCGGGCCGGATGATGCCTCGAAGATCTTCGAGGACGATGCGGCGACGTTCATGCCCGAGCTTCTGCTGCCGCGCGCCGAGGCCCTGGCGCTGTTCGACCGCATCGCCGCGACGCCGCGCATCGCGATCGGCGAGGTCCTCGCCGGGATCGACACGGCGCGCCGCACCGCCGCGGTCCGCACGATCATGTGGTTCGCCAAGTTCGGCGCCCTGGCACTGATCGACGGCGATGACGCCGAGCCCTCAACAGGAATGGTTCAGCCGTGACGATGCTGCCCGACCCGCTTCGCTCGGCGGCCGACTTGAGGCCGCTCTACGATCGCCCGCTGGACGTCATCTCGGCGGCCATCGAAAAGCTTCCGCGTGATCCGGAGCTTCGGCGCGAGCGCGCCCACCGCATGCTTGAGACGGGCAAGCTCAAGGAAGCGCTGGTGGACATCCGGGCGGCGATGGCGGTCGAGCGGCCGCACGGCCCGGATCTGCTGATCCAGGCCGCCCGCGCCGCCCTGCAGGCCGGACGTGACGACGAGACCATCGATTTCGCGACTCGCGCGATCAAGCTGCGGCCCTGTTCTGACTTCGCCTACGGCTATCTCGGTGCCGCCTATAAGCGCAAAGGCGACCAGAAGGCGGCGGCGGCGGCGTTCGGACGGGCCCTGCGGCTGAACGCCAACCGCCGGCCGTACCGCCTCGCCTATGGCCAGGCCCTGGAGGCGCTGGGAGAGTTGGATCGGGCGGAGCGGGTGTACCGCCACGGCTTGATGGTCGATGGCGAATTCGGCGACGCGGCCCTCAACCTGGCGAACCTGCTGCACCGTACGGAGCGCTACGAAGAGGCGTTGGTCGCCTATCGCACCGCGCGCGAGATCATGGGCGTGCGCCCGTTCCTGTTCTCCAACACCGGTGCGCTGTTCCGCAAGATGGGGCGGTACGCCGAGGCCCACCAGAACTATCGGCGTGCCCTGTGCATGATCCCGGGCGACAGCGGCGCGCTGTACAACCTGGCCAACCTGTTCCGCGCCGAGGACAACGTTCGCAAGGCGGCACAGGTCTACAAACGGTCGTTGGCGGCGCACCCGAACCATGCCGAACGGCACTGGAACCTGTCGCTCGCCCTGCTGGCCGACGGACGACTGGAGGAGGGCTTCGAGGAGTACGAGTGGCGGTGGAAGTACGACGATTTTCCGTCCCGCCGCCGCAACTTCAAGCCACCGATGTGGAACGGCGAGTCGCTGGAGGGCAAGACCCTGCTGCTGCACACCGAACAGGGCATCGGCGATGTGCTGCAGTTCCTTCGTTTCATTCCGGATATTGTTGAACGGAAAGGGAAAACCGGGCGCATCGTGCTCGAGTCGCACGGCGATCTGATGTCCCTGCTGGAGGGGCTCGACGGGATCGACGACATGATCGAGCGCTTCGATCCGCCGCCGCCGTTCGACTATCACATCCCGCTGCTGTCGGTGCCGCGGGCGCTCGGCGTACGGACCATGGAGGACCTGCCGACCGAGGTGCCGTATCTCACGGTGCCGCCGGGCCCGGAGTTCGAGATCCCGGAGCTGACGCCGGACACGCTCAATGTCGGGTTCATCTTCGGCGGCAACCCGAAGTTCTCCTCCGACCGGGACCGCTCGACCGATCTGGCGTCCTGGGAGCCGGTGCTGAAGGTGCCGGGGGTCCGCTTCTTCTGCCTGCAGAAAGGCGAGCGCGAGAAGGATGTCGCGGCGGCGCCGGAGCACGTGGTCCGGCTCAACGAGCGCATCCGGTCGTTTCGCGACACCGCGATCGCGATGAACAAGCTCGATCTGATCATCTCGACATGCACCTCGACCGCGCATCTCGCTGGGTCGCTCGGCCGCCCGTTCTGGGTCGTGCTGTCCCGCAATGCCGACTGGCGCTGGATGGTCGACCGCGACGACAGCCCCTGGTACCCGACGGCGACGCTGTTTCGTCAGCCGGACCTGGGCAATTGGGACGCGGTCTTCGCGACCGTGGCTGAGCGGCTGGGTGAGGAGGCGCGGCGTCACGCCGAGGCGCACGGGTGACCCAGCGGGCGGTTTTCGTCTGGGAACTCGGGGACGGGCTGGGGCATGCCAGCCGGCTGCTGCGAATCGCCGACGGTCTCTCGCGCGACGATGGCGTGGAATGCGTGTTCGTCGTCCGCAACCTGGAAGTCGGCGGCGCGTTCGTGCGCCGTCGCGGCTTCACCGTCCTTCAGGCTCCGATGAGCCGAATCGAGGCGATCCGCGGGCCGGACACCGATCAGCCGGTGAGCGCCGGCGACATCCTGGGCTCGATCGGGTTCGCCTCGCCGGAGCGGTTGGGCACGACGGTCGATGCCTGGTCCGCGCTGTTCGATTACCTGAAACCCGGCCTGGTTGTGTCGGACTACGCGCCGATGGCCAATCTCGCGCTGTACGGCGGGCCGGTGCCCGTCGTCGTGATCGGCGACGGTTTCACCCTGCCGCCGGTGGACGACCCGGCGTTCAGGCCGTTTCGCCAGGCCCGGCCGGCCTATGACGAGGCGCGGTTGCGCTCGGTGGTCGCGTCGGTGCAGTCGGCGCGTGGTCGGCCGTCGCCGGACCGGCTGCCGGCCCTGTTCGCGGGCGACCGGCATTTCGTGATCACGCTGCCGGAACTCGACCAGTGGGCGCGGTTCCGCGCGCAACCGGCGATCGGTCCGCTTGATGGCATTCCTGGTCCCGTCGACGAGACGCCGAGTGACGATTTTTTCTGTTACGTATCAGCAAGTTATCAATATACGCCTCGAGTTCTCGAGGCGCTGGCCACCAGCGGCCGATCCGGGTCTGTGTTCTTGCGCGACTCGACCCCGGGGCAGCGCGACCACTGGCGCGGCCGCGGGCTGACCGTCCACGACACCCCCCGCGACATGCGCGAGCAGGCGTCGCGGTGCCGGGTGATCCTCCATCATGGTGGAGTCGGCACATGCGAGCAGGTTCTCGCGTTCGGACGGCCTCAGGTCCTGGTGCCGCGGCACTTTGAACAGGCCTCAAACGCCCGGTGCCTGATGTCCCACGGGTGCGCGGTCGCCCTGCGCAGCGGGGGTAATTTTCAAGTCGAACACGTCCAGGGCGCGCTGCGGGCGGCGGTTGAGCGCGACGACATCCGGGCCGCTGCCCGATCCATGGCCGAGACTCTTGCGAGCCGGCAGTCCAACGCGTTAGAAACGATCACAGTAGCGTGTCGGGCATTGCTCGAGGCTTAACGGGCCTGGGAATGGCGTGGCTGCAACGGGGGAGAAAGGTTTGTGGCAAATATGTCACATGACCATCAACGCTTGCCGCTAACGTCTAAAGACTAGGAGATTTTTCGTTTACGCCGCTTGCATCGCCCGGATCACCTGCTGTAAAACGCAAACGTCCTCCCTGGATGCTGCTGGCGCTGTTTGCGTGAGAACGCGGTCTGACAGGGGAGGGTGGTGATCGTCTTCGGTCGATCAGCATCGTTCTGACGCACACACGCTCTGTAGGGAGACTTAGGAGTTACAACGATGGCAGACATTACTGGCACGACCTCCAGCGAAGCACTCACCGGCACCGCCAGCGCCGACGTGATCTCTGCGCTGGCTGGTTCCGACACGGTCAGCGGTATCGACGGCGCTGACATCCTTTACGGCAACCAGGGCAGCGACCTGCTGTCCGCCGGCGCTGGTTCTGACACGGTCTACGGTGGTCAGTCCGGCGACACGATCTCTGGCGGTTCGGCTTCCGACGTTGTCTACGGCAACCTCGGCAACGACGTCCTTCTCGGTGGCGGCAATGCCGACACCATTTACGGCGGGCAGGACAACGACGCACTGTCGGGTGGCGGCGGTGCCGACCTCCTGTTCGGTAACCTCGGCAACGACACCTTCATCTCGGCGACCGGTTCGGTCACCGTGTTTGGTGGTTCGGGCAACGACACGATGACCGACTCCGGTTCGTCGGCCGTCGTCGCCTACGGCAACCAGGGCAACGACGCTCTGACCACGGCCGGCGGCGCTGACAGCGTCTACGGCGGTCAGGACAATGACACCCTCTCCGGTGCCGACGGTGCCGACCTGCTTTACGGCAACCTCGGCGTTGACACGCTGGTCGGTGGTTCCGCCGCCGACGTTCTGTACGGTGGCCAGGGCAACGACCTGCTGCTCGGTGGCGAGGGCAATGACCTCGTGATCGGCAACCTCGGCGACGACACGGCCAGCGGCGGTGCCGGTGCTGACAGCGTGTCCGGTGCTGACGGCAACGATCAGCTCTCTGGCGGCGCGGGTAACGACGTGGTCGTCGGTGGCGCTGGCAACGACGCTCTCGTGGGCGGTTCCGACACCGACACCATCTCGGGTGGTGACGGTAACGACACCGTCTCGCTGGGTGCCTCTGCGACGGCGGTGTCGTCGCTGGTCTACGGCGGCACGGGCGATGACCTCGTCGGCTTCACCGCCGGTGCTGGTATCACCGCGGTGCTCGGCACGGTCTCGGTGGTCTACGGTGGCGAGGGCAATGACTCGCTGTTCGGTGGCACGCTGTTCCAGATCAACATGTTTGGTCAGGACGGCAACGACTCGATCGTCGCTGGTAACGGCGCGATCACGGTCGGTGGCATCCTGAACGGTGGTGCCGGCAACGACACCATCATCGCGACCGCATCGGCCAGCGACTCGCTGTTCGGTGGCGACGGCAACGACCTGCTCACGGGCGGTGGTGCCAACGGGATCGCCGACGTGATCTCCGGTGGTGAAGGCAACGACACGATCATCGGTGACTCGCAGACCTTCGGCGGCAACGACACGCTGGTTGGTGGCGACGGCAACGATCGCTTCGTGCTCTTCGACAGCACCGCCAACACCTCGACGGTTGGTCTGTTCTCCGTCGCCGTCTCGCTGTTCGACCTGATCAGCGGCTTCCAGGACGGCTCGGACCGGATCCAGCTTCTGACGGGCATCATCTCGTCGGGCGCGACCCCGGGCATCTCGCTGTCGTCGATCCATGGTGGCGACAACACGATCGCCTACCACACCGTGAACAACGAGCTGGTGGTTCTGATCAACGGCTCGGGTGCGGACGACTACTTCCTGATCCGCGTGTCGGGTGTGTCGACCGTCGACGTGAACGACTTCGACTTCCTGAGCTAATCATCAGGACATCGAGAATTGGGAGGCGCCCGCGAGGGCGCCTCCTTTTTTTGTGGCATCGGACCCGGCAAGCCCTCTATGAACACCGGATCGAGATATCCCTTCCGCTGACCGGCCACTCCGATGACATCGACGCAGTCGCTCGTTGATCTGAAACGAGCTTTAGCCGACCAACCCGACGACCGGGTCTCCCTGACCAAGCTCGGCTTCGAACTCGTGATGACCGAGCCGGCCATCGCCCATCGGCTGCTGGCGCGGGTCATCCCGCTGTCGCCCGGTAACGTGGCCGCGGCCTGCATCAACTTGGGTATCGCCGCCGAGTCCGCCGGCAACATTCAGGATGCCGAGCGCAATTACCGCCGGGCCTGTGAGGCTGCCCCGCGCAACGAGAAGGCGTTGCGCCGTCTGTTGCGGGTTCTCGCGGCGCGCCAGGACGTGGCGGGAATCGCCGACCTTCTGACCCAGTCAGATCGACTCGACCTCCTGGCCGATGAGAGTCGGATCCTCGCCGGCGCCATCCTGGCCCGCTCGGAGGACCACGCGGCGCTGGCGAGCACGCTCCTCACCGGCTTGGTCGAGACGACGAATCCCTACTTCTCCGCGGCGCTCAAGCTGCTCGTCGAACACCGGCTCCACATCGTCAACGACCCCGAGCGGCGCTCCTGGCTCCTGCGGATCAACCAGGTTCTCAATCCGGATTCCGGCGAAGGCGCGGTCGAGGTCGGCCGGTCGCTTCACCGCAAACGCCAATACGTCCGCGCGGCCGCCTGGATCTGCCAGGCCGCGGTGCTGCTTCCGACCCGAGACGATATTCTGACCACGGCGGCCGCCGAATCGGCCCGCGTGAATTGGCCGATGCATGGCATCGCGACCAACCTGCGCTTGTTCGAGCGGTTTCCGGGGGCGGTCCAGCCGCTCGACCGGCTGCGTGGTCTCTACAAATCGCTGGACGGCGGCAAGGAGAAGGCCCGGGAAACGGCGCTTCGCCTGGTCGAGGACT
>Ga0207422_1004773_pt1 | contig 10643 bp, 10 predicted proteins | sample MarCyaLeptolynsp_FD_187757 | JGI IMG/M metagenome (GOLD analysis project Ga0207422, IMG submission 187757) | Marine cyanobacterial communities from Panama - species 1 Leptolyngbya sp. (SPAdes) | ecosystem: Environmental > Aquatic > Marine > Unclassified | place: Panama: Panama City | collected... | reverse complement strand
GCAGGTATATAAGGAGTTGACGGTGCACACGCAAGAACTGCGTCGCGGATTGTGACGGTACTATGCGCTTTTTTTCAAAGGTTTGTTAATGTCGGGCGGCCGGCAAACGCCGGCAAAACGCTATGTCGTCTTCGTTCCATGCAAGAAGAGGCCCCATGAGCAGAATTCAACCGGATCACGATCGTGCCCGCAACGCCATCGAAAGGCTCGAATTCGACGAAGCCGGCGCGTCCCTTACCTTCACCCGACGCCTGGCGCGCGAAAACGGCTGGTCCCTCGATTTTGCCGGGCGCGCAGTGGCCGAATACAAACCCTTTCTCATTCTTGCCACTCTAGAGCTTTTCCTGTTCAGACGGAATCGTCTGGACAGATAAGAAATGCGGAATACAGGGACTTCGAGCTTTTCACTGTTTCCGTGAAACTGTGAAAAACTCTAGCTGACCGCGCTGTTACGCCATCCGATGAAGTCGATCAGGTCTGGCATCTGCACCTGACCTATACGCGCCATTACTGGGATCTGTTGTGCGGTGAAATTCTGCGCCGCCCGCTGCATCACGGGCCAACGCACGGGGGCTTGCAGGAGGATCGGCGATATCTGGAGCAATACGAATACACGTTGAACAAATATCGGGAGGTTTTCGGCGAGGAGCCGCCGTCCGATATCTGGCCTGATTCGGCGCAACGATTTGCCGGGCGCCCCATTCGGGTCGATCGGGAACGCTGCTGGCTCCTGCCGAAGCCGACCTGGTGGCAACGCATTGTGTGCACATTGTCACAGACGTCAGGTCCCGATCGTCGGCAAACCGCATGGGCGGGCGCGTTCCTGTTCAGCGTGTTCGGCGGTACCCGTATCGCCGTCGCGGCCGACTATAGCCTGTTCGGAATAACGCTTTCGGAGGAAATCTGGACCGGACTCATCTTTCTTGGATTCTTCTGTTTCGTGTTCTGGATCATATACAGGACAAGGCCGGGTAAAGGGCCGGGCGGACGGGGTGGACCTGCTGGATGCGGTGCCGGATGCGGCACTGGTGGTTGCGGTGCCTGATCGTTCACAGCGCCGGCCGCTCACCCGGCGCCCATTTTTTACCCCTGGTCGGTCTCCAGAAGCTCCAGATTGCCGAGAATCTGCTGGTTCTGGGGATCGGCTTGCGATGCCCGGGTCAAGATCGACCGGGCCTTGGCCTTGTCGCCCCGCAAGAAGTAGGAATAGCCGCGATTGTTGAGGATCTGCGGCAGCGGACCCTTGATCTCGACGAGTTCGTCATAGGCCCGGTCGGCCAGGTCGAACCGGCCGAGTTGGTCGTAGGATGCAGCCAGGCCGAGCCAGGCTTCGGCATTGCGCGGGGACGCCTCGACGGCTGCCCGAAAGTTGCGTTCCGCAAGGCCGAAATTGTTGCTGCGAAAGTTCGCCTTGCCCTCCTTCAAGGGGTTGGATTTCGCCGAGGAAAACCAGGATTTGCGAGGCTTTTCCTTTTCGGCGACAAACGAGGAATGCGTACCGACGGCGCCACAGCCCGAAAGCGCCAGCGCAAGACCGATAGCGATGATGATTCTGGAAAAAGACATGCCGCCCCCGAACGTTTCTGGTTCATTCAACGTTCCAGAAGACTAGCACGGGCGGATGAAAGTTAAATTAAGTTATGTATCGGATTTTATTCAATTTTTCGACCTTCTGCCGGGGCATTGCAGGCATCGGGTCCGGGCATCACATTCCCGATTCCATGAACCGCACGATCGCCGGCAGGATCGCCACGAGCAACACGACCGGCAGTATGAAGGCGGTTACCGGGATCGACATTTTCGCCGGCAATGCATAGGCCTTTTCTTCGGCCGCCGACAATCTCTTGTGCTTCATTTCATCGCTGTAGACCTTCAGCGCCTCAGACAATGACGTGCCCAATTCCTTGGACTGCTGCAGGAGCGTGGCGAAGGATTTGACCTCCTCCAGGCCGAGACGATCGCCAAGGGTCTTCAGCGACTCTTCCATCGTATGGCCCGCCCGCATCTCAAGCGAGGCGATCGACAGATGGGTCGACAGTTCGGGATAGGCTTGTCCGAGTTCACGACCGACCCGGTCAAGCGCTGCCTCGATACTCAATCCCGCTTCGGCGCAGACGACCATCAGGTCCATGAAGTCGGGAAATCCGAGCTTGTTGCTTTCGGTGACCCTGCGGATCCGACCGTCGAGATAGACCCGCGGCAGATAATAGCCAAGCACGGTCAGGCCAATGCAAATCATGCCCTGATTGGCAAGTGTCGGTTCGAACAGGCCGAACCGGAAAACCGCGATTGCGGCGACCAGGCCCGCAAGCGCCAACAGGACCCGGAACGCGAAATACCAACCGATGGCTTTCGCGTCGAAAAAACCGGCCCGGATCAGCATCAGGCGCAAGGTCTTGATCCCGGCCGGATCCGATGTCTCGTAAAAGCTGGCAGCCTGGGTCGCGACCTTTTCGGTCACCGTCTTCAAAGTGTTTTCCGATGCCGCCCCGCGCGCGCCGCTTCTTGTCGAGCCGGGCGCTTTCTGCTTCAGGCGCTGACGCACGTCGTGGCGGGAGCGCATATGCCGGTAAATACCATAGGCGCCCATGCACACGAACAGGACAGTGAAGAAGATCGCGATCTGCAAGGCCATCCGGACGAGTCCTCAAATCTTGAAGCTGACCATTTTCAGCAGCATGAAATTGCCGACCGTCATCCAGAAGATGCCGGCGCCCAAGCCGATCATGGTGGTCGTGTGATGCCAGACCTCGCCGTAATAATCAGGCGTCATCATGTTGACCACAATCATCATCAGGATCGGCAGCGCGCTCAAAATGATTGCCGAAATCCTGCCCTCGGCGGAAATTGCGGTCACCTTGCGGCGCATCTTGACCCGCAACCGGATCATCGCCGCGAGATTGTCGAGAATTTCCCTCAGATTACCGCCGGACGTCGACTGAATGGAGACCGCCGTCACCAGCAGCGGCAGGTCTGGATGACCGATGCGGGCCTGCATGTTCTTCAGAGCCGTGACCAGATCGGATCCGTATGTGACCTCGTCGGCGATCAGCCCGAATTCGGACCCGATCGGATCGGCCATTTCGCGGCCGACCATGGAAACCGCCACCGGCACCGGGTGTCCGGCTTTCAGACTGCGGACGATCAGTTCGATCGCTTCGGGCAATTGCGCACCGAATCGTTTGCGCAGACGCCCGCGCAGGAAACGAAGCACAAAAACCGGAACGATCGTGCCGGCCACAAGTGCGATGAGTGCGGCATCCAACACGGACTGAAACTGTACATACCCAAATATGCCCGCCGCCAATGCGAAGATAAAGATCGCCGCGAACAGGCGCGGCATGCCGATCGTCAAACCCGATTGTACGATCAGGCAATTCAGCCATTGCACCGGAAGCACAAAGGCCCCGGAAGCTGTGAGCCCGCGTTCACGGCGCAGTTTGACCAGGACGTCCTGTTGCGAGACGTCGGCCTTCATGCCGCGCATGCGCCGGTTGATGCGCTGGCGCTGCGAGCGAGCGTCGGAAAAAACCAGATAAAGCGCCTCGACGACCAGAACCGCCGCCAGGCCGGCGGCAATGGCGATCCAGTGGCGTTCTGACAAATCGGATATTGCAGCAAAGATATCCATTATTGCGATCTCGACGGATCGAAATATTCACCCGGCAAATCCACGCCCATCGCAACCAGTTCCTCCAGGAAACGAGGGCGGATACCCGTGGCGGTGAAATGGCCGTGGATCCTGCCGTCGGCGTCCATGTGATCGCGCTGGTACCGGAATATTTCCTGCATTTGCAGGATGTCGCCCTCAATACCCGTGATCTCGGCAATCGAAGTGATCTTGCGCTGGCCGTCGGACAGCCGGGTCAATTGCACGATCATGCCGATGGCGCTGGCGATCTGGCTGCGAATACTGGAAACCGTCATCGGCATACCGGTCATGCCGAGCATCTGTTCCAGCCGGGCGATGGCATCACGCGGATTGTTGGCGTGGATCGTGGCCATCGATCCTTCGTGGCCGGTGTTCATGGCCTGCAACATATCGAAGGCCTCCTCACCGCGAACCTCTCCGAGGATGACCCGGTCGGGACGCATGCGGAGGGCATTCTTGACCAGATCGCGCTGCTTGATCTCGCCATTGCCTTCGACATTGGGCGGCCGGGTTTCCATGCGTCCGACATGCGGCTGCTGCAATTGCAGTTCTGCAGCGTCTTCGATCGTGATCAGCCGTTCGGTGTGGGAAATGAAGGCGGAAAGCGCGTTCAGCATCGTGGTTTTGCCGGTTCCGGTACCGCCGGAAATCAGCGTGGTGATCCGGGCATTGACCGCGGCCGACAGGACATCCGCCATGGGCTCGGTCAGAGCGCCGAAATCAACCAGCTTGTTCAAACCCAGCGGTTTTTTGGAAAACTTTCGGATAGAGACCAGCGGGCCGTCGATTGCGATCGGCCGGATTGCGGCATTGAAGCGGGATCCGTCCGACATGCGGGCGTCGCAAGTCGGATAGGACTCGTCAATTCGACGTCCGACCGCGGACACGATCTTGTTGACGATCCGCAGCAGATGCGCCTCATCCTTGAAGGGAATCTTGATAGGCTGCAGCACACCGCTGCGTTCGACGAAGCAATTCTCATGTCCGTTGATCAGAATGTCGCTGATGGTCGGATCCGCCAGCAGCGGTTCCAACGGCCCCAGGCCCATCATTTCATCGACGATGTTTTCGACAAGATCGTCGGTTTCCGCCACGTTCAGGGCAAGCCGCTCCTGCTTGGCGTATTCGCCGACATAGTCGCGGACCTCGTCCATCACCTCCTTGCGGCTCAAGCGGTCAAGGGCGATCAGATTCAGATCCTCGATCAGCTTGTGATGAATCTTGGCGCGCACGTCCATCATGCTGGCCGAGGTCCCGCCCTTGATCTCGACCGGACTGCGGGCAGGCTCCGGCTCGACTGCTTTCACGGGTTTTGCCTTTTGGGACTCGGCAGGCGACGGTTTGGAAACCGGACTCGGCGCTGAAGCGGCCGCCGGGTCGGGAACCGGAGCCGGAGCCGCAACCGGCCCGGGCTCGGGAAGCGTACGCAGTGCGGAAAACCGATTGCTCATGAACTTGGATCCTTGCCGGGTTACGCGGCGCGCTTGTTTTTCCGGGAAAAGAAATTCAGCAGCGATTTCTTTTTGCCTTCGGCGACTTCCTCGCCGGCAAATAGGATCGCGCTCAAATCGGCTGATATGTTCGAGTTGGGTTTGATGTCTTCCAGCGGCGCGCCCTTGTCGACCGCTTCGCGGACCAGCGGATAATTGTTGGATACACCGCCCAGGAACGCGCCTTTCAGCACATCTTCAAGATCGGATCGCTTCAATCCGCCATCGAACATCTTTTCTTCATAACGGTTGACGATAACGCCCGGTTGCGCCTCTTCGCCGACCTGGCGTCGGATAGAGTCGACCAGGCGCTCGGCATTGCGAATACAGGGTACGGTCATGTCGGCAACGACATAGAGCCGGTTGGAACCGAGCAATACGGTTTCGGTCCAAGGGAACCAGATCCGCGGCATGTCGATCACCACGTTTTCGAAATGCGCCGATACCAGATCGAGCAGCCTGATCACCACTTCGGGCTGGAAAGACCGCATTTCAGCGGGTTGATGCGGCGCGGCGATCACATTCAGTCCGCTGTCATGTTTCGACAACATGACCTCCAGCAATTGCCGATCGAGGCGTTCCGGATTGTTTTCGATTTCGTCGATTTCGAACTGCGGTTCGATGTCGAGATAGTCGGCGCAGGATCCGTGCTGGAAGTTGAGATCGACAACGCATGTTCCCTTGCCGTCGCCGAGCCCCCGGCGGTTCAGGAGGCTTGCCGCCTGCAGCGCCAGTGTGGTCGCGCCAACACCGCCGGCGGCCGGCAGGAATGTCCGGATCTCGGCTTCGATATGCCCCTTGTCGCCGGCATTGCCAAGCGCCTGCAGACAGGTTCTGACAAGATCCTTGCTGCCGACCGGTTTGGTCAGGAAATCGGCGATCTTCAGGCGCATCATATGGCGCACCAATTCCGCATCGCAGGTATCGGCGAGCACGACAACCGGCGTGTTCGGCGCCAGGCCCGCGACCAATTGCGCCAACGCGTCGTGATCCTCGGGTGCACCGGCACCGAGATCGATAATCGCCAGCTTGGCTTCGACGTCGCCCAGAGCCGCAATCGCATCGGACGGAGCCATCGCGAGCACCTGAAGCTCCAGGGCGTGCGACACCTTGAACGCGGAGGAAATGGATTGCACCATCTCCGCGTCCGGCGACACCAGAACCAGACGGTGGGCAAAGTCCGGCTGCGAGGGAATGATCGTCATTGTCATGCTCTTGTTTGTCGGCGCGGTCGCCGGCTTCAATTGGGTCCGGTCCGTTGCCAGCGGGTGACTGGCTTCGGCCTATTGCGTGAGACCGGCATCGGATGCCGATACAGACTCCGATTCGGAGCCGGAACTTTCACCGCTGCGATAGGTGTCGACCGCCCTGACGGCCCGGTTGCCGTCCTGATCGATATCCGTCCAGGACGCCCGGCGATCCCAGGGATCGATGATCTGAAGCACCTTGTTGGCAGCCACGGCATCGCCGGCGGCAAAGCCGATGGTTTCGCGGCGGCTGACATATTCGGCGCAGGCGGTGGTCAACAGGCCCGTCGCGACAATGAACGTCAGAGCGAGCGGTTTTTGCAGGCGTGAGCGGCATCCGGCGAATGAAAATCTGGTCATGGATTGTCTCCTAGGGCAGGTCGAGGATGTGACCGGTCGGCAGGCCGCTTGAACTGGTTGCCTCGGACAGCCGCGCCACGCGCCTGCGGGGAATTTCGCTCTTTCCGTTCAGGAAAAAGTCGACTTCGCTGCCGCGCGCCGCATTGTCGAACGGCGTCGCGATGTGCTGGCCGGGCGCAATCGGCTGGACCAGGCGCGGGGTGACGATGATCACCAGATCGGTTTCGTTGCGACGGAAGGATGACGAACGGAACAGGGCGCCGAGAATCGGCACGTCGGAAAGCCAGGGCAGTTGCTGCTTGTCGTAGGTGTTGCCCGACTGCAGCAGACCGGCAATGACGAAACTCTGGCCGTCGCGCAACTCCACCGTGGTCTTGGCACGCCGCACCGAGAGACCGGGAATCTGCAATCCGTTGATAACCACCGAAGCGGTCGTGTCTATCTGACTGACCTCCGGCGCAATCTGCAAATTGATCAAGCCGTCCTTGAGCACGGTCGGGGTGAATTCCAGCCCGACGCCGAATTTCTTGAACTCGATGGTGATCGTGTCCTCGTCGGATTGAACCGGAATCGGGAATTCGCCGCCGGCCAGAAAACTCGCCGTATCGCCGGACATGGCGATCAGGTTCGGCTCGGCCAGTCGCCGGCCGAGATTGTGTTCCTCAAGCGCCTGGACCAGAGCATCGGCGCTGACGCCATCGCCGACCAATTGTCCGATCGCCGCGCCAAAGGGAACCGCGCCGCTGATCAGGGACGCCGTGCCGACTGTCGCGGCAAAATCCCGACCGACCGCATTCCACTGGATCCCGAGTTCCTTGCCGCGGCTTCTGCGCGCCTCGATGAACCGCACTTCCAGCATCACCTGCTGCGAACCGGCCACGGAGACCGAATTGATGACGTCGGACCCGTATTGTTCCGCCAGTTCCACAGCTTCCTTTGCGGAGACGGAGTCGGATGCCGTGCCGTTCAGAACGATGCGGCCGTTGGCAGTGCTCGCCCGGATGCTCGATTTCTTGAGCTTTGCGCGCAGTTTGGCGTTCAGGTTCTTCACATCGTAGGTGACTTCGACATCGATCATGCCGACCAGCGTCTGGCTCTTGTCGAACAGCGCGATGCCGGTGGTGCCGACGGCCTTTCCCAGCACATAAAAGGACTGGTCGGTGAGTGGCGAGACCGTTGCAATTTCCGGATCGCCAACGACAATTTCACTGAATCCAAGATCGGTCTGGACGGTTCTCGGCTTGCCTTTCGCCACTTTGACCGTCGCCGTGGTGCGGCCGGAAACGAGCTTGATCCGATAATCCTGCGCCCCGGCCGGACCGGAGGTCATCGTATGTGTCGCAATGAAGGCGGCGACCAGCAACGCGCCCGGACCCGACAGCCGACCGGCCGTCGCACAGGCGCCGGCAAAGCGCCGAAACATCGCATTCCAAAACCCTGGTATCTGTGTGTTCGGGTTCATGATCATCTTCCCCTCGTCATCGACGGCGTGGCCGTCGCCCCTGACTTCTGATTTCGACCTCATCCGGTTGGTGCGGCGCTCAGCGATTGGCATGCGTTCCGACGGAGCGGCCAAGCGCGCTCGGCACCGAGTGCTGCAGGCGGGTGTCGGCATGCGTAACCCAGACGACGGAGAACGGGCTGCGCGGCGCCGGTTGGCCGGCATCCGATGAAACACGTGTGGTATCCAGATCGAGCGTCGACACCGAGGCGATCGACAATCCTTCAACATCTCCGGCCCGTCGCAGAACCAGCGACAACGTGCCGGTGGTCGAGGCAAGCGTCAGCCGCTGTGCACCTTCGGCATTGACCTCCAGGGTGACAGCCTGCACGACCTGCGGATCTTCCGCACGCTCGTCGGCAAGCTGGTCGATCGTGAGAACCTTGACGTTTTGCTCAATCACCGAGGCCACGGACTTCTGGTCATCCGTATCCCGGCTCCAAACCACATCGACCCGGTCGCCGGGAAGAATGAAACCGGCGACACCGGCAACGTCGTTGACCCGAACCGTGGTCGCGCGCATGCCGTCACCGATCACATTGGCGAGGCCGGCACGACCGTCGGGGCCGGTGATCTTTGCCTTCAGAACGGGTTCATTGGGTTCGATTGCGGTCAGCACCACCCTGCGCCCGGATTCGGTAACTTCCGCGACAGTCGAAAACGCGCCTTCGGGAATGGCGTCTTCCGGCCACGGGATCTCTATCAGGTTGGAGGCGGATAATTCGGTTCCGAACCGCAGCGGTTTGCCGGCTGCGACGATCGTATTGAACACGACCTGCGGCTGAACCGCGGCAACCGGGGCCTCGATGTTCGAGGTCTGGGCCGTAAGGTATTGGTCGGCTCCGACAGCCGCCGCAGTACCCGCGCCGACCGCCAGAAGCACCATTGTTACAATGCGTTTTTGTATCGCCATATTCTATGCGCCCCATGCCTATTCATTGGCAACGCTAGCGCACCGATATTGAATAATTTCTAATAATATTGGTTTATTTTCTATTTCAATATAGTATATATTTTTAAATTTTTTGTATTTGATCAAACAAAAATCAATATAAATTCATTTCAATACGTATTTTTCAATATCAAGAACCCTTATTGTAGTTTTTTGAAAACTATAATTACAATCTCGCAAAATATATTGGATTTTAAAATCAAGAAAGTTCATATTTATTATATAACATCATTTTATACTACCTGAACACAGCGACAGGTGAAAGTTTGCAAGGGCCGCCGCGCTGACAATTCGGACGGGTCAAATCTGGATCAGGCATATTTGTGCAATTGTCCCCTGGCATTCTCGGCATCGAACAACGGAGGACCAGATGCTGAAATGTCTTCAAGAAGCCGCCCAAGCTTTCGATCACGGATCTGCAGTCGAGGCGAGCCTTCCTGCAGCGCCAAAGCGTCGACAATCAGCCAGGATGTCACCAGCCGAAGGCAGTTCAGGTGTTGCCAGTAAAGCTGCGACAGAATCCAAGCACCGGAGTTGAATACCGTTACTGGATCAGGGTCGGCCGCCTTCTCGATTTCGCCTACAAACTCCAGCCATTCGCCGGAATTTCGAAACATCGCCTGCTCGCAATTCTCCAGGCGGCTGGAGAATTTCCCATGGACTTCAGAGATGAATTTTTCTGACAGCGATACCCGTCCGGCCTTAGCCCTTTCTTGTAGATCTGCGTGAATTTCCATTGCGCCGTCGCATATATCAAAGTTCGAAACCACGGGTCGGCCACCCACCCAGTTGGCTGATTGCATGTGCTCGAATGTGGCAATCGGCAGCAGTGGCCGGTCCATGCATTTCTCCTGGAAGACCCTCGCGTATCAACGGATAATATTCCTGCGGCGGCTCGGTCAGTGAGAGGCCAATCGCTGATTTCGCGCCGAGATGCGATTACGGTTTGACATATTCCCGGTCAAAAAATAACGGCGGCATCATATCCGAAACCGATGCCCCTACCCTTTCTGCCCGAACAGGATCTTGCGCTCCTCGTCGCTCGGCGGCGCGGAACGGCGCAGGTCCTTGGCAAGGTCGACGCCGCGCTGGACCGCCGGGCGCGCCTTGATCTCGGTACGCCAGCGCGCGACGTGCGGGAACGGGTCAAGCGCCTGACCGAGGGGTTTGGCGATCAGCACCCAGGGCCAGCAGATCATGTCGGCGATGGAATAATCGTCGCCAAGGATGTAGCGCCGCTCTTCGAGGCGTCGTTCGAGAACGCCGAGACAGCGCTCGTATTCGCCTGCATAACGTTTGTGCGAATAAGGGTGGTCGCCGGGCGCATAATTGACAAAATGGCTCAATTGGCCGCCCATCGGACCCTGATTGCCGGTCTGCCAGAACAGCCATTCCAGGGCCTCGATCCGACCAGCGGGATCGGCCGGAATGAAGCGGCCGG
>Ga0207422_1004771_pt1 | contig 10645 bp, 10 predicted proteins | sample MarCyaLeptolynsp_FD_187757 | JGI IMG/M metagenome (GOLD analysis project Ga0207422, IMG submission 187757) | Marine cyanobacterial communities from Panama - species 1 Leptolyngbya sp. (SPAdes) | ecosystem: Environmental > Aquatic > Marine > Unclassified | place: Panama: Panama City | collected... | reverse complement strand
ATACGTAAGGTAGATACACCTTTTATAGTCAACTCTTTTAACTTCTGAGAAGCTGTAATTATAACCGAAGGAATTAAATCTGGACATGCCCTTAAATCAAGTTGTAAAGTATCATTGGGAATATTTTTTGGCATTAATTGGATACCATCGGAATCAAATCTGGTTTCAACACCTAAAGATTCAAAGATCTCACTACATAACTTATCTCCTTGAATAGAGTTTTTTTGGAGTCCTTCTATTTTACAAGCATTACCACTTAGTGCTACCATCTGATAAATAAATGCTGCCGAAGACCAATCTCTTTCTACATAAACTTTGTTTAATGACTCATATGCTCCTGCTTCTATAGATATTAAGCGATCATCTCTATGCACTACAACATTTAATAACCGCATGAGACTAATGGTAATATCTATATAGGGTAAGGATACAATTTCTCCTTCTAAGTGAATTTGTAAACCATTTTTTAAATAGGGTGCGATAAGCATTAAGGCAGTAACATATTGACTGCTAATGGAAGCATCAATATGAATAAGTCCACCTTCTAATTCTTTTCCTTGGATGTTTAGCGGCGGATAACCTTCATTTTCTAAATAATCAATCTGTGCACCCATTAACCGCAATTGATCTACCAACTCCCCTATTGGTCGCTCCTTCATGCGTTTGGCACCAGTTAAGTTGACATTTTCACTTTTAATGGCAAAATAAGCTGTTAAAAATCGAAATGCTGTTCCTGCCATACCAACATTTATGTCATTGGTATTATTGCTTAAAGCCATTTTGAGCAAATCTGTATCCTCCGCTTCAGATAAATCTCTAATATCAAAAGCAAAATTGCTTAACGCTTGTGCAATTAATAATCGATTGGAAATACTCTTGGAGAAAGGCAACTCAATGGAAACATCCTCAGCTAAACTTCCTCTTTTTAACAAGTAGTTCATCACCAACCAACATATTGATTAAGCGACTCTAATAATTCTTGATCAGACACTTCAACATCATATACGGAGCTTCCTATTGTTTCTAATAAGGTCAATCGATTTGAATTTTCCTTTCTTTTTTTGTCTTGCCCTATAAGATCAATAAGCTCATTTAGATCCTCCTTGGTAAAATCAAGTTTTGGAAAATGTTTGCCAATCACATCATGAATCTCCTTAAACTCTGTGTCTGTTAAATTGGCTTTAAACATCGAAATATAGGATTCACAATACATTCCAGCAGCTATAGCATATCCATGTGGTATAGGTTTAGATTTATTTAAGTAGAAACTTTCTATGGCATGTCCTATTGTATGACCAAAGTTTAACTTTTTCCTTTCTCCCTTCTCCTTTGGATCTCTAGAAACAATCTCAGATTTAATTTGAAAAGATATTGCTACGGCTTCCAATAATGACTGCCAATTATCTGAATTCAATTTTTTTAATTCTTCCCAGTAATTTCTATTTACAATCAATGCATGTTTCAACATTTCCGCAAATCCACTCTTTCTTTCTTCAATTGCCAAACTTTCCAAAAATGGTAAGTGTATAAAAATCCGACTGGCATTCTTAAAAACTCCGATCTGGTTCTTAAATCCAAGAAAATCTATACCGCATTTTCCTCCAATTGCTGCATCAACCATAGCCAATAAAGAAGTAGGAACATTGACAAAATCGATTCCTCTCTTATATATAGAAGCAATAAAACCACCCAAATCTGATATCATCCCTCCGCCTAAGTTGATCATTAAAGCATTTCTATCTATATGATTATGGGTCATTTCTTCCAAAATTTGATTGCAAACTGGCAATTGTTTGCTTTGTTCGCCAGCTTCAACACAAAGTGAAATTGGTTTAATTTGCAATTCCTCGAACAAATTATGAATCAATGGATAACATTCTTTTTTGGTATTGCTATCTGTGAGAACAATTACCTTTGAGTAGGTATTTTCAATCAAAAATTGTTTTAATTCTATCAAAGCCTGCATGTGTATCGTGATAAACGAATTGAAATAACTCTTTGCTTCAAATCTACAAAAGTATCTTCCTTAAAATTGGAATATTATTTGGGATTAATTTAGGCGATAATGAAGATTGGATTAATTTCTGACACCCATTCTTATTTACATCCTAGGGTGACATACCATTTTAAAGGTTGTGATGAAATATGGCATGCTGGTGACATAGGTAATCTGAAACTTGCTGATGAACTGAATGCTTTTAAACCACTAAAAGCGGTATACGGGAATATTGATGGTGCGGAAGTGAGAAAAGTATATCCCAAAAATTTGCGGTTTAATGCTGAAGGTGTTGATGTCTGGATTACGCATATAGGAGGTTACCCGGGTAAATATGATAGAAGGGTTTTTGAGGAAATTCACCAAAATCCGCCAGACTTATTTATAAGTGGACATTCTCATATATTAAAAGCGATTCCAGACAAAAAACTCGATTTATTACATCTAAATCCTGGTGCAGCTGGAAAGGTAGGTTTTCATCAAAAACTTACCTTAATGAGGTTCGAAATAAAAAATGGGGAAATCTTAAACCTAGAAGTTATTGAATTAGACAAAAGGGTTTAACGTATTCTATCCGCAGCTCTTACTAGTGCTTCGTCCTTTCTAATTGCCCTTACTGCAAGAAAAATGAATACGATTGGAATCAAACTTAAATATGTTCCCATACTATAAGTGATAGCAACATTCTCTACCAATTGTATTCCTGAATTAGCGGATTGATCAATACTCAAGAAAATAAATACAACCAATGCAGTCTGAAGGATCAAATTCAATTTTCCTAACTTAATTTGGTTTTGCCTTTTCTTATAAATCAAAATGATTATCAAACTTAATAAGAGTGATAGAAGTGCTACCAATAAGACATATTTGGATGGAAGAATTACCGTTGATTCTGCATTCTCTGCCTCTGCATAAACAGAAAAGATTGAACGCACTATTGAATCTGCCACAAGACTCCAGAAACTCAAATATGCAATAACTCCATTAATGATTATTGCAAGTCCTAAATAAAGTGTTTGTATACGTTGCCACATAATTCTCCGTTTGGTCTGCAAAGAAACAAAGAATTATTACTTTTCATTTCATTTATTTAAATCTTGAACGCAAAAGAGAACTTTAAAAAATTCAGTGATAAATACGACGAATTACTCCCCTTTTGTCTTAAGTTCAATTGGTGGAATGAAGTTGTTAAGGAATCCTGGGATGTAGCCTATCTGAATAATGGAAGCGAGGTATTTGCAATTTGGCCGTATTTTATCCGACAGAAAGGTCCATGGAGGTTAATTTGCAATCCTCATTTCACTCCTTATTGTGGGCCATTTTTAATTTATCCAGCTGATCAAAAAGAAGAAAGACGGATTGCTTTTGAAAATAAAAGCTATAAGCAATTGATTGAACAACTTCCTGACTTTGCAGAACTTGATCAAAATTTTCACTTGCAATTTCATAATTCTTTGGCATATCATTGGGCGCAATTTGATGACTATAGGAGATTTACCTATTTGATTGACTTAAGTAATTCTGAAGAAGATTTATGGAATCTATTAAGGGAAAATACAAGGAGACAAATTAGAAAAGCTGAGAAGACATTAGTTATTGACAAACAAGGAAATACAAACGATTTAATCCAGCATATACTGGATAGTTTTGCCGTTAAAAATGACGCTTTCCCAATTGATGATTTAAGTGCATTCGATAACGTTTTTACCTATTTCAATAGATACAATGCTGGAGAAGTATGGACGGCAAAAGATGAAAGTGGAAATCAACATGCATCTATTGCAATTGTAAATGACCATTTAAACGCATATTATCTCATGGGTGGATCTGGAAGAGAGTTTAAAAATTCTGGAGCTATGAGTTTGCTTTTGTGGCATGCAGTTCTTGAATCTAAAAATCGCAACAAATTATACTTCAATACTGAAGGAAGCATGGATTCTAGAATTGAACAGTTTTTAAGGGGATTTGGTGGAAGACTTACACCCTACTCTCGCCTATATAAAAACACTTCTAAAAGTTTTAGCATAGTTAGAAAATTAAAGCCTTAATTATTCTTCGATTACTATTCCATATTTGGATAACAATCCACCAACATTAACATTAGAAAATTTAGCTCCTTTTAAATTGCACTTATCTGGATCAATATTAAAATTATAAGCCGTTCTTAAATCTGCTTTGCTGAGATTAGCACCATCAAAATTTGCATTCAACAGATTGCAATTTAGCATAATACAGTCTTCTAGATTACAATCCGTAAAATCAGCTTCTTCCAATTGACTTCCATTAAAATTGGTTTTTTTAAGGTCCAATTGATAAAAAGAAGATAGAGAAATCTTACAATGTTCAAAGTTCATTTTCAGCAAAAAAGTATTACAAAGATCGAATTGCAATCCCAGCATTTTACAGGAATTAAATTCTACATTTTGAAACATTGTATTCACCAATTTGACCATGCTTAAATCGCAAGCAATGAACTGGCAATTGATAAACTTACATTCAGAAAATGAGGTATTTGAAAAGTCTAGAGTATCAAATAGACAATCCTCATATTGAGCTGTCTTAAATGCACTTATTTGAAATTCGTCTGCTTTGAATTCCTGATCACTTATTATTCCTAAATCCATCTACAAATTAGAAGAAGTACAGCTTTTAGGTAACTGTTGAGAATTAGGACAAATATGAACAATTGATTGTTTTATCCTACATAATTCCCTTAATAAAATACAAAAACAGGTACTTATACTCTATTAAATGAAGAATTAAGCTGCCATATTTGGAGTCAACGCAAATATTAAGCTTCTTGTGAATCCATCAAAAACTAATGTTATGAAATCAACTACAATTAAAAACACCAAATTTATCCTACTAGGATTTGGCATATTGCTGCTATTTAGTCAATGTCAAAATCAAGGGAAAAAAGACAATGCAGCGCATACAGAAGAAAGTTCTGATGCCTTAGAATCTGCTGACTACAGCCAAACCGCACAAAGTCTTTGTGAAAGCAAATGGTTCCCACATAGTCAAACACCAGCTCCAGAAGAAGGGAATGGCAGTCCCTTTGACACCAACAGTACAACCAATCAGATTTTTCATCAATGGTCTTGGCAAAAATTCCTTTGGTTAACTAAACCAGAAAATGGAAATCCATTATTTGAATCTGAACTGGAACAAGTTACCAACGAATTGATTCCAATCACCCTGCCACAAATGGGTGCAGATTTGGTTCTTACAGATATTGGACAAGCCGGATCAAACGGAATATTAGTATCCAATGCAAAGTACAATGGTACATCTGATACGGTTTATTACTCTATTCATGTGAACGATGGCTTATCCAAGCTTTCGGATTCTATGAAAAATGTTATTCTCAAAGATCCCAATCAGTTGGACAATAGACTGTGCTATCCTGTTGGAGCATTAGAAGTAAAGATCTCCTGGGTAAATGCGCAAACTATTCCGAAATCCGAGAGGAAAAGTTATTATCAAAAACTAGCTTACATCACTACTATAAAAGATACCGCAACCATGGCTTTATTAGGCATGCATGTAGTTGGAGTAGTTAAAAATCATCCTGAATTTATCTGGGCAACTTTCGAACATGATAATATGGCACCTGATTACGATTGGTCTGCCACTACTAATGCGGATGTAAGTGTTACATCGAATGAGGAAATGTTGTTCTTTGAAAAAGGTTATCAAGCTACGATCAAGGATATACAATACACTAGCACTACCCTATCTTCCCCAGAAAATATATTTACGGTTTTTCAATATGGAATTCCCAGGACAGCTCATGATTCTATGATGCCAGGTTTAAGTCAAGATGATGCAAGCAACAGAAGCAACCTGAACCACATTACTTCTCTCAATACTTGTGTGAAATCCAATCTTGGAACTTCTGATATATGGAGTAATTACTACTACAATGGCTCTGTTTGGTTAAATATGGACGGATTAAGTCACAAGCAACAAGTAGATACCGTGTTAAGTTTTGGATTTAGTGTCGGAGTACCAACAACAGGTAATTTAGCTAGAGGATCATTGGCAGCATTCAATATTACCATGGAAACTTATGCCCAATGCTTTGGTGTGCAAAGTATCAGTGGCATGACTGCTGGACAATTAACCAACTGTTTGAGTTGCCATAGTGCAGAAGCCAATATTAAATTGGATAATAAGACCTTGTATAAGAATAAGAAGTCTCCACTCTATTTTAGCCATGTATTCAGAAGTTACCTAAGTAAAAGTGCAGGGCTAAGTATACCAGAAATTGAGAAACTGAGAATTCAGGAAATGTTAGAGCAGAGAAAACAATAATTCAATTAAATGAATGAAGAATTAGCTTAATTAAGCTAATTCTTCAAATTTTTAACAAGCTTCCAAACTCCATTAAAATGAGGTTTTTATTATTGATAATATGTTCCTTTTGCCTTCCAATTATTTTATTTTCCCAGAACCAATCACTAAGTAAAGAAGATAAAAAAAAGCAGGATGAAAAGGAAAAAATTGAAAAAAAAATAAATAAAAAAGAAGCAGAGGTTTCTGAGATTGATAAAAAGAAATCAAAGCGTCAAAACGAATTAGAAGTTTTAAAATTAAAAAAAAGCCAATTAGAAAATATAGAAGAGACTCAAAGTGCGCCTCAGAATGAAGAAAAAATTAAGACTGATCAGAAAATTGAAGAAAATAAAAACAAAGACATAAAAGAGCTATCGCAGAAAGTTGATAATCTCTTAGATATAATTAAGAAAGAGAAGGACATTCATTTAGGTCTAAGTGTAGGGTTTAGACAAGCATTTTCAACAGGAAAAGCTGATAAGTTCTTGGCACAGGCATCAATTTCTCCAATTGATAGCACTTTACAAATTGAACATCTCAATAGATATTCTTTACTAATTTCTGCTGTTATAACAGTTTTTCCATGGGAAAATAAAAAAGTTAAGCTTAGGAACTGGGGAGGATATGCAAATATTAATCTTGCAGAGATTGCATCGGATGGAGGGTTTGAAGGTATATTTAATCAACAAATTGAAGGAGGTATTGGCATATCAAAAAGGTTGTCTAAAAATTTCTCCTTTGGCATCGGTTATGAATTTATCTTCCACAGACGAATTAGAAACCATCTTTTCGAATTCGAAGGACAAAAAATCACTAAAGATGGTAAAGTAATTACTGATTTAGATGAGAATGATGAAAATATTTTTAGAAGTGACAATGTACATGCTTGGTCAGTTAAATTTATCTTCTTTTTAGGGAAAAACAACTAAATCTATAAAGTCAACACTCGTTTTAATTCCAGAATTTAATTTCAATTTCGAGAGTCCTTCAAAATCATTTAAATTATAGAGGCTCTCATTATATAACGTGCGTAGAAAGTATACTCCATTACACCTGCCATTTTCATCATCATCCTATTAATAATCAAGCATTTAAGATTCTATAGACTCCTCTTTGAATTGCAACTCAAAGAGTTTTTTGTAATGGCCATTCTTGCTTAAAAGTTCTTGATGATCTCCTTGCTCAATGATTTTACCAGAGTCTAGTACAATAATTTTATCCGCTTTTTGAATGGTGGATAAACGATGTGCAATTACAATGGAAGTACGACCCTCTGTAAGCACATCTGTTGCTTTTTGAATTAATTGCTCGGATTCTGTATCAATAGAAGAGGTAGCTTCATCCAATATCAAAATGCTCGGATTATGCACATATGCTCTGATAAAAGAGATCAATTGTCTTTGACCCAACGATAACATCCCTCCCCTTTCTTTTACATCGTAATCATAATCACCAGGCAGTTTACTTATGAAGTCGTGCGCACCTACTTTTTTAGCAGCTTCGATAACTGCTTCTTTGCTTATTTCAGAATTGTTTAAAGTAATGTTGTTATAAATGCTATCAGAGAATAGAAATACATCTTGTAAAACAACAGCCATATTCTTACGCAAAGATTCCAATTGGTAATCCCTAATTGAAACACCATCAATATTAACGCTACCCTTTTCAAACTCATAAAATCTTCCCAAAAGGTTGATAGTAGATGTTTTACCTGAACCGGTAGCTCCAACAAAAGCGATGGTTTCTCCTGCCTTGGCATTAAAGCTAATATCTCTCAATACATAATTTTGATCTTCGTAAGCGAAATAGACTTTTTCAAAATCAATATTTCCTTCAAAACGATCCTTAATAATATCGCCTTCATTTTGAATAAATGATTCGGTATCCAAAACTTTAAAAACCCTTTCTGAACTAACCATGCCCAATTGAAGTGTATTGAATCGATCGGCCAATTGTCTTATGGGTCTATATAACATGTGGATGTATAAAATAAAAGCAAACAATTCACCTAAAGTTGCATATCCAGATAAAACGCCTTTTGTTCCCCACCAAACCAATAAACCCAGTGAAGAGGCAGAAAGCATCTCTACAACTGGAAAGAAAATGGAATAAGCCCAAACCGTTCTAATGTGCGCATCCCTGTGCAATTTATTCATGGATTTAAACTTCTTCAATTCTACTTCTTCTCGATTGAAAATTTGGATAATCTTCATGCCACTTATTCTTTCCTGCACAAAAGAATTCAATAAAGAAACCTGTGTCCTTACTTGTTGAAATGCCTTTTTTATTACCCTTTTGAATATGGAAGTCGCAAAAATTAAGATTGGAATTGGAATCAAACTAATTAGCGTTAATAACCAATCCGTATAAAACATTACCACAATAACAGCCAACAATTTGAGGATGTCTCCAAAGATTACCAATACACCTTGAGAGAATATATTGGCAATGGTCTCTATATCAGAAACTGTCCTTGTGACCAATCTTCCTATGGGAGTCCTGTCAAAGTATTTTAGTTGGAAGGATAGAACATGCTTGTATAATTGAACCCGAATATCCTTGATGATTGTTTGTCCCAACCAATTTGCTAAATAAGTTTGGTAGAATTGAATGATTGCCTCTAGCAGCATTATGCCAATAAAAAGCAAGGTAAACATCAATACTCCATCTCTGTTGGATTGTTGAATTTCTACATCCACTATATGTCTGATAATCTGCGGACGTAATGGAGCGAGTATAGCTAGTAAGATAACAAGTAAGGCTGTGAAGTAAAAAATCTTATTGTATGGCTTAACGTACTTCATTACCCTTTTAAAGAGGGCAGTATCCCAAGCCTTTCCACTTACTTCACTCATGCTGCAAAAGTATCGATTAAAGCCAATTATTCCTTTTCGATAAAACCATCAATAGGGTATACAATTTCTTCCAAGAATAAACCATGTGCAGGTACAGAAGGCCCCGCCTTTGTTCGGTCGGAAGAAGCCATAAGTTGAGGTATACTATCTACCATACGCTTCCCTTCTCCTACTTCCAAGAGTGTACCAACGATACTCCTCACCATATTTCGCAAAAATCGATTGGCCTTAATTTCAAAGACCAATTGATTTCCTCTCGCTTCCCAATTGATGAATTGTACTTCACAATCATTGGTAAACGTTTGGGTCTTTGATTTACTAAAGGAGGAGAAATCATGATTGCCTAATAATTTCTTGGATGCCAATTGCATTTTTTCTACATCCAAAGTTCTATTATGGTATAGCGAATGCTGATTCGTAAAAGGAGATTTTATTTGTTGAATATAATAGCGATAGGTTCGCTGAGTAGCATCAAATCGAGCATGAAAGTCTTCTTTTACTTTTTTGACTTTAAGTATGGAAATGTCAGTTGGTAGAATGTTATTTAAATGATAGATCATTTCCTTTTCATCAATCTCAACATCAAAATCAATATGAGCTACCATTTCCCTTGCATGAACACCAGTATCCGTTCTACCTGCACCAACAATTTCAAAATCTTTTTGAAAATAAGTTTTCAATGCAATCTGTATAGCTTCTTGTACAGTCATGGCGTTTGGCTGAATTTGCCAACCGTGATAATTGCTGCCATTAAAAGCGATATAAATGAAATAGCGTTGCATCAAAAGGCAATAAACTTATCCATTTGTAATCCTAGATTCTGGATTGTATCCTCATCAACGATTTCACCATCATTCATTAAGCCGTCTATAGAAGATATGGGAAGTTTTTGTGGCATCACCGTAACTTGGATATAATTTAGAATATCAGCAAAATGATCCATTCCTCTTAAATTTCCAGCTCTACCTGCAGCCACACCAATCAAGGCAGCTTTTTTACCATAAAATTCAGAAGGTTTAATAGCATCAATCATCAATTTTAAAATACCTGGAAAACTGCCATTATATTCTGGAATAACAAACAAGAACTTATCCACTTTTTGAACATAGGACTTAGATAATTCACTAAACAATGGATTTTCTTGGTTATATATTGATGGCAAGGAAATTTCTTGTGTAATTTCAGAAAGATCCAATATTCTAGATTCTATACCCTTTTCCTTTAACAGTTCCTTGCATTTTTGTGCAAATTTTTCTGTGTTATTGCCTATTCTGTTGGTTGCTGAAACAATTGTTACCATAAATCCAATTAACAAAATTTTGTTTAAAAAAATGAATTGACCTTATTCCTCTTTTCAATCCCTTTAATGTACTTTTAACAGCATTGGGATAGAAACTGTTTAGCAAAGAAACACCAAATATTTTTGCAATACTAAAAGCATGAAAATCAATTATTA
>Ga0207422_1004770_pt1 | contig 10647 bp, 9 predicted proteins | sample MarCyaLeptolynsp_FD_187757 | JGI IMG/M metagenome (GOLD analysis project Ga0207422, IMG submission 187757) | Marine cyanobacterial communities from Panama - species 1 Leptolyngbya sp. (SPAdes) | ecosystem: Environmental > Aquatic > Marine > Unclassified | place: Panama: Panama City | collected... | reverse complement strand
TTCCGGACAAGCGCTTTGCCGTCCTTCACTGCGACCTCGACAAATTCAAGGCCGTGAACGACACGTTCGGTCATGCGCACGGCTGATATGCTCACCAGCACCTGATTCCAACGGGATGACAGCACAATGGCAACGCAAACGGCGCCGAACCCGACACGAGAGAAGATGCTCAAGGGGCTCGGCTATCAAAAGTCAGGCGAGATCGAAAAGGCGCAGCGCTGCTACAAACAGGTTCTGAAGAAACTGCCGAACAATGCCGATGCGCTGCATCTGCTCGGCGTGACCTACCGGCAGCTCGGCTATCCGAAGCGGGCGATCGAGTACATTCAGAAAGCCATCGGCGTGAATGCCAACCAGGCGCCGTTCTATGCCAACCTGGCCCGGGCGATGATGGATATCGGCACCGACGCGGAGAGCATGCTGGCGGTTTCTGAAAAGGCGCTTTCGCTCAACCCGCAGGAGAAGGAGGCGCTCAACATCAAGGGCATCGCCCTCACCCGTCTGAAACGAACGGACGAAGCGGAAGAGATTTTCCAGCAACTGCTTGTCAGGTATCCGGATTTTGGAGACGCCTACCGCAACTACGGCCTGCTGCTGAGAGAGAACAAGGACTACGAAAAGGCCATCGCCTTCTTTCACAAAGCCGTTCAACTCAACCCCGACAATCCTCAAAACTATATTGAAAGATCGCGTTGCCGCCATGAACAGAAAGACTTCAAGGTCGCTGAAGCAGAGCTGGCCGAAGCACTCGAGCGCTTTCCGGACAATGCGGACCTGAAGCACGAAGCCGCAAGGGTGCTCTTCTCGATTTCACGAACCGATGTGGGCGTAAAATACGCGGAGGAAGCCGTTGAGGACAACCCCAAGAACTACCACCGCCTGGTGACGCTTGCCGTCCAGTATCTCATGCTGGGGCGTGGCCAGGAGGCCGTGAACACATTCCTGAAAGCGAAGAAACTCGCTCCGGCAGGAGCGTCAGGGATCGATTGGAACCTCTCTCTCGCTTATCTCTCGGTGGGCGATCTGACAAACGGATGGGCGCTGCACCACGCCCGCTTCGGTGATGAAAAATCCACGGCTAACAAACGGATTTTCGATGCACCCGAATGGGAAGGCGAAGACATTTCCGACAAAACCGTGCTTGCCTGGTGCGATCAGGGCCTTGGGGACGCCCTGCGAGGCTGCACCATGCTGCACGAACTGATCGAGCGAGCCGGAAAGGTCATCCTGGAGGTCGCACCAAAAACCGTGCCGTGGTTTCAGCGCTCATTCCCAGAGGTTGATGTTCGCGCGACCCAAATCAACCCGGACATGACGACGAACGCGAACGACTTTGACCTCACGGCAAATCTCGTGGACATGGCAAAGTACTTCCGTCCTGATTTCCAGTCTTTCCGAAATGCCAGGACACCGCCGTTTTCCTTTGATCTGAAACTCGCACACACATTCTTTGAACGTCTGAAGGGCCGGGCCGACAAACCGATTGTCGGTATCGGATGGCGGTCACGGAACCTCGCGATCTACCGTGCGCGCTACTATCTCTCCGCGCCCGAATTCTATCCGATCATCGACATGGAAGATGTCACTTTCGTCAATCTGCAGTATCTCAGTGCGCTGAAAGAGATCCAGTTCTTTGAAGCAAAATCGAAGGGCGCGTTTGTCAATTTCGAGGATGTCGACCTTTTTGATGACCTGGAAGCCGCCGCAGCCTTGACCGCCTGTTGCGACCTCGTCGTGTCGGCCAATGTCAGCGTGACCGAAATATCCGGTGTACTTGATGTTCCAACCATCCGCTTCGGTCCCCAGGAAGCAGCGCTGACACTTGGTCAGGATGCTGTTCCCTGGCATCCGTCGACAACCTACCTTCGCATGGACGAAAACAAGCTTGCCGTCGACATGGTTCCGACAATCAAGCAAACACTCGAAGATCAACTCAGCCGGTTCGACCCCTCACGGCGCAACAAACGGCTTCAACTCGGCACCGGCGCCGACTGACACGCAGGCTTGGCGTTTCTTGTCGTGTTTGGGTCTGGCGCGCGAGAAAGCGGATGTTTGCGTCAAATGACCCAAAACAATCGGAGAAACTGTCACCTTTGAAGGTAGTTCTTTTCCATCAGGAACTCGGCGAAATAGAAATCGATTTCCGTATCGATATCGACGATGCGCACCGTGTCGGGGACGACATATCCAACCGTCTCAGGTGACATCATATGCGCGTTCAGCGCACCGACATGATCTGATGAAATCACCATGGCCCAGGAAGTAAGTTCAAAACACTCCGGATAGTCCTGGCGGCGGTAGTACTTGTTGCCGTCATATTCCACGAATGTCTTGAGAGACCCGTCCGTTTCCCGTTTGGCGCACAGGAAGGGATGAGTATCGGGCTGTTTCAACCCGATGACACTGTGGCACCCCGGATTATCCAGATAGAAGCGCAGCAAGTCTTCCAGAAGCTCCGGCGTGCGGAACGGATAGGTTGGATAGAGCACGAGCACGGCATCGAATTCATCGCCTTTGCTCCGGCGCGACTCGATGAATTCGGCAACAACGGCCTGCATCGTGGTATCGGACTGCCCGAGACTGTCGGGACGCCGATAGGTTTCGGCACCTGCATCCTTGCCGATCTCAAGATAGGTATCGCTGTCGCTGTTGATGAATGTTCGATCAATCATGCCGCATTCAAGCGCCGGGCGAATGCTGTGTGCCATCAGAGGCTTGCCTGCAAGAGAGCGGATGTTCTTGTCAGGCAGACCCTGGCTGCCGGCGCGTGCCGGCACCATCGCTATGAACTTCTTCGTCATTACATTCCCAAAACAGCATCGTGGTCCTGCGCGTCCAGTTTCTCGCGCACAAAGACAAAGTCGTCGTCAGACAAGCTGCTGAAGTTCAAGGGTCTGCCGCTCTCATTCGTGATCATTTTCGTGGCGTCATTCAGTTCCAGGACGTATTGGCGAAAGTTCTCGTCACCGACAGGCTGCCCTGTCTTTCGATCGAATTTGAGGTTGAACACGTCACCGAGCGTCTTGCGCACGCGCGGATGCCGGAACATCTCGGTTCCCGGGTACGCGGTTGCCGTGAAAATGGACGTATTGATTGAAGAAATCGCATCTTCATAGTCTGGCGTCCCGGTGGACAAACCTTCCGTCACAAGGTCCTGCTGCCACTTGATGAACCCCAGACTGGTCTGAAGTTGCTCCAGCGTTTCACCCGGATAGCCCATGATCCAAGTGCAGTTGCCGTGAATGTCGGCTTCCAGCGTATTGCGAATTCCCTGCGTCATTGCCCTGGGAAACTCGAAGCCATTGTAGACCTCCGTACCGCTCGACAGCATGAACCCGCCCTTGCCCATGTCCTCCAGAACTTGAGGCGATGCCGACTCCGCGCCAAACCCGATGTAAATGCATCCGGCACGCCGCATTTCCTTGACGCGCAGAACCTCTGCACTGCGATATCCGCCCTTTCGATCGGGCCGCAGGTCGGCCGCTTCATCCAACCGTCCGTGCGCGCCCCAACGCAACTGTCCGCTCGCTGCATACGGTTCCAGAATGTTTGCCAAGGCCGTAATGCGCTTCGGACTGACCATGAAGTTGTCGTCCATCAGACCGATGAAATCGACGCCATAGCGGCTTTGATATTCGATGAACTCGGTCGCGAGATTTTCCGCACTGCGAACACCGTAGTTCCGTTCCCCTTGAGCGCCGCGGAAGCAGAACTTGCATTCGAACGGGCATCCCCGGCTCGATACCGTGGAGATGCTGCGTTTGATTTCAAAACTGGTCGCCGAGCTGTTTTTGGCGCTGCCGCCCCAAACAGGAACATTGAGGTATTCCTCAAGCACCTCGAAGCCGTCGACGTCTTCCAGCATCAGGTCGTAGGCAGGCAGGGGCAGACTATCAAGGTTGGCAGGCCTGCCTCCGTGATAGACAAATCGTGGCCGCCCGTCCTTCGTTTCACGGTAGAACGGTGACAACAGCCCGGCATTGAGCGCCCGTTCAAACCCCTTGTCGCGCATCGCCTTTGCATCCAGGGCGATCTTCACGACAATGTCGTCGCCTTCGCTGTGGGCCACAGCATCCAGTTCAGGGATCCAGTTCAAAAGATCTGCGCGAAACTGCGTTGCCAATCCACCGCCGCTGACAAGCATCGCATCGGGGTCCAGTTCGCGAACAATCCTGGCGACCTCCGTCTGCCAACGCAGCGTCGTGATCAGTCCGGACAGCCCGATCAGATGCTGGCCGCCTTCTCTTTCCAGAGTGCGGCCAATCAACCCGCGGGCTTCGGCAAACGTCAAGGAGCGTCCGGTATCCAGGCCCCGCCGTGCAGCGTCCTCGTCCTTGATGCGATAGATGTTCAGGTCGATGATTGTCGGCTCTGCGCCGTATTCCCTCAATCTGGCCGCAAGCAACGCAGGGCCGACCGGCGGGTTGTTGGGTTTGGCCTGTTCCCGGATCGGCATATTGATGAGTGTCGCCTTCACCCCTGCAAGAGCATTGGGCTGCAGGCTGTTCAGAAAACTGTTCGTGGCAACTAAGTTCATGCTTCGAGCCGTCTGGTTCCATTGATATCAGCTGGCCGCATCGCCCGGGTTAGCGCCCCCTCCCCGGACAAATTCAACGGCGTGAACGGAGACAATCCCGCCACTTTCGCGGAGTTTCGGATCTACGCTGAACAGGTTCCAACAGGATAGCCGCCATATGATTCCCCATCGCTTGAAGGATCACATGCGAGTCCTGAGACTACAAGTGAAACGCGCTTTGAAAATCACGTTTAACTGTTGAAATGATTTCCAAAAAAGAAAACTGAACGAATAATCAGAGCGTCCTGACAGCGGTACATGCGAAATCTGTTGAAAAGCGAAACGCTTTACACTTGTCGGACTGTGCGTCGATTGAGTAGCTGAAGCGAATGTTAATATGCGCCACTGGTTGAACAGCCCTATTGGAGAAAGAATCCGCATGACGTCCGGGAGCGCGCACATCGTTCAAGGCATTTCTGCTGAAGATGTTTGGGACTTTGAAAACGGTTACCACTGGTTCTCCGACCCGACACGCATGAACAAGGCTCTGGGCCACTACGAGCTCTACAAGATGATCACGGGCCTCCCCGGTGATGTCGTCGAACTGGGTGTGTTCAAGGGCCTTTCCCTCATTCGATTTGCCACTTTTCGCGCAGCACTCGAAGATGTCTCGTCCAGGCGCGTCATCGGCTTCGATGCTTTTGGAAAGTTTCCGCGCACCGGGCTTTCGCGGCCCGAAGATCTGGGTTTCATCGACACTTACGAATCGCAGGCAGGCGATGGCCTGTCCAGAACCGAGCTTGATGGGATTCTGCAGCAAAAAGGCTTCGCGAACTACGAACTGGTCGAAGGCAATGTCTTTGAAACGCTGCCGGAATTTCTGAAGGCAAATCCGGCGCTCCGGATCTCTTTGCTGCACCTCGACATGGATGTGCTGGAGCCTACGGAGTTTGCTCTAGACCTGCTTTTCAGCCGCGTTGTGAAGAATGGTCTTGTTGTTTTCGACGACTATCAGGCCACCGTTGGTGCCACCCTTGCGGCAGACAGCTTCATCGAAAAGCAAGGCCTTGTTCTCGAAAAACTGCCCTTTTACAAACAACCCTCTTTTGCGCGAAAGCGATAGGCAACAGTCGACTTTTCATCACGATGCCGCGCTTCGGCGCAAAGATCGCAGAACAGCGTTTCTATGCGGATTTGTGGCAGATGCCGTAAAGGCATGTGTTCCTGAAGCCGGTTGTCAGCGTGGCTTCCTGTGTAACCACCTCGATATCATCGGCATTGAAGTGACGGGACAGCAGCGACAGGAAATCCGCACGCGTCAGTTCACCAAGGTGATAGGCATTGTCCGCGCTCGGGCCAGAAACACCGCTTCGCGCCTCCGGACTGCTGACCACCAGGACACCGCCGGGAACCAGCGCGTCGCGAAGCCCAGCAATCAGGCGATCCTGCCGGTCAAGTTCGATGTGTTCCAGTCCCTCGATGCATCCGACAACATCGTAGCTTTCGCGTGCCAGTTCGGGATTACGCAGGTCGCCGACAGCATAATCGGCCCGGAAGTGGCCATACACGCGTCTTGCGTATTCGACCGTGGTTTTATCGAAATCCAAGCCGTTGTAGCTGATGTGAAGCGGCGCCAGAATTTCCGCCGCATAACCACTCCCGCAAGGAAAATCGAGCACGCGCAGATCCGGGCGGCAGAACAGTCCGAGCTGAAAGTAACGCGCCATATGGCGGGCCACTGTATCTCTCATGTCAACGCCCGGAATGTCGGTCGCAGTGACAACGACCCTAGCTCCGCCTTCGCTTACGAATTCATCGTCCTTGAGGTAAAGCCGCTCCTTGTCACCTCCGCCAAGAAAAAGCGTTTGTTGGTCTGAACCCATAGGCACGGAAACCTTCACTCCCCTCACGCCGGACTGTCCGGCACCAGTGCGCTGTCGATCAGATGATCGCACAATTCACGCAGGGCACCGTCTCCACCGGAACTTTTCAATATGATCTGGCAGACATCCTTGATCTCGGGCCGGGCGTTGCTCGGTGCGGCTGAAAACCCGCAGGCTTCAAGGCATTCGAGATCATTGACGTCGTCGCCGATATAGGCGAGTTCCTGCCACGAGAAGCCGTTGCGCCGCCTCCATGCATCCAGAAACGGCAATTTTTCCTTGACGTCGTGCGCGCATTCCATTTTCAGCTTTCGCGCCCTTGCGGCAACGACACCGTCGCTTTCTCTCGACAAGATGAGGAGCTTCAGCCCGCGATTGCGCAGCATTTCGATCCCCATGCCGTCGGCGCGGCTGCACCGGACGAACTCCCGTCCGTCCATGTCCAGGAACACGGAGTTATCGGTATGGACACCATCGAAATCGGTAACAAGCGCTTTGATCTGCGCGCGCGCGGATGCGCCCGGCATGGTCTAGGAAACCTTGTTCAGCAGCAACCGGTCAGTCTCGCTGGCGCTTGTTTCACGCCACTTGAGTTTGTGACGCTGGGCCACCTCGACGTCGAGTATTTCCTTTTCCTTGTAATTCAGTGCCGCCGAAACCTCGCGGACACCGTCGCAAAGCTGGCGCAGGCCGTCTGGTTCCAGACTGGCCGCATGATCGGTTCCTTTCCAGCTGCAATCGAGCGTGAAGTGCCTTTCGATGTACCTGAAAGGACCGCGCCTGAAGCGCGCTTCACCGCTCATGCCGACGGCAACCGCCGCCATATCGACGGCCGTGCCGATGTGATGACCGGAAAATCCAACCGCTGCAATTCTCTCACCGTAAAGGTCCTGCAGGCGATTGATTTCGAGCAGGCAGACCTCATCGAAGGGGACAGGGTAACCCGATGTGCAGGCATAGATGACCAAGTCCTGCGCGCGGCCCATTTTCTCGTAAAATTCGATGGTCGATGACAATTCACGCCCGGTGGTCATACCGGTCGATACGTGGATCATGCCGTCGAAATTCCGGCAGAGATACTCCTGAACGTCGTAGTTCAGGTTCGTCGCCGAAGGCACCTTTATCATCGACGGTTTTAGAGCCGCTATTTCCCGAGCCGAGGTCAGATCCCATACCGACGTGGAATACTCGATCCCGTGCCTGCGGCACTCCTGCTGCAGCTCGCGATGCTGCCCGACTGAGAACTCGAGATATTCCCTGTGCTCACCATAGGTGCGCCCGTAGGAGTTTGCCGGAACAGGATGCGGCCTGTTGTAGATTTCGGGCGGGAGAAGACTTCTGTTGTGCCGCTTTTGAAACTTGGCGACCTGGGCGCCGCTAAATCCGGCTGCCGTTTCGATCATCCGGCAGGCGATATCCATGTCGCCAAGATGATTGCACCCGATTTCTGCGATAACCTGGATTTCGCTATCAAGTTTCATGAGCCGGGCTTGCTTCCAACACTGGTCTAAACGTCACTGACACTCTTGCGACAACAGTCCAGTAAAACGCTCCCGGATACAAATACATAAAAGTACTTTTCCCACGATATTTCAGGCATGCCGGAAGGGCTCTTCGCTCCATTCAAGGGAGAAAAGACCGTTGGACTGAGCGGCCCTGTCGTGGGTCTGGACCGGTTCCGATCTCGCATTCTCGCGACGAGGGGATGCGCCGAACACTATGACGGGCGGCGCATCAGCCGGAGAGATTGCGGGGTGCCTTAACCGACGAACGCGCGTTCGACGACGAATTCTGCCGGTTTGTTGTTCGCGCCTTCCGTCAGACCTGCCTTTTCGAGCAAGGCCTTGGTGTCCTTGATCATATCCATCGAACCGCAGATCATGCCGCGGTCGATAGCTGGATCCAGAGGCGGCACACCAAGATCGGTGAAGAGTTTGCCGCTCTCGATCAGGTCTGTGATGCGGCCCTGGCGCGGAAAGTCCTCGCGCGTCACAGAGGTGTAGTGAACGAGCTTGTCCTTGGCGAATTCCCCTATCAAGGGATCATTGATGGTCTCTTGTACCAGTTCTTCACCATATTTCAGTTCGGCAACTTCGCGGCAGGTGTGTGTCAGGATGACCTGGTCGAACTTTTCATAGGTGTCCGGATCGCGGATGAGGCTCGCGAAGGGGGCAATGCCGGTCCCTGTCGAGAACATGTAGACGCGCTTTCCGGGAATCAGAGCATCGTTGACGAGTGTACCCGTCGGCTTCTTCTTCATCAGGATCGCATCGCCCGGCTGGATCTTCTGAAGATGAGAGGTCAGCGGACCGTCCGGCACCTTGATTGAAAAGAACTCCAGTTCTTCATCCCATGCCGGGCTGGCAATCGAATAAGCCCTGTAAAGCGGCTTGCCGTCGATCATGAGACCGATCATGACAAACTCACCGGAGCGGAACCGGAAGCTGGCCGGGCGTGTCATGCGAAACCGGAACAGGCGGTCGGTATAATGCTGCACTGTCTTCACTTCTTCCACGAAGACGTTTGCAGGCACGGCGGCTTCAAGATCAGATGGTTTGGCGAGTACATTCATGTCTTTTGAAATCCGTAGGTCTTCACGCATTTGGGGTTCTGCTCCATGTAGACCACGGCTGCATTGACTTGAAGCAACGCAAAACCACGAATTGTCCGCTTCGCAAAAAAAACATTCTAAATTGATCCTTGAAACTAGTGAATCGACGAAATCGCGTTTCGAAGCGATGAACGCGTGCCTTTGTGCGACGGAAAAATAGCTCACGTCGAGACCTTAGTAAAACCACTTCGCTCTTGAAGCCACATCGACAGTTCAGCCGTCGATTTCAAGCTGTGCCAAGCGCGGGAATTGAATTGTGCTTTCAGCATTTTCAAAGTCGCACAAACAGTCCGGCAAGGTCTTTCGGGAAAACGCAGCTCACACGTCTTGGGGTGAGCGCATCGTGCTTTGGCGGAAGCAGCGCATCTTTACGCCCGCATCATGTTTCAGGCATGTAGTTTATGCTCACTTACTTGACCTATGCGTGTCCGTTGGGCAAGCAGCGCGCGAGACATTCACATGACGCTCCCGCAAAGTTGCTTGGGATCGATTTTTTTTATTTGACAGACAAATAAAAAAAGCAAAAATTACTGATCAAATATATAGAAGCATAATAATACCTTCCAATGAGGTAAAGTAAATGTCCGGACGCACCCACGAAGAAACAGGCCAGTCCATAGCATTTGTGCTTATGGACAGGTTCTCGATGAATGCATTCGCCAGCGTGATCGAGCCGCTGAGATTAGCAAACCGGCTCCTTGGCCGAGAGTATTACGAATGGACTACTTATTCGCTGGATGGAAATTCAGTCGTGGCCAGCAATGGCTGCGAAGTCATGGCAAATAAATCTATTCGTGAACTTGTGGACGCTGATGTTACACTTTTGTGTACCGGTATCGATGTAGAGCGTTTGCCCCTCGACGCGGACTTGGGAAACAAACTCAGACGCTTGAATGCAATGGGCCGCACGTTCGGTGCGATCTGCACGGGTGCCTATCTTCTCGCCCGCTACAACCTGCTCGATGGCAGGCGTTGCACCATCCACTGGGAAAATCTGCGGTCGTTGAGAGAAGAGTTTCCCGACGTCGAAGTGACATCGGACATTTTCGCGATCGACCGGAACTGCATCACCTGTGCGGGCGGCATGGCCTCGCTTGACATGATGTTGCGCCTGATCGCCATTCAGCACGGCGCTTATCTCGCGCATGAGATCGCCGAGGTTGCCCTTTATCAGAACATGCGGTCAGGCGAATCCGCGCAGCGGCACGACATTGAAGCTCGCACTGGTATCTCGAACGCAAAGATCCTGGACGCGATCCGCATCATGGATCTGCATATTGAAGATCCCCTCAGCTGCCAGCAGCTGGCGATGACGGTCAGCCTCTCCCCGCGCCAGCTGGAACGCCTGTTCCGCCGGCATTTCAACTGTACGCCGGGCCAATACTACCTGCGCCTGCGTCTGGAGACGGCCCGCGATCTGCTTCGGCGCACCAGCCGGCCGGTTCTCGACGTTGCCCTCGCGTGCGGTTTTGCGTCCACCTCGCACTTCACCAAGTGCTACCGGGAACGTTTCCTGTGCACACCGACCGAAGAGCGTCAGTCGTACCAGTGGGCGAACACCAAAACGACGTCCGGCGTAGGCACCGCGGCGCCGATGCGGCTGGTCGCGAAATAACGCGCACGCAAGTGAAAGATGA
>Ga0207422_1004769_pt1 | contig 10647 bp, 6 predicted proteins | sample MarCyaLeptolynsp_FD_187757 | JGI IMG/M metagenome (GOLD analysis project Ga0207422, IMG submission 187757) | Marine cyanobacterial communities from Panama - species 1 Leptolyngbya sp. (SPAdes) | ecosystem: Environmental > Aquatic > Marine > Unclassified | place: Panama: Panama City | collected... | reverse complement strand
CGGGCAGTCCCTTCATGATTTACGAATACGATCAATTGAATAGAATAAAAGGTGCAACTTCCTATACCAGACAATTTGATGTGACCAACAAATGGAGTTCGGAAAACCCGCTTGATGATCGCTACAATACGACTTATAGCTATGATGCCAACGGAAACATTACGGCATTGACAAGAAAAGATGCCGCAGGCAGCTTGATGGATGATTTTCAGTATACCTATCACCATACGGAATCTCAGGCCAAAAGTGGGAATAGTTTAATTGGTGAATGGGGAGGAAAAAATACCAATCGATTGATGGCGGTAGAAGACCAAGTGAACAATGGAACAGAAGGGGCAGATTTAAAATCCGGTCAAAATTTAGACGATATGTATTTGGAAAACAACAATTACGAATACGATGAGATTGGGAATCTAATCAAAGATGAACAAGAGGATATAGATGAAATAGAGTGGACGGTAGCCGGAAAAGTGAAAAAAATCAAAAGGGTGGTAGATCCTGCTACTACTGCACCGGATTTGGAATTCCATTACGATGCTTTGGGCAATCGAATACGCAAAATCGTTAAACCCAGAGAAACAGATGGCTCTGTAGTAGATGAAGACCTTTGGGAAGAAACCTATTATATCCGAGATGCCCAAGGCAATGTGCTTACAACCTATACCAAAAATTATGGGGAAGGGACAGATGCCAATGCTACAAACGATTATATTGAATATTTAAGGCAAAGCGAGATCCATCTATATGGCAGCGAAAGATTGGGCATGTATACCAGAGAGGTGCAAATAGCGGAAGCAGAATACAATGCAGATATCCTTAGTGGTAGATTAAGCAACAAGAACAATGTACAGGCTTTACAAACCGCACAAAGCGACCATTTGGCAGAATATAAAGGCAAAAAACAATACGAGCTGAAAAACCATTTAGGCAATGTATTGGCTACCATTAAAGATGTTAAATACCCGGTTCACAATACCAATAGCATTAGTACTTTGTTGACAGAAACTTATGGAGGAAGCGATTGGAATGCAGTAGCCGGAGGAAGCCTGTCTCCTGGCAATGGAGAGCTGGAAGTAACCGCCAGCAGTATTAACGATGGAGCCCAAAGGGGCATCAGTGTAAGTAGTCAGAGTGGTTGTACCTATCAATACTGTTTTACCATTTCTGGCATGCCTAACGATGGGGTGTATTTTGAAACCTATGCTCCAGGTGGAGCTTTGGTTAGCAGTACTTTGGTATTGTCTAGCAGCAATTGTTTGCCAGTTGATGTGGATTTGGTAAGTGATATTGCTTTTGTTTTAAAGGACTTGGGCTCTGGCAATAGCTTTACCTTAACTTCTGGCAAATTAGAATCCAGTTGTTCCATCAATGGATTTGCCTTTTATGCACCGGTGGTAACCAGCCGACAAGACTATTATCCTTTTGGTATGCCCATGGGAGGAGACAGAAGCTTAAGCAGTGGGGAATCTTATCGCTTTGGTTTTAATGGCATGGAAAAGGATAATGAAATTAATGGATATGGAAATTCAGTAGATTTCGGTGCTAGAGTATATGAATCAAGATTAGGAAGATGGTTCTCAATGGATGATTATATTAAGAAAACTCCATTTCTTAGTCCTTATGTATTTTCAAACAATAGTCCGATTAAGTTTTATGATCCTGATGGAAATTTTCCAAATGCTGCAGCTGTTGCAAAGTTTATAGTTACGGTATTAAATGTTGCTCCTGAAAGAGAGGCAGAACGCCGGATTAATCAGATTAGAGATAAAATGAATGGTGATCCTGTTTCAACTTCAACTCATTTTATGAGTATAAGAGGTGAGAATGTTGAACTAGCTGGAACTAGTTTTAAAGATAAGATTGGTGGCAATCAAATACATGGAAAAGGAGAAATGACTGCTAATGGTGTTACGTTTGAAGGAGAATTTTTTTACCATAAAAAAGATACCAAAGCTAAATCAGCAGTTACAAATGTGAACTTTGATGATGGTATATCTGGAAAAGGAACAAGTGCTGGTGCAATTGGAGGTGCTTCTGGCTTTCTTATCGAATTTAGTAATTCAAAAAATGTAGTTCTCTCACTAGTTTTAAATAAAGAAGATTTTCGAGCGATTAAAAGTGCATTTTATAAGAAGACTGATCAAAAATTTCAGACAATGTTAAATAAAGAACCTAAATTAAAAGACTATTACAATTTAGATGAGATGTATAATGATGTCGTGGGATATTTTAGAAAGCATATAGGAAATGCACCTAATGGCAAGGTTGACCCTAAAAAGCAAAATATATATAATCAAAAATTAAAAAAGTATAATGAAACTAGAAAGGAATATGTTAAGAAATGGGAGAATGATTAATTCAATTTTATATATTGTTATTGTCATCTTTCTTGTTTCATGTAATAATAATAGAATAGAAAATTCGAGTTCATTAGATTGCTCAATTATATTAAGAACAGCTATTGTTAATTATATATTAGAAAAAGGATATCCTCCTAATTCTGAAAATGAGATAATAAATTACATTAAGGCTGATAATCGAGGCGTATATGATTGTATTCAAGAGGAATATACTGGGATATTAAATGTAGTAAGTACTTATGATAAAGTAAACGCATATATAAATGATTCTACACTTCTCGTTGAATATTCTTTTAAGATAGAAGATAAATTCTTTAGTAAAGATGATTCTATAACAACCCATTTATATAGAAAAAATGTAGATAGTTTAGAACAAGTGTCAAGCCTAAAATATAATTCACTCAATTATTATTTTCTTAAGGTAGACTCTTTACAAAAAAAGCATTGTGTTCAGATTAAAAGAGTAAGTAACAAGATTTTTATTGAAAATGTTTTCAGTGTTGATTTAGATAGCATTCAAGGTGAATACTTAGTTGATTATAAGGAGTTCATAAATGAGTTCTTTTTACATCAAAAAATTGATTCAGCGATAATAGTGATAAATATTCCTACATACTCATTAATTCCTCCACCATTGCCTCCTAATGAATAAGTTTTTATTGGTTTTTATTAGTGCAGTATTAATTTGTGGTAATTCATGTTCACAAACTTATAAAGTTGATATTGAAATCAGAGAATACGCAATTAATTCGGATAAAGAATCTGATACTTTATCTTTAGAAAGCGATACTAATTATTATATTGATGTAAGTAGTAATATTCCAAAGCGGTTTTACTTTGTGGAACCAAAAATTGCCGGAGATTTTATGGTGCTGTTGGAGAATGGTTTAAATCCGGATACCATTTTTTTTGGCTTCTATAAAAGATTGGACCAGCAAATCGTAGAACCCATTATAAGTAGTTTATTAAGCGAAACTTATAATGGAGCTATTATAATAATAAGTGAAATGAAAATTATTAATAAGCAATATGGTAAATTCATGAAGCAAATACAAGTTCGTGCTTATGTTGGGGATATAGATGAAATAGGATACTTTCATATTCCATTTGAGGGTTCGAACGATTTTATCTTTAAGGAAAAAGGATCAATTCATATGGGACAAGCATTTAATTTTATTTATGAACTATAGTTTTTTAGAATCAAAATTGTGCTAAGATCAATATTTTGAATTTTATTATAAATTATATCTGTCTGATATTTATTTTGTTCCAAATGCCTAATGAAGAACAAAAGATTGATGGAACAAATTACCAGATTAAAACTTTATCGTTTATTGTAAATAATCTTGAAAATATCAATCTACTGCCTATTGGCCAATTTAGTGAGAAGTCCGGAGGTTCTGTTTTTTACCGATTTGTGAAAATGGACAATGCAAGATTGTCTAATAAGTTGAAATACGCTTCAGATAAATTTTATTTTGACAAGGATACAGTATTGAAATCGAGTGCAGAGTTGAAAGATTTTAAAACAGATTCTAGCCAATATTTAGAAGAAATCAATGCTTGTGACTTAGTTAATTCAAAGTGTGGAGAAATCAAAGAAGGCGATTTAACGCTTGTTATAACTCAGGCATATGAAGACAATGAACAATACTTTACTTATGCTTTTATTTATTCAAAAGGTCTTGATCATTTTGATGCAGATTTATTGCTCATGTTTGATTCAAAAGGGAATGTAAAGCGGGCATTTATTTCACAAGGTGAGATCTGAAGAGTTGGTAGAGTGTTTTTTTAGTTTATAATAACTTAATTATAGACCTTGAAAATATGCTATGAAATGTAATAGTATTATTCCAGACTACGAAAAACTGAATTACTAAACTTTGGAAAACATTAATCAGATTTTATATTAATGGAATATTATGGAACAAAAGCAATTAAAATCTATTTTCGATAAGTATTATACTTATAATAATAGCATAGAGCAGGTAATTCAGAAACTTAAAGATTCAGGAGCTACCCAAATGGAATGCACTAAAACATTAATTTCTGAACTAAAGATTTCCCTAACTGATGCAGATAGAATTGTTGTTGAATCAATAGCATGGAGCGATGTAAAATCAAATGTGCAAAAACTTCGAGATGATATGTACAATTGGGGTAAGGAAAATCTTTCAGAATGAATTGTTATTTCCAAAACCATCTCTTGGATCCATTTTAAGGAATTTATATATTAATCTTAAATAATCACTAAATCATTTAAATTTCAGCCTTTTAGGTTGAAATATTTCCAAAGCTTTGCTTAAATTTATTATTTAATTCTCTTTTCCATAAAATGATATTGAAGAAGCTTGTGAGTTGGGTGTGCAGATGGCAGAAAATAAGCCTTTTGCTTGTATTGTTTTGTATCTGCAGTGTTGAACTTCAAGCGCAGCGTTACGATTGGTTGGAGAATATTAGGGCCAATAAAAACCTTATCATTCGAGATGTAGAAACCAAAGGCAAGTTTATCTACATTGCTGGCGCACATGAAGGAACCGTTTATTTTGGAAATGATAGTGTTGCAGATCAAATAAATTTGACGGATGTACCTACTGCTTTTATTGCCAAAATGGATACCCTTGGGAATTTCCAATGGTTTCAAACATTCCCAGATTTAACTTGGCCACACCTAAAAGATTTTACAGTTGTAACTGATTTTGTGCTTGATGGAAATGAAGTGTATTTGCATTTGCTTGGACGTTATGGTGTACGGGTTGGAAATATAGATCATCGTGGGCCCAACATAAGTGTTATTGTCAAAATGGATGCCAGAGGAGGATCTATCATTTGGTCTTCAAGTTTTAAGACCAGTTATAGTGTTATTTCTTCTGCTAGTTTTCCCAGACCAAGATATATTAGTGCCAAAGGGAAATTATTGGTTAATGAAAATGGTGATTTGGTATTGGCAACTAATTTTAGGGCATCGACTACTCCAGGCAATAACTGGTTTAACTATAATTCTACACGAGTATACTATCCTATCCTATCCGGTGATGGGGTGATTATTATGCATATCAATAGTAATAATGGCAATTACCTGTACTCAGATTACATCGGTAATTATACCGATGCTGGGAGTAATTCTGCAGCCAATTTCTCAGACATGGAAACGGATACAGAAGGGAATATTTATGTCACAGGAATAGGGGTAAATAAGGTGTCTATGGATTCCACTACAATGGCCATGAATAGAGATATTTTTTTGGTAAAAATCAATAAGAGGGATTCTCTAGTATGGATGAGAAAGACGAATTGGAAGAACAGTTCTAGCGATCGTGAGGTGAATGTGGATAATATAGAATTGGATCAAGCGGGAAATATTTATCTTATGGGAAGCACACTTGCTGTTTTAGAATATGACAGTTTAGAGTCCATAGGGCAGATGGTTAAATCTTCTAATGGTTCTTTGGTGCATCAAAGGAACCCATATTTGCTTAAAATTGATTCTAACGGAAGAGGTAAATTCCTAAAAACCTTCGAAGTAGATACAGCCGCAAGAAGAGGATTCAATTATGTACATGATGTATATGTTGATCAATCAAACTATATCTATGGAATAGGTGTGTTTGATCGCTTAATAAAATTCAATAATCGCCTAATTGCTAGTAATGGCAGACAAGATGCCTTTTATTTTAAAATGGATAGCACTGGTAAAGTTTTGTGGTTAGAAACAGCAGGAGGAGCAGCTAGTGATTTTGGTGACCATATTATTGCACATCCAACTAAGGAGCAATTTTACATAGCAGGACGTTTTTCTGGATTATCCACTTTTGGCTCCATATTGATTAATAGTCAAGCAACAACAACCGATGGATTTATAGCTAAAATTGAAGAATGCAAAGCCTTTACACCAAAAATTACTCCTTCGGGATTTGTTTTTAAATGTTTTACAGATTCAGTGGTAGCCAATTCTCCCACTATTCCCAAAGCAACTTACCAATGGATTAGAAACAACAAGACCATTACTGGTCAGAATTTTCCCGCATTGCATATCACAAAAAATGGGAGTTATAAGGTAGAAGTCAATGACAATGGTTGTATAGGAACCTCCAGAGTGGCAACAATTACCATTGGTCAACGCAAACCCAGGGTAACCCTTAATCTCAATATTGACAGTTTGTGTGTCAATGAAGATTTGGTGCAATTGAGCGGTGGTAACCACAACAATGGGAGGTATTTTGGGAATGGTGTAGATGCCAAGAAATTTGATGCTTCAATTGCTGGTGTTGGTAGTCATCAAATCAGTTTTGAAGTAGATTCATTTGGATGCAAGGATACCGCTACCGCAACCGTTGAAGTTTTGGACATCCCCGATCCACAAATCACCGGACTTAAAGCAGTTTGTGAAAATGCATTGGGAGTAACTTACAATGCCAATACCAATGGATTGGATTACCATTGGAGTGTGATTGGTGGCAACATAACTTCTGGCCAAGGAACAAGAAACATTACCGTAGATTGGAGCGATTCTTCCTTTGCAAGCATAAGCTTAGAAGAAACCAATACCGACAGTTGTAGTAATAGCATTACCGATACCATTGACATTGCCAATGTTCTGATTCAAGACAGTATAGTAGGAGAAGATACTGTTTGTGGGCGTTCCCAGACCTATTGGTATGCTGTGGCATCACCAGCAATATTTTACAGTTGGCTGGTGCAAGGCGGGAGTATAGTAGCTGGACAAGGGACAGATAGAATTCAAGTGCGATGGACGCAAATTGGCAGTGCAAATCTTGCCGTTCGAATATTCAATGTTTGCGGTACGGATTCTACTTTAAGGGATACGGTATGGGTAAAAGAATCTCCCATTTCCACCTTTGTTGGACCAACAAGTGCTTGTCAGGGAGATAGTGCAATATATCTGGCAGACTCTTCCAATCTGACATACCAGTGGAATACTTTTAATGCAGCCACTATTTACAATTCATGGAACGATTCTTCATTATCCATAAGGTGGGATAGTGCAGGCATGCGCGAAGTCCAACTCATCACCATGAATACGGAACAATGTACGGATACTACAACATTGAATGTCGATATAACGGCACTGCCAATTACAACTATTAAGGACAGTTTATGTCTTGGGGATACATTTCTATTTCACGGTACTGCCCTGACCATGCCTGGTAGTTATTGGGACACCATCCAAAGAAATAACCTTTGCGATTCCCTGGTGAATTTAAATCTTAGCATTAAAGCTAATTCCTTTGGTTATTTCAATGCTTTTATTTGTGAGGGTGAAAGCTATTTGTATAATGGGAATTCATTAAGTACTTCAGGTGCATACTATGATACTTTGCTTGCTGCAAACTCTTGTGATTCCATTGTAGAACTAACGTTATTTGTTCTTTCACCCATTTCGGATACCATTGCTAATAGCATTTGTTTGGGAGATACTTTCTTTTTTGCTGGCTCTGCATTAACCACAGCTGGCTACTATACCGATAGTGCAATTTCTCGTTTTGGCTGTGATTCGGTTACTACTATTGATTTAACAGTCTTGGCAAGTCCATTTGAAATCAGAACAGAAACAATATGCCAGGGTGAATCATACCACTTCGGGGGAAGAATACTTACTCAAGGTGGAGTTTATACCAATACAGAAAGCGCTTCCAATGGTTGTGATTCCACGGTTAGATTGACCTTAAATGTTTTACAAACTTATAATCAGCTTACGAATAAGTTATTATGCCCTGGAGATACCTTTAACTTTTTGGGTAGGGCAATTACCCAAGAAGGATTATATCGAGATACCCTTATGGCAAGCAACGGTTGTGATTCCATATTGAGGCTTAGAATTGAACTGGATAGTATTCCACCGACCACTACTATTGATACTTCGATTTGTGAAGGGGAAAGGGTTTTCTTTAGAGGACAGTTTTATAATCAATCCGGAATATATCTGGATACCTTCCTTACTCCAATGTCTTGTAGATATTACGATTCATTGGTTTTAACCGTTGATTCCACAATACGCATTGTTTATTTAGATACCATATGTGAAGGACAACAGTATACATTCGGGGGCAAGCTGTTAACAAAAACCGGCATTTATTCCGATACTTTAAGCAGTGCTATGGGTTGTGATTCCATAGAAAGTTTGCAATTAACGGTAAAGGCAATATCAAGAGATACCATTTATAAAAGCATTTGCCTGGGTGGCAATTATGTTTTCAATGGAAAGATTTTAAACGTTGCTGGAAGCTATATGGATACCTTGATTAATGGTCTGAATTGCGATTCCATAATCCGATTGGAATTGGATGTTCAACAATCTATCCAAATAAACCTAAATGAAACCATCTGCTTGGGAGATTCTTTTGCCTTTGATGGTAGAAATCTAAAACAGACTGGAATTTACAATAGAATCCTAAAGAGTCAATTGGGCTGTGACTCCTTGATTGAAGTGCTTAATTTGACTGTAAGTCCAAACTTTAGCAGAAGAATCAATAGATCGATTTGCAATGGAGATACCCTTTGGTTCAATCAATTTCCTTTGACGCGTGCTGGCATATATCAGGATACTATTTTCAGTTCAAATTGCGATACCATCATTGAATTGGATCTGACCATTGATCCTGCCATTAGTGATTCCGTAACTGTAGATAGAGATACTTTAATCGCCTATGAAAATCAGATATCTTATCAATGGCTGCGATGCAACAGCAACAATACTTTTACAGTGATGGTCGGGGAGACCCAAAAAAGATTTGTCGTACCAGATAATAATTTTTATGCTGTTGAAGTCAGTGAAAATAGTTGTATCGATACCAGTACATGTGTACAAAGGTCTCAGTCGGTAGGAATAGAAGAGCATGGCAGTAGCAATAAATTTGAAATAATTCCAAATCCAAGCAACGGCAGAATACAAATCAACATTGAACTGGAACAGACATCTGATATTAGCATTGAAATTAGAGGCTTAAATGGCAACTTATTGTACAGTGAAACAAGGCAACTTAATACAAGCAATTGGAGACATGAATTAGACTTGAGTGGAGCTGCTAAGGGGCTTTATTTTGTGCACTTCAATTCCGATAAATCGCATGAGGTGAAGAAATTGATATTACATTAATTGATCGGGTAATATCCTTAATTATCCCATATCTCCCAGCTGGCTTCTGCTTGCAATTCCAACATCTTCAATCCATTTATGGCCGTTGCACCTTTTTCAGCAGCTTCTTTAAGCAATTTGGTCTGTTGTGGGTTATAGATTAAATCATAAACCAAATGCTCATCATCAATGCCTTCCAAAGGGAGTGGAGGCATTGCTTCAACCTCTGGATACATGCCTAGGGGAGTGCAATTGATGAGGAGTTTATGTTCGTGTAGGATTTCTGCATTCAGATCTCGATAAGACAGTAAATTGCCTCTTGGAGTCCTGCTCACCATTTGGTAAGCTATGTCCAGTTTTTGTAGAACATAAGCTACAGCTTTGGCAGAACCTCCTGTTCCCAATATTAATGCCTCTTGATGTTGCGTTTTTAAATGTGGTATTAAACTTTGTTTAAAACCAATCGCATCCGTATTGTACCCTTTTAAATGGTATTGATCAGCCTGCCAGACTATTTTGATGGTATTGACCGCTCCAATTGCCATGGCAGTTTCATCCAATTCATCCAAATAAGGAATAACGGCCTCTTTATGGGGAATGGTAACGTTCAATCCATTAAGTCTTTCCTTTTTAATTAATTCCGGGAGTTCTTCAATGGATTGGATGGAATAGAGATTGTAGCTTGAGTCAACAAGCTTTTCTCGATCGAATTTATCTGTAAAATACTTTTTGGAAAAGGAATGGGAGAGGGGATAACCGATTAATCCGTATTTAGGCATCTTGTTTTTTTGATGCCCAACTCTCCAGCAATACGATAATTGCAAAGCCTACTATTGCCAATATGCTTGCAAATAATACTTGTGCATTACCTTCTTGCAATTGCCCAGGAAGCACATTTTCTTGCAATACTGCTACCTTATCACCATGGCGATCTAAACCCCATTCTAAAGTGTTTTTCCATGGCCATATCTTATTCAAAGAGCCAATCATAAACCCACAAAGCAATGCGATGGTCAAATCGTGGTATTTGCGCAATAAAAAGGAAAGCAAATGACTGAAGCTAAGCAAACCAACAACACAACCAGCAGCAAAGGTCGCCGCAATATCGATTTTCAATTCGCTCAAAGACTCTATGATATATGCATACTTACCCAAGAGAACGAGAATAAAAGCACCAGAAATTCCTGGAAG
>Ga0207422_1004768_pt1 | contig 10652 bp, 6 predicted proteins | sample MarCyaLeptolynsp_FD_187757 | JGI IMG/M metagenome (GOLD analysis project Ga0207422, IMG submission 187757) | Marine cyanobacterial communities from Panama - species 1 Leptolyngbya sp. (SPAdes) | ecosystem: Environmental > Aquatic > Marine > Unclassified | place: Panama: Panama City | collected... | reverse complement strand
GCTCGCGAACGTGGAGGTCTACGATCGCTCGGTGGTGCCAGCCCGGGCCGACACGGGGTCCGAGGGCACGGGCGGGACCACCCCCGACGACGGCGTGGTGCCGGAGGTCCGCTTGCTCGCGCGCGAGCTGCACGCGATTGATGCCTGCGGCGACGATGCGCGGACGCTGTTCGACCACGTCGCCATGCTGCAGCAGCACGGCGATCGCTGGTTTGCCTGCGACACCTACGCCGCCCTGACGTGGTTCGACCCCGCGGGCCGCCACGCTCCGCAGCAGGTCGCATCGTGCTCGAAGCATACGGTCGTCGACGGTGACCTCGTGGTGCAGGAGCGCGATCCCGACGGCGGAGTGGGCACGCTCGTTCGGTTGTCGTTGGCGGAGGGGCGCGAGCCGGAACAGAGATGGGCCGTGGACGGGAAGTTTGTTCGTTCGTGGGCACCGCCGGACCACCCCCGCTTGATCGCGCGCTACGGCGCGAGTGTCTTTCAGATCGACCCCGAGACGGGCGCGACCGAGGCCATCGTCGACCTCGAGCCACTCGAGGACGCGTTCGTCCACGACGGGCGCTTCGTGGCGATCGAGGTGGTCGAGGCGGTCGGCGAAGCGGGCTACCGCGTCTGGGACCGCGACACGGGCGAGACGGTCGAGCTTCCGGCGCCAATCGATTCCATCGACGATGGGCTCGGCAGCCTCGACTGGACGTACGCCGGAACCGGCTTCCTCGCCGTAAGGCGCTACGAGGCTTCGGTCGCGGTCTGGCTGCCCGAGCTCGTGGTCCAGCCGCTGCCCGACGGAGCTGCCGTCCTAGCCCGCTTTGACGACGTCATGGTCGTCAGCGTCGGATTCGACACCATCGACGTCATCGACGGGCCGGGCGCAGCGCCCCGGCGGCTCGCGGGGAACCTCAGCCACATCTACACAATCGAGGCCGAGGGCATCGTCGCGGAGCGCTGGCCCGATCTCGTCTCGATCCCACTCGACGGCGGCCCCGCGACGACCCTCGCCCACCAAGTGCTCGAGCCCCAGCGCCTCACCGACGATCGCTGGGCGAGCCTCGACGTGACCGATGGCGTCCGGTCCCTCGTCGTGGTCGATGGTGGCGGAGACCGGCTGGGCACCATCGACGAAGGCCTGGCGGACTTCGCCTGGCCCGACTTCCGCCCCGATGCGCTCCACCCGGCCGACGGCGTGGTCTACCGAATCGACGCGCCGGAGCGCCGCGGCATCTGGTACGCCGAGCTGCCGTAATACGACGGGCAAAGAGGCGCCACAGACGGCCGTTGCTGGGCGATTGGCGGCCGACGGCAAAAAAGTCGAGGATTGTTCGTCAGGTTTTGGCGCCTGACTGCACGAGCCCCTGTCCATGGTCGAGCCATCCGATCACCAGCTGTGGGATGCCAGCCGTCAGGGCGACGGGGCAGCCTTCGAGACGCTGGTCGAGCGCTACGAAGCCGCGGTTTGCGCGGTGACGTGGGCGTGGACGCGGAACCGGGTCGACAGCGAGGAGCTCGCTCAGGAGGCGTTCGCACGTGCGTGGCAGCGTCTGAGTCAGCTCCGAGAGCCCGAGAAGATCGGCGCGTGGCTCTGTGGGATCGCCCGCAACGTTGCGCGCCGGCATCGCTCGTCCCCAACCACCGTCGATGTGGTCGACCGACTTCCGGCCGACGGCAGCGACCCCGAATCGATCACCGCCGCGCGACAGCAGCATGCGGTGGTCCGGGATGCGCTCTCGCGTCTGCCGCCTCGGTACCGCGAGCCGCTGGTGCTCTACTACCGACAGGGTTGCTCGTCACGGGAGGTCGCCGAAGTGCTCGGCGTCAGCGCCAACGTGATCGATCAGCGGCTGTCACGGGGACGGCGAATGCTCCGCGCGGACGTCGAGCGCGTGCTCGCGGACGTCGTCGGACCCCCGGCACCGCGCGGCCGCGTGCGTGAGCGCGTCGCCGCGCTGCTCCCGGGGCTCGGACTTCCCGGCGCCGATGCTCGGCCGACCATGGTCACCCTCGCCCTGGGAGTCGTGACCATGAAGAAAGCCATCGCCATTGCCGCCGCCCTGTTGTTGGTCGTCCTCGTTGCTGCTGTCGCTGGTGGTAAAAAAGCATCGCCAGACTCGACCCGAGCGTCTGCAGCCATCGACGTCGGCGCGTCGAGCGACGCACGGAAATCGGCCGCCGAGGGCGACGTCGAAGCCGTGCGCAATGCCCGGGAGCGCCTGCGGGACGAGTCGTCTTCGGCGGTCACGCAGCCCAAGCCAGCGGTTCGGGCCCCCATGGAACCCTCGCGGCAAGGAAACATCTACACGGTCAATCTCGAGGGTGGCCCGTCGCGAATGATCGTCGCCCGCTCCGCGCAAACCACACTCAACGCTGTCGGCGGCCTACCCGACGAACCGATGAACGAGGACAACGCAAAGATGCTCGGCATCATCCTCGCGGGGGTCAAACCGCCGGAGGCCATGCGTTCGATCTCGGGTGTCGTCACCAACTCCGACGGCAAGCCGGTCTCGGGCGCGACGGTGCTCGCGGGAGACCGAGTCGGTGCGCACTGGGGAGGATTGGAGGCCTACGCGGAGGGTTCCAGCGCCGCGGTTACGAACGGCGCCGGAGCATTCTCAGTGGAGGTCGACGGTTCGAAAGCAGCATCCGTCGTCGCGATCACGAGGAAGGGCTGGTCGAACGTGTCGAGGGTCGAAGCGGGCACTTCGCCGGTGGAGCTGACGCTGCGGCTGGACGCCGAGGCCAAGCTGGTGGGGCACACGACGCGCGGAGGAGAACCCGAGCCCGCCCACGTCGTGATCAGCACAAGCGATGGCATGTTCTACGAGGTCGAGACCGACGCGATTGGAGACTTCGAAGTGGACCCGGTTTCGCCGGGCCGCTACCTGGTCTCGGCGTATCGCGACAACGGAAGCGACATGGCCGCGACCGACCCGGGACACGTCGAGGTTGTCGTCCCCGACACCGGCGTAGCCGAGGTCGAGGTCGCGATGCCGGCGGGGGCCGCCGTTGCGGTCGAGTACGCAGCCTCCGACGAGTCCGCCACCGTCGTCATGGGCTACCTCTACGAGGGTCACCACGACAAGACGCCCACCGAACTGCAGGAATCCGCCGTCGCCGCCAGTGCCATGCACCTACTCCACAAGGGCGTGCTGCAGTTCTCGGACATCGCTCCGGGCGAGTACACCGCGTGCGGACACCTCTATACGGAGATGACGCCAACCGCGAGCGACGGCCACGCCCTCCAGTTCAGCGGCGACGTGGTCGGCGAAGGCTGTAAGACGCTGGTCGTGAAGGACGGCGACGAGGTGGTCGAGGTCATCGTTCCGACCGTTCCTCGCGCGCGTGAGTAAGCGCGGAATTTCGGCCTGCTCGCCGATTGGGACCCCCCGTCTGAGTCGGTGCATGACCAAGATGACCCCTGAGCAGCTGCAAGCCTGGGTGCAGACCCACGTCGATGACCTGTTTCGTTTCATCGACTACGAGGCGACCGTGGACGACGACGAGTTCAAGGACACGATGGGCGCGTGGCTCGACAACGAATCGTGGGCTTCGGACGATCGATTCGTCCATCTCGGGATCGACGGCACGGGCAGTCAGCTCGCCGTCTGGATCCGCGCCCAGGACGAGCAGAGACCCGTGGTGTTCTTCGGCTCCGAAGGGGGTCTGGGCGTGCTCACGGCGACGCCGGAGGCCTTCGCGCTCGCGCTCGCCCACGCGCCCTACTTCGAGTCGTTCGAGGAACCCGCGCGGCTGGACCGGCAGGAGGATCCGCTGGCCGACAAGGACGACGACGAGCGCGAGGAGGCCAGTGCCGCGCTCGACCGCTACCGAGCGGCCGTGCACAAGCACCTCGGCGAGCCCCCCGCCCTGCCGGAGCTGACCAAGGGTTTGGACGCGCTCAACGGCGAGCTGCTCGAGTGGGTGAAGGCTCGCTCACCCCACTGGGGATGAGCCCCTTCAATATTTCGGCGGTCGTCGCGGCTGGATCAGCTTGGCGACCAGACCGGTCCAACCGGTTTGGTGCGAGGCGCCCACGCCCCGACCGTTGTCGCCGTCGAAGTACTCGTAGAACAGCACGTGGTCCCGGAAGTGCGGGTCGTTCTGGTGTTTGTCGTCCTCGCCGAACACCGGCCGGCGACCCGCTTCGTCCCGCACGAACAGCTTGACCATGCGCTCGGCCAGATCACCCGCGATCGCGTCGAGCGTGATCTTGCGACCCGAGCCGGTCGGGTACTCCACCAGGAAGTCGTTGCCGTAGTAGTAGTGAAACCGCTGCAGCGACTCGATGATCAGGTAGTTCACCGGAAACCACACCGGGCCACGCCAGTTGCTGTTGCCGCCGAAGAGGTAGCTGTCGGACTCCGCCGGCGTGTAGCGAACCACCTGTTGCTCGCCGCCGTGGTCGAACACGAACGGCTCGTCTGCGTGCGCCCGGCTCATGCCGCGCACGCCATACGGCGACAGGAACTCCGCCGGGTCGCCCATGCGAGCGATCAGCCGCTTCATGCGGTGCCCTCGCAGCAGCGACAGCAGTCGCCGCTCCCCCACCCCGGGGACGTGAAAGCGCGAGATCAGCTTGGCCAGGTCCGGTCGATACTCGAGAAACCACTCGAGCCGCGCCTTGAACCCCGGCAGCCGATCGAGGAGCTGCTGGTCGAGCACCTCCACCGCGAACAGCGGGATCAGCCCGACCATGCTTCGCACGCGCAGCGGCAGCTTGTTGTGGCTACCGTCCGGGTTCGGGAGCACGAGCCAGTCGTAGTAGAACTCGTCCTCTTCGTCCCACAGCCCGGTGCCACCGACCTTGTACATGGCCTTGGCGATGTACAAGAAGTGCTCGAAGAACTTGGTGGCAATGTCCTCGTAGACCTCGTTCTCCAGCGCCAGCTCGAGCGCGATGCGCATGAGGTTGAGGCTGTACATCGCCATCCAGGCCGTGCCGTCAGACTGCTCGATGTGCCCGCCGGTCGGCAGCTCCTTGCTGCGATCGAAGACCCCGATGTTGTCCAGCCCGAGAAAGCCGCCCTGGAACAGGTTGTTGTCGTCGTGGTCCTTGCGGTTGACCCACCACGTGAAGTTGAGCAGCAGCTTGTGAAAGACGCGCTCGAGGAACTTCCGGTCGCCCACCCCGCCATTGCGCGCCCGATCGATCTGATACACGCGCCAGGTCGCCCAGGCGTGCACCGGCGGATTGACGTCGTCGAACGCCCACTCGTACGCCGGCATCTGCCCGTTGGGATGCATGTACCACTCGCGCGTGAGCAGATCGAGCTGCCCCTTGGCGAACTCCGCGTCGACCAGCGCAAGCGGTAGACAGTGAAACGCGAGGTCCCAGGCCGCGTACCAGGGGTACTCCCACTTGTCCGGCATCGAGACCACGTCGGCGTTGTTGAGGTGCTGCCAGTCGTGGTTGCGCAGCCGCGTGCGCTGCGGCTTGGGCATCGTCTCGTCGCCTTCGGTCCAGTCGTAGACGTCGAGGCAGTAGAACTGCTTGGACCAGATCATCCCGGCGAAGGCCTGTCGCTGCACGTGGCATGCGTCGGCGTCCGGGATGTCGCGCTGCAGCGTGGCGTAGAACGCATCCGCTTCGCTCAAGCGCTGCTCGACGATCGTGTCGTGCTCGTCGAAGCCGTGGGATTCGGTGGGTTTGCGCCGCGACAGTCGTGCCCGAACGCGAACACTTCCGTGCGCGGGGACGTCGAAGCGATACCAGGCCGCCGCCTTGGTCCCCTGCCCCTCCGGATTGACCGCACCGGTACGCCCCGAGACCACGCAGTCGTTGATCCCATCCTTGAACCAACCGCTCGCCTTGGTGTTGAACAGGCGCGGCGCGTTGCTCTCGTTTTCGCAGAACAGCAGCTCGGGTGCGTCGTCCACCTCGTAGGTCATCGCCCCGAGCTCGGGATGCTCCACGGCGATCGAGGACGCGCCGGTTCGCTGCAGCCGCGGCCGCGGTTGATCGCGCTCCCAGCTCCACGTGTTGCGAAACCAGATGTGCGGCAGCAGATGCAGCGGGGCCGCCTGGGCCGCCCGGTTGTGCACGGTGATCGTGACGAGAATGTCCTCGACGTCGGCGCGGGCGTACTCGATCTCGACGTCGAAGTACCGATCGTCCTTCCAGACGTCGAGGTCTGCCAGCTCGAGCTCGCGGTCGTTCTTGCCGCGCTGCGCGTTGCCCTCAACGAGCTGTCGGTACGGGTACTCGGTCTGCGGGTACTTGTAGAGCATCCGCAGGTACGAGTGCGCCGGCGTGGCGTCGAGGTAGTAGTAGGCCTCTTTGACGTCCTCGCCGTGGTTGCCTTCGTCGTTGGTCAGACCGAAGAGGCGCTCCTTGAGGATCGGGTCCTGTCCGTTCCACAGCGCGACGCCGAGGCACAGTCGGCTCTTGCTGTCGGAAAACCCACCGATGCCGTCCTCGCCCCAGCGATAGGCCCGACTGCGCGCGTGATCGTGCGGAAAGTAGCTCCACGCATCACCGCCCGGCGAGTAGTCCTCGCGCACCGTTCCCCACTGACGCTCGGCGAGGTACGGCCCCCACGCTTTCCAGGCCTCGCCCGCGTCGCGCAGGCGCTGTCGTTCCGGATCGAGGTCGCTCATGTCAGGCGTCGGCAAAATCGGGGTCGTTCCACAGCGCAACCCCGCCTTCCATGCCCTCGACGTTGTCGAAGCGCTCGGCGCGTTCGGGCAGCGGCTCCTTGAGCTTCTTGGCGTTGCCGCCGCCCACGTAGAGCCGGTCGTAGTTGAAGATCCGCTCGAGCGTCTCGAACACGAGCGCGACACGCTTGCGCCAGCGCTTCTTGCCGATGCGCTCGAGCTCGTCGTCGCGCACGAGGTCCTCGTAGCTCTTGCCCTTGTGCAGCGGATGATGGCCGAGCTCGAGATTGGGGACGAGATGACCGTTGGTGTAGAGCGCAGTGCCCAGGCCGGTGCCGAACGTCAGCACCATCTCGAGTCCCTTGCCCGAGATGACGCCGTAGCCCTGAAGCTCCGCGTCGTTGAGCACGCGCGTGGGCTTTTGCGTCCGCTCGGTGAGCGCCTTGCCGAGGTCGAAACCTCGCCAGGCCTCGGTGCCGAGGTTGGGCGCCGTGTAGACCACCCCCTGCCGCACCACGCCGGGAAAGCCCACGCTGACGCGGTCGTAGCCGTCGTGCTTCTTCAGCATCTCGGTGATGACGCCGAGCAGGGCCTCCGGAGTGGCCGGATGCGGGGTGAGCTCCCGGTGACGCTCCCCGAGCGCCTCGCCCTTGTCGTCGAGGTCGATCATCTTGGTGCCGGTGCCACCGATGTCGATGGTGAGGGTCTGAAGGCCCATCGTGGTCTCCGATCAGTCGAGCCAGTCGGTGTGCACGAACGGCCCGTCGGGATCGTCGGTGCGCTGGTAGGTGTGCGAGCCGAACGCATCGCGCTGGGCCTGCGTGAGGTTTTGGGGCAGCCGCGCCGACCGGTAGCTGTCCCAGTAGGTCAGCCCCGAAGCCATGCCGCCGACCGGAATGCCTTGCCCCTGGGCCATCGCGACCACGCGCCGCCACGTTGCCTGGCGGGTCTGCACCGCCTCGCGCAGCGTGTCGTCGAGCAACAGGTTGGGCAGCGACGGATTGGCCTTGTAGGCCGACATGATCGTGTCGAGAAAGCGCGCCCGAATGATGCAGCCGCCCTTCCAGATCCGCGCCATCTCGGACAGGTCGACGTTCCAGTCGTATTCGTCAGAGACGCGGGCAATGAGGTCCATGCCCTGCGCGTAGGCGACGATCTTCGCGGCGTAGAGGGCGTCGTGAACGAGCCCGACGAGCTCTTTGGCGTCTACGTTATCCGAACCCGACGCCGGTCCGCTGAGCACCTCGGACGCCGCGACGCGCTCCGCCTTGCGACTCGAGAGCACCCGCGCATCGATCGCGGCCGCAATGCTGGGAATCGGCACGCCGTGCTCGAGCGCGACCTGAGCCGTCCATCGTCCGGTTCCCTTCTGCCCCGCCTTGTCGAGCACGCGATCCACGAGCGGCGCGCCGTCCGTGTCGTTGGTGCCCATGATCTTGGCGGTGATCTCGATCAGGAACGACTCGAGCGGGCCGCGGTTCCACTCGTCGAAGACCTCGGCCAACGCCGCGGGCGTCATGCCGCCGACGGCCGACAGCACGTGATAGGCCTCGGCGATGAACTGCATGTCGGCGTACTCGATGCCGTTGTGCACCATCTTGATGAAGTGCCCGGCACCGTCGGGTCCGCAGTAGGCCACACACGGCCCCGAGTCGGTCTTGGCCGCAATGCTCTGAAAGATCGGCTCGATCGCGGCCCAGGCCTCGCGGTCTCCGCCCGGCATCAGCGACGGTCCGTTGCGCGCCCCGTCCTCGCCCCCGGACACGCCGGAGCCGAAGAAGCGCAGGCCCGCCTCGGCGTACTGCTTTTCACGGCGGCGGGTGTCCTCGAAGTACGAGTTGCCACCGTCGATCACGATGTCGCCCGGCTCGAGCAGCGGCTGCAGCTGGCCGATCACGCTGTCGACGGGCGCGCCCGCCTTGATCATGATCATGATCTTGCGCGGTCGCTCCAGCGAGGCGACGAGCTCTTCGAGGGTCTTGGTGCCCAGCAGTCGCCCCTCGGACTCGGCCACCGCCTGCTCGGTGAGCTCGGGATGCAGGTTCCATCCCGCCATCGTCACGCCGCGGTCGAGAAGGTTGAGCGACAGGTTGCGGCCCATCACCGCCAACCCGATCATTCCGAACTGTCGTAGTTCCGTCATGGGGTTCCTCTTGTGGGGAGCTTGGATGCGGCCGGTTCGTCGAGACGCCACTGCAGACGCCCGGGCCCCGGCGCGACGCGGGCAACGGGAAGCGAAGGCTGGCCGGAAGACAGCTGGTGCCAGACCTCGGCGAGGCGGTCGGCCTTGCCCGCCCCAGCGACGAGCACGATGACGCGGTGGGCTTCGTCGATGGCGCGAAAGGTCATCGAGATGCGGGTGGTCGGAGCGACGGGGCTCGTGGTGACGACCACGCGGCGTTCACGTTCGTCGACCCCAGGGTCGCCGGGAAAGAGCGACGCGGTGTGTCCGTCCCCGCCCATGCCGAGCAGCACGAGGTCCATGGGGGCGTCGCCGAGCATCGCCTCGTAGTCGGAGGCAGCCTGCTCCGGCTCGGCCTCACCTCGAATGCGAAACGCCTGGTCGTCGGACGCCTCGATGGGATCGAGCAGCGCCTCGCGGACCATTCGGAAGTTGCTCGAAGGGTCGTCGGGACCCACCGCCCGTTCGTCGCCCCAGAAGAACCGAACCCGGCGCCAGTCGATATCGTCTCGCTGGGCGAGCGCGGCGTAGATCGGCTTGGGCGTCCCTCCGCCAGCGAGCGCGAGCCGGCACCCGCCCCGGGCGGCAATGCTGTCGCCGATCGCAGCCGCGATCTCCGTGGCGGCCTCGTCCACGAAGCGCTCCGGCTCGCTCACCGCGATGTCGGGCAGCGCCGGATCACTCATCGTTGCCCTGCCAGAGATCGGTCTCCGGGATCGCGATGTGGTCGGCCTCTTCGGGACCCCACGTCCCCGCGGGGTACGGCCGCACCTTGGGCGGGGACTTCAGGATCGGCTCGTAGACGCGCCACGACTCCTCGACCTCGTCGCCGTGCACGAACAGGGTCTGGTCACCCGAGATGACGTCGAGCAGCAGCGTCTCGTAGGCCTCCGGGATCGTGCCGTGAAAGTGGTCGTCATAGTGGAACCGCAGCGGCACCCGCTCGAGGCGCATCGGGTTGCCCGGCACCTTGATGTCGAAGTGGAACGAAAAGCCCTCGCCGGGCTGCAACGTGATCGTCAGGACGTCGGCGGTGTCCTGCGCACAGCCGAGCCGCTCGAAGTACCGCACCGGCGCGCCGCGAAAGCGCACCGAGATCTGCGAAGACTTCTTGGGCATCCGCTTGCCGGTGCGGATGTAAAACGGGACGCCCTGCCAGCGCCACGAGTCGATGCCCATCTTCACGGCGATGAAGGTCTCGGTGTCCGAGTCGGGCGGGATGTCCTCCTCCTCGAGGTAGCCCTTCACCTGATGTCCATCGACCGTGCCGGCGGTGTACTGACCGCGCACCACGTCCGCCGGCTCGAGCGTGTGGATCGACTTGAGGACCTTGAGCTTCTCGTAGCGGATCGACTCCGCCGAAAACGACGTCGGGACCTCCATCGCGACGAGCGAAACGAGCTGCGTGATGTGGTTTTGCAGCATGTCCCGCAGCGCGCCCGAGTGGTCGTAGTAGCCGGCGCGGGTACCCACGCCCAGACTCTCGCCGACGGTGATCTGCACCTCCTCGACCCGCTCGCGATTCCACGACGATTCGATGAACGCGTTGGCGAGGCGGAACACCAGCAGGTTCTGCACCGTCTCTTTGCCGAGGTAGTGATCGATCCGATAGATCTGCTCCTCGGTGAAGTGCTCGTGGATCTCGGCGTTGAGCATGCGCGCCGACTCGAGGTCGGTGCCGAACGGCTTTTCCACCACGACCCGCGTCCAACCTTTTTCGTTGGTGACGTTGAGCCCGGTGGCGCCCAGGCCTGCGATCGTTCGCCCGAACACTCGCGGCGGCAGCGAGAGGTAAAAGACGTAGTTCTCCGGGATGTGGTTGAGCGACCGGAGATCCTGCAGCTTCTGCGCGAGGCGGGCGAAGTCCTCCGCGTCA
>Ga0207422_1004766_pt1 | contig 10655 bp, 7 predicted proteins | sample MarCyaLeptolynsp_FD_187757 | JGI IMG/M metagenome (GOLD analysis project Ga0207422, IMG submission 187757) | Marine cyanobacterial communities from Panama - species 1 Leptolyngbya sp. (SPAdes) | ecosystem: Environmental > Aquatic > Marine > Unclassified | place: Panama: Panama City | collected... | reverse complement strand
TGGTTTCGCTGTACCAGGCCGCGTGCCTGTCGTCGATCGCTCGGTCAGGCATGACATAGTCGAACGGAGAGAGAGCCAGATCGGTCAGATTCAGGACGGCGGAATCATAGCCTTCGGCCGCCATCCAGTCCCCCAGCTCTTGCAGAAGCAACGTGCCGCGCCGCAGGAGGATCGATACGTTCTGCGCGTCGCAAAGCCGGTACGGAAGTCGTTCGGTGCTCCTGGGGCCCGGGTGCTTGATATCTGACACTTGCTTTGGAGCCGGACGTCTCATATCAGGCCTTTCTCCTGCAAATGCTCCCTAACGAGTTTCTTCGTGATCTTTCCATATGCGCTCGTCGGCATCTGTTCGATGAACAAATAGCGCGCAGGCATCTTGTATCTGGCGATCTTGCCGGACAGAAAGGCCGAAAGCTCCGCCTCTGTCACAATCTTCCCGGTGACCGCAACGCAGACGGCCAGTCCGATTTCCCCCCATTGAGGGTCCGGAATGCCGAGGATTGCAACTTCGGAGACATCCGGGTGCGCAAGCAGGATTTCTTCTATTTCCTTGGGATAGACGTTCGAGCCGCCGGAGATATACATGTCGGAGGCCCGTCCAGTGAGATACAGAAACCGTTCTTCGTCCATATGGCCGATATCACCGGTCCGAAACCATCCATTGCGAAACGACTTGGCGTTCGCTGCCTCATCCTGGAGGTATCCGGTGCAGACTGCCGCTCCAACCACGCAGACTTCGCCCGTCTCTCCGGGTTGCAGCAGGTTGCCCTCGTCGTCCTGAATGCTGACCTCGATGCCGGTGCGCTCCGTGCCGCATGTTCCGACCCGGGCCTGTGGCCCATCCTCAAGGGAATGGTCCTGCGGGCGAAGGACCGTAATGTTTCCGGTTACCTCTCCTAGGCCATAGTACTGGACCAGCACGTTCCCCAGTTTTTCAAGCGCGTGTTTCTGGTCTTCGCGGTACATCGGCGCGCCGGCGTAAATTACGTGGCGCAGGCTGGAATGGTCATAGCGGTCCACCGCCGGGTCTTCGACCAGCCGTTTGACGATCGTTGGAACGGTGAAAAGATTGCTGACACGATGCCTCTCGATCAGTTCGAACGCGACGGCCGGATTAAATCCGCCGCCAGGCATCAGCACATGGGCGGTGCCTGCCGGGAGCTGTGCAATCAGCTGAAGACCGGCGCCATGGGAGAGGGGTGCTATGACCAGCGAAGCATCCTGTTCACCTGTTCCAGGTAGCAGATCCGCGAGATAGTTGACGACGACAAAACCGATCTGTCCGTGGGTCAGCACAACAGCCTTTGGACGCCCTGTGGATCCGGAAGTGAAGAAGAGCCAGCAGGGATCGTCGTAAACAACGGCTTCATTGACTAAACCGGACCCGGAATGCGCGGAGACGAGGCCTTCATAATCAAGTCCGAAATCGCTCGCGCCAATGGTAACAACGCCCCTGAGATCCGGCCTCTCCGATCTGACGGCTGCGGCCTGATCCCTGAAATCCGCATCACAGACAAATACCTTTGCGTCGGCCTTGACGCTGGCAAAAGCGGTTTCCCCCGGCGCCTGGCGGAAATTGCATGGAACCCAGACTGCGCCAAGCCGAAAGGCAGCGAGCATCGTTTCGACCATCTGATTCGAGTTCTGCGCCTGAACCAGGATTGCGTCGCCTTTTGTAATCCCGAGATCCTTGCGAAAGGCGTTGCAGAGTGCGGACACCCTTTGATCCAGCTCAGCCCAGTTCCATGTTCTGTTTTCCCAATGCAGCGCAGGGCGTTGCGGCCACCGTGAAGCGTTCCTGGTCAGGTAATGCGAAAGATTAGGGACGCGGTTCGAGCAGCGCTGCATCATGGGTCGACTGTTTTTCCGGTGTTGATAATTTGGAGCGACGTTAGGCCGGTCAGCCCTTGCTTGACAAGACGAAGCAACAGCGTTGCCTTCCACCAGGATCGAATTTTGTGCAACTATGCCTCCGGGCGATTCATAGGATTCAGGACTTTTCATGACGGACGCGGAAACCAAGGACTGGGACGACGCTTATGCCAACGGAGCCCATATCCCCGGGGCTGCGGACTATCCGGACAGGTGGGCCCGTGCGGCAGAAGATTTCAGGGCAGGGTGGCCAGACAAGTCGCTGGATACCGCTTATGGGAGCTCTGATCGTCAGAAACTCGATCTCTTTTTTCCGCAAGGCATGTCTCGCGGACTGGTGATCTTCGTGCATGGCGGCTACTGGCTACGCTTTGATAAGAGTTTCTGGTCGCAGTTTTCTGCAGGTGCCTTGAAGCAAGGCTGGACGGTTTGTCTGCCGAGTTATGATCTGGCACCGGATGTCGGGATCAGCGACATCACGAAGCAGATCGGGGCGGCAGTGACGTTTGCGGCACAACGTTGCGGCGGACCGGTTCGACTTGCCGGGCACTCAGCGGGTGGACATCTGGTTACCCGTATGATCTGCGATGACACGCCACTTGATGAGAAGACCTTGGCCAGGATTGAAAATGTCGTCTCGATCAGCGGGCTGCATGATTTGAGACCGTTGCGCAGGACCCAGATGAACGGGTCGTTTTCCCTGACCGAGACCGGAGCAACCGAAGAAAGCCCGGCGCTGCGCACTAAAGTTTCGAACTGCCCCGTGACCGCTTGGGTTGGGGCGGAGGAACGTCCCGAGTTTGTGCGTCAGTCAAGGCTGTTGTCGGAAACCTGGTCCGGAACACGATTTCACGCGGACCCCGGCAAGCACCACTTCGACGTGATCGATGCGCTCAAAGATCCTGAAAGCGAACTGGTACGCACACTTGTTTCAGGCTGAATTGATCCCGGTCTGAAACAACCGGGATGACGGACCAAAATTGCCACTGCGCTAAATGAAGAAACGGAAGCGCGGAGCACATCGCTACTCTTGGAAAGCGTGCCGTTGGTGTTTGTCGAGACTGTTTTGCTGCGGCTTAGCGCCTGATCAATGCAGGGCGAGAAGGTCCCTCATTCTTTGTTTCGCTATGTCAGGGTCATGCGATCTGATCGCTTTGGCGACGGCGATGTGGTGTTCGGTCTGTGTAGTATCACAGGGCAAGACGGTGTCAGCTGTGCCGCGCGACGACACGAGAATGGCATGAATAAGGTTCTGAAAGTGCGCAAGCATCAGGTTTCCTGTCGCCTGCAGAATTGTGGAATGAAAGGCGAATACCGCTCCGATCATAGCGGTTTCACCAAAATCTGCATTTATGCTTCTTGCTGCCTGCAGGATCCTGTCATGCTGATCTCGTGACCCGTGCAACGCTGCAAGTGCCGCCGCCTCCGGTTCGAAAATGGATCTAAGTTGCATTGCGTCGGCATGGATGGTCGGGGTCATCGGACAGTTCGGCGTGTGCCAGCGTATGACGTCTGGATCCAGAAGATTCCAGTCCGTGAAGGGGGTGACCCTGGAACCGTAGCGTCTTGCCGTGCGAACCAGTCCCTTGCCGCAAAGAACCTTGACGGCCTCGCGAATGACTGTGCGGGAAACATGAAGGGACGCGACAAGTTCGTCCTCTTTGGGAAGAACGTCACCGACAGGATAGTCACCAAGTGCGATTTTGTGTCCCAAACGCTCGACAGTGTCTTTGACCGCCCCGGTCGGCAAGGCCGTAAGAGCTTTGTCTGGCAATTCGAAACGAAGTCCGTCGTCTTCTTTCATTGTGCCTACTCGGCTGATCGAAGCAAACGCTCAATAGCATTGGGTCTTGAGGAAGACCTTAGTCAAAGTATACATGTTTTACTCTGAAAATCACTCAAATAAATTTCACCCAAACGAGTGTTTTTTATTATTTTTGTCCAGCCATCTCTGTAAAAATTATTTGCTTTCATTGCAACTTTAAAGAAGTGTCAATAGTCGGGGTGTCGCTACCAAGTAGGCGGTCGCTTTTTGTCGCGGCGCACGTCACCATTTTCATAAAAGACAGGTCAAACTGTTTTAATTTACAATTGATTTTTATGGAAAATTTAGAAAACCTAAGCAAAATCTGTAATCGGTGGTTGGGGTGAAGGCTGGCAGGCCGAGTTGTGCATTTCCTGCGCGTGCAGGTGCACAACCGGGCCGGTTCAAGTCCCAATTCCAAACAGCGTCACGTCCAAGTTAGAGGTAGGCATCGTGAGTGTTAGCGGCAGTGCGTCGTTGCCATATGCCCCGAAGCAAACGGGCCGGGTCAGTCTTTCCCGGACGTTTATCCTCTATACGCTTGGATTGTTTGCACTGCTCGGGATCATTTTCATCGGGGTTTTGACAAAGATCACGTGGGATGCGTCGCATGAGCGGGCCATCGGCGTTACGGAAGCGTTCTTTGAGGCTACGAAACGTCCGTTCGAAAGAGCAATCTGGACGGTCAACGCGGAAGCAACGCTCCAACTGATTCGAGGTCTGGAGAGTCTTGAGGTGGTCGAGCGCGTCTGGGTCGAAACGCCCGACACTGGAAATTTTGGCGAGCCTGTCGCCGGGCCGCGCCGCGCAGAGGCCCTTTCCTATACACTGCAGTCGCCAAGCACGATCCTGCACAAGGATGCGATCGGCCAGGTTTTCATTCTCATTGACCGGACTTCGATCTCGCGAGAGATCTTTGCGACGGTCGGCTACATTGTGGCGGCTATCGTCGTCTATCTGCTCCTGCTTACATTTGTCATCAGGACGGTCTTCAAGCGGCTGATCGGACGGCCGCTCACCGACATTGTCGCCTATCTGTCGACACCGCGGCTCATCGAGAAACCGCCCGAGACTGTGCTCATGCCAGGGCGCGAGGACGAAATCGGCATTCTGGCGTCAAGCCTGCAGTCGATGGTAAAGCGCAGACATCACGACCTGCAGAAGATCCAGGAGTACCAGACCAACCTTGAGGAGCTGGTCGCACGCCGCACCGAACAACTCAAGCTCGTGCAGGAAGAACTGATCCAGGCCGACAATCTTGCTGCGCTCGGTGCTCTGGTGGCGGGTGTCTCGCACGAATTGAACACGCCGCTCGGGAACGCGCTCATGGCCGCGACCACGATCAATGATGCCACAGACCATTTGAAGACCGAACTCGATCAGCAAAGCCTGAGCAAGGAAGCGCTTGAAAAGGAAATCAAGCGAATAAGTGACACCGCGAATATTATTGAAAAAACGCTCGGCCGGGCGCGCGAACTCGTCGGAAACTTCCGCCAGGTTGCCGTCGACCGTCAGAGCGAAAAAATGCGCGCTTTCAATTTCGACCATATTGTTCGCGAAACGCTTGCAACCCTGCAGCCGACTCTGAAAAAAACGTCGTTCAGTCTTGATCTGAACCTGAAGGCCGATGTCGTCTTGGAAGGCTATCCCGGAGCGGTCAGTCAGGTGCTTTCCAACCTCGTGGAGAACGCGATCAAGCATGGGTACGAGGGCAGAAACACAGGGGAAATCAAAATTCAAACAAGTGTGCTGGACCACAAGGGCGAGAAAAAGATCCTGCTGAGTTGCAAGGACTTCGGCGTGGGGATCCCGGAAAAAAATCTCAAGAAAGTCTTTGAACCGTTTTTCACGACAAAGTTCGGGAAAGGAAGTTCCGGGCTGGGCATGGCAATTTGCTATCAGTTGGTCACGGAAGCGCTGAACGGATCGATGACCGTTGTCTCCAAGGTCGGGTCGGGCACCGAATTTTCAATCGAGATTCCCATGAAGACACCGAAGCCGGGCAAACCGGAGACAGGTATACAGGTGCCGTAAATGAGCATGGATTTTCTGGCACCTGCGAAATTGTCAACGCACCGGCAAACAAGAACGCCCTGGAAAATACTGGTCGTTGATGATGATCCCGATGTTCACGATGTGACCAGGATTGCGGTCGATGGCTGCGATTTCGAAGACCGTCCGTTTGAGCTATTTCACGCCCTGTCCGCACAGGAAGCGCGCGAAATTCTGGCAGAGCACGACGACATCGCCGTCGCGCTGATCGATGTCGTGATGGAGAATGACACGGCCGGCCTGGCCCTGGTGAGTTGGATACGATCGGAACTCGGCAACACGTTTACGCGTTTGATCTTGCGAACGGGGCAGCCGGGCTACGCTCCGCAAACCGACGTGATCATGAAGTTCGATGTCGATGGTTACGCGGAAAAGGCGGAGCTTTCGCGCACAAAACTCATCACGGCGATCGTTACGGCGTTGCGCGGCTACAAACTGGTTCTTTCGCTGGAGACAAACAGGCAACGGCTGCAGAAGTTGAATGCGCAACTGTCGGTCATTGTCGAGAAAAATGCCTTGAGCGAGTTTGCGGCAGTTGTTCTTGAGAATTTTTCTGAACTTGCCGAGGAACCGATCGACGGATTGTTGTGTGGGCTGGAATCCTTTTCTCAGTCCGGGGCAGCGGGCATCTCCAATGCGCGTGTTCTGGCCGCTTCGGGCGCATTTGAGGATAAACTTGATCTGCCTGTCGATGTCATCGGTGAAGATCTGATCCGCAAATGCGTGTCAGAGTGCATTGCCAACAGGACCGAGTATTCGACGTCCCATGGCGTTGCGCTTCCGCTTGTCACCAGAAACGGATTGTCCGGAGCACTCTATATAGGGATGCCGCTGACGGCCCTGCATGAGAAAGTCGGTCCGGAGATTATTCGTCTGTTCATGTCCAATGTTGCCCTCGGCTACGAGAAAACCGGTCTACTGGAGCACATTCGCAACCTTGCCTACGTCGATCGCACCACCGGACAATCGACGTTTTCCGGTTTCGTCGAGGCATTCCAAAGTCAGGCCGGAGCAGAACGATCTCTGCTTGTGCTTCACTGTGATATCCAGCGTTTCCGCTTCATCGTCGATGGCATCGGAGATGAAAAGGCCGGAGCGGTTCTGAAACAGACGGGCAACCGGCTCTCGCAAATATTTCCAGATGCACTGGCGATCGCCCGAAAGGAAAAAGACGAGTTCCTCGTTCTTCTGAAAGGAGGCACAAGCGTCAGGATACCAGACATCGTTGCAAGGATCGAAGACGCTTTCCAGGAACCGATCGGGATCGACGAAAACCAGCTCTCGCTGAAGCTGAGATGCGGCATTGCGATGGCAGAGGGGGACGGGCCCGGTGCAGAGGAGGTCGTCCGTCATGCCTCTATTGCGCTTAATGATGTCAGGCAGAAGGGTTTGACAAATCACGCGGTGTTTCACCCGCTGATGCAGGAGGCAGCGCTTGAGCGATTGCGTCTGGCATCGCTCCTCACGGGAAAGGGCGCACAGGCGGAGTTTTCGATCAACTACCAGCCGATCATGCAGGCGTCCGATGAGAGCATTGCCTCATTTGAAGCTCTCATGCGGTTCCGCACCGCATCAGGTGGCATGTTGAACACGATGCGCATGATCGAGGCCGCCGAAACGAGCGGACTGATCATCGAAATCGGTGCCTGGATGTTCCGGTCGGCCTTTGAAGAATTCAGCGGGCTGACAGGTCTTTCCGAACGTGTCAGATTGAATGTCAACCTGTCTCCGAGGCAGGTGCAGGCCAGCCGGATCTACAAGGATATCGAGGAAGCTGCCGCGGCAGCGGGACTGGGTCTTGACCGGCTGGTGTTTGAAGTTACCGAAGGCCTCTTCGTGAACAATGACCAGGTTACCCTCTCTCTCTTGACCTGGTTGAGGAACAAGGGCGCAAAGGTGGTGATCGACGATTTCGGGACGGGATATTCTTCCTTCAGCTATCTTCGCAAATTGCCGCTCGACGGGATCAAGATCGACCGCAGCTTCATCATGAACATGGAGCAGGATCCGGACGCATTGGCGGTTGTCAGGTCGATCATCGCCGTCGCCAAGGCGCTTGATCTGAGCATCACGGCCGAAGGTGTCGAAACGGCCGACCAGAGGAAGATCATGCAGGAGTTGCACTGTGACTTTCTTCAGGGATATCTCTTTGCAAAGCCGCTGCCCAGTGCAGAACTGAATGGCTTTATCAGCGGTGCAAAAGATCCGGATCTGGCAGCCGGTTGAAACAAGGCAATCAAATTGCCGGTGATTTCGTTTCATTTGCATGCGATTGCTGCGCCGGGTCGGGGCGCGCGAAGTCGCCTTTTCCCGTTATCTCTCGATAAGTGATTGAAATTCGGAACAAAGCAGGCTCTCATAGCGGTGCAAGCCGGACCGTGATCTGCTTGCATCCGCACGGCGAGTTCGGCCACCGACAAGGCTGCGCCTTGGCTGAGAGGGAGAATCAAGATGGACATGAGCGGCACGCGCCGGATACCGGCAAAAAGAGAAGCTGTCTGGCAGGCCCTAAATGATCCCGAAGTGCTGAAGGCCTGCATCCCCGGCTGTGAGAGCCTGGAAAAGACATCCGACACGGAAATGAGTGCTTCGGTGACGACAAAGATCGGACCGGTCAAGGCGAAGTTCAAGGGAGCCGTGACGCTCGAGAACATCAATGCACCGGAGAGTTACACGATCGTGGGCGAAGGCAAGGGCGGTGTCGCCGGTTTCGCCAAGGGCGCAGCCGATGTCAGGCTTGAGGACGCGGACGGCGGAACGCTTCTGACTTACGAGGCCAAGGCCCAGGTCGGCGGCAAGCTGGCGCAGCTCGGCAGCCGTCTGATCGATTCGACCGCCAAGAAGATGGCCGAGGATTTCTTCACCAAGTTTTCGGACACCTTCGCAGATCAGACGGAGCCGGCCCCCGGTGCGGCCCCGGCGGAGGACACCGGAGCACCCGCAGAAGAGGCTGCTCCGCAGGAAGTCTCCATGCCGGCGGCTGCAACGATGGAAACGGAAGCAAGCAAACATGCGGAACCACAGGCTGCCGCGAACGAGCGGATCTTCGGTGGTCCGCTGATCTGGGGTCTTGTCGGGCTGGGTGCTGTCGTCATCATTTTGGCGGCCGTTTTCTAACGCGGCGCGTCATCGAAAAAAACACCGGTGCGAAGCCGGATTTTGCTGTTTCGGGCTCGACGAGGACGGGCCCCGGAAGCGTCTACTGGGAGATGAATTAATGTCGAGAGTATCGTTTGTTTTGAATGGCAAGTCTGTTTCTGCGGATGTTGAGGACCGGACGTTGCTTGTTTCTTTTATCCGCGATGTTTGTGGTTTGACGGGGACGCATGTTGGGTGTGACACGTCGCAATGCGGGGCGTGTGTTGTTCATGTTGACGGGAAGGCGGTGAAGTCGTGCACGATGCTTGCGGCGCAGGCAGAAGGATCAGAGGTTGTGACGCTTGAGGGGATTGGGTCAGCGGATGCGCTTCATCCTGTTCAGGCGGCGTTCCGGGAGCATCACGGTCTTCAGTGCGGGTTCTGCACTCCGGGGATGATCATGAGTGCGGTTGACATGATCACGCGTCACGGTGCGGGCAATCTGGACGAGGCGACGATCCGGGATGAGCTTGAGGGCAACATCTGCCGGTGCACGGGCTACCACAACATCGTCAAGGCGATCAAGGCGGCGTCGGACCAGATGGCTGGCATGGCGCAGGCGGCCGAATAGGGTTCTTTGGTTTGTTTTGAGTGCGGGTTTTTCGCGCTTTTGAGACGCGGGGACCGGCAGGCCGGGGCAGCTCTGGAGGAGCGGGTGCTTCAGGCTTGTGAGCGTTTCCGGATTTAGGTTTTGGGAGAGAGAAGATGGCGATTGAGGGGATTGGCGCACGTGCGCTTCGCAAGGAAGACAAGCGCTTCATAACCGGCAAGGGCCGGTACACGGACGACATGGTTCTTCCCGGGATGGGTCACGCGGCCTTTGTACGGTCTCCGCATGCGCATGCGAAGGTGACGGGGATTGATGCGAGCGCGGCGCTTGCGATGCCGGGTGTTGATGCGGTTCTGACGGGGGACCAGCTTGTGGGAGACGGGATCGGCAACCTGATCTGCGGTTGGATGATCCATTCCAAGGACGGCACGCCGATGAAGATGGGCGGCTGGCGGGCGCTTGAGCCTGAGGTTGTGCGCCATGTTGGCCAGGCGGTTGCGGTTGTTGTTGCCGATACGGCGGCGCAGGCGCGCGATGCGGCGGATGCGGTTGTTGTCGACTATGAGGAGCTTCCGGCGGTTGTCGATCCGGTTGCCGCGCTTGAGCCGGGAGCGCCACAGGTGCATCCGGAAGCGGAAGGCAACCTGATCTATGACTGGGAGATCGGGGATTCTGCGGCGGTTGATGCGGCGTTTGCGGGCGCGGCGCATGTGACGAAGATGGAGATCCGCAACAACCGTCTTGTTCCGAACCCGATGGAGCCGCGGGCCGCGCTTGCCAGCTACGACGATGCGGAAGAGCATCACACGCTCTACACGACCTCGCAGAACCCGCATGTTGCGCGTCTTGTTCTGTCAGCGTTCTATAATGTTGCGCCGGAGCACAAGCTGCGTGTGATCGCACCGGATGTGGGCGGCGGCTTCGGGTCGAAGATCTATATCTATCCGGAAGAGATGGTGTGCCTTTGGGCGTCCAAGCGTGTGGGCCGCCCGGTGAAGTGGGTGTCGGACCGGACGGAAGCGTTCCTGACGGATGCGCACGGGCGCGATCACGTGTCGGAGGCGGAGCTTGCGCTTGATGCGGATAACCGGATTGTCGGCCTGCGTGTGAAGACGATCGCCAATCTTGGCGCGTATATGTCTTTGTTCTCGTCGGCTGTTCCGACCTATCTTTATGCAACGCTGTTGTCGGGTCAGTACAACATTCCGGCGATCCATGCGAATGTGAAGACGGTCTATA
>Ga0207422_1004765_pt1 | contig 10656 bp, 5 predicted proteins | sample MarCyaLeptolynsp_FD_187757 | JGI IMG/M metagenome (GOLD analysis project Ga0207422, IMG submission 187757) | Marine cyanobacterial communities from Panama - species 1 Leptolyngbya sp. (SPAdes) | ecosystem: Environmental > Aquatic > Marine > Unclassified | place: Panama: Panama City | collected... | reverse complement strand
AGCCGTTTTCACTGGTTTCAACAGCCATATCGACCCTGTGCGGATCGATAATCTGTTTAATTTGTTCAAACGGCTTTATCCCCATTTGGAAAAGAATATTGATCGGGAAGAAGCCCTGAAGTGGACTGGGTTCAGGCCGATGAGTGCCAATGGTGTGCCTTATATCGGTCCCACGAAAATACCCGGTTTGTGGGTCAATACTGGTCATGGTCATTTGGGATGGACAAAAGCCATGGGATCAGCAGATATCCTGACATCCATGATGTTCGATGAGCAACCTGCCATTGACCCTACCCCTTATTCACCCATGCGATAATTTTTAAAAGAGATTAGAGGAAAATAATGTCAAAAGTGCTTTTTATTAACGAAACAGATGTTCATCAGATCCTGACGATGGACCGTTGTATAGACGCCGTAGACGGGGCCATGCGGGCTTTGTCATCTGATGCGGTCAATGTCCCCATCCGGTCTTTCATGAGCCTGCCTGAAGATAAAGGTGTGATGGCTGTGATGCCTGGTGCGGCGGCACAACCACCCTTTTTCGGTCTGAAGGTTCTGAGCCTGTTACCGGATAATCCCAATCATGGCCGGCCAACCATTCAGGGGTTTTCTGCCCTGTTTGACCATAACACCGGTGAGTTGGTCTCGATTGTTGAATCGGCGTCTGTCACAGCCATCCGCACCGCGGCCGCATCGGGTCTAGCGACCCGGGAACTGGCCCGTCCGGATGTGAAATCCCACGGTATCCTGGGCACAGGTGTGCAATCCGTCACCCACGCGCAGGCGATTTTAAGTGCCCGCCCTGGGATCACAAAAACCCTGATCTGGGGTCGTGATTTTGCCAAGGCCCAGGCCCGCGCCGAAGAATTATCAGACCGTTTGGGTATTGACTGTCAAGCCGCTGAAGATATTGCCGAGGTCTGTGGATGTGATGTGATCTCGGCTGTAACGGCCAGCGCCGAACCCCTCATCCAATATGAATTCGTACAACCCGGAAGTCATATCAATCTCGTAGGATCCCATGTGCCCCAAAAACGCGAAGCCTGTTCCGATACACTTGCCAATGCCAAAATTTATGTGGATGTTTTAAAAGCGGCGCTGGTGGAAGCCGGTGATCTGTTGATCCCCATGTCAGAAGGTCGCATTTCCGCCGAAGATATTCAGGGAGAAATTGGCGAAGTCTTATTGGGTAAAGCCCCTGCCCGCCAGTCGGTGGATGATATTACGCTTTATAAATCACTGGGTAATGCGGCACAGGATTTATTTGCCGCCGTGGCGACTTATCAGTCCGCCTGCGAACAGGAAATCGGTCAATGGGTCACCATGTAGCATTAGATAACCTTGCCCGTTATCAATATTTCCCGATCACGTATGATCAGGGACGGGCATGGTTTGCCGCCGCCGTCCAATCCATCGGTGGTCAGCATATCCGCTATGATAAACCGGATATTGTTGGCCCTTCTGGCGAAACCCTGTCCATTGATCTGGGGTGGGTGGGACCAGCGGATGCCACAAAAATATTCCTGTGTATTGCTGGCACTCATGGGCAGGAATATTTCGCCGGTGCGGCGGCGCAATTAAAATGGATCTTGGAAAAGGGTCCTCAGTCGTTACCCCGTGATACTGCCATTTGTTTTATTCATGGATTGAACCCTTTTGGCGCGGCCCATTCATCACGCAGCAACGAGAATTTCGTTGACCTGAACCGTAATTACCGGGACATGTCTGTTCCGCTCAGGCCCGTGAAACTCTTCAAAGCATTATCAGATATTCTGTCTGTGAAGGAAATGGACGAACATATCTTTTATGACGTGCTGGAGGCCTTTGATGATTTTATGGAACGTCACGATAAAAACGAAGTGATGACCGCCATCGCCGGTGGCCAGGATGCTTTTCCCAGCAGTATTGCCTTCGCAGGAACCTCTGAACAGTGGGAAATCACCACCCTCCGCAAAATCATTCGGGATCAGCTCAACAAAGCTGAAAAAGTTGCCCTGATTGACTGGCACACTGGCCTTGGCCCCTTTGGTGAAGCATCCGTATTGCTGGATTTACCAACCGATTCCCAAGGGTATAATTTAGGATCCCAATGGTGGGGCGAACCACAATCTGCCGAAGAGATTTATGATTCCGCCGCTGAACCGGATTATGTGGGCCATATCTGTCATGGGGCTGCCGAGGATCTGCGCACCAATGGGGCCGAGGTGGTGGAAACCGTGATCGAATTTGGCACCGTCAGTAACAAAGCCATCATTCCGGCTTTTCTGATTGACCGCTGGCTGCGGTTCGAATGTAAAGACCCGCTCAGTCCCCATGCAATCAAAATGCAAACCATCATGATGGAACGATATAACCCCAGCACACCAGAATGGCGGGAAGCCGTCCTCGCCACGGCCCAAGATCTCTATGAACGCACATTACAGGGGCTTGATGATTGGTCGTAAATCCAGATTATTAAGGTATTTGCGCCAGTATATTCATCAGTTTCCTGGCAACAACTTTGTTCCTGTCGCGCGGGTTCTGTTGATCAACCGCCTGCAACTGTGCTTCAAGGCCCGATAATCTGGATTTCAGGAAAGCGGCCTCACCGGGGTCCATGACTTGCTGGTTTTGCTGGTCGCTCTGCAGACGTTCCTTGATCTGGTTGCTGACTGCCCAGAGGGATTCTGTAAAACGATAATCATCCCCGGCCTGCAAGGCACAGGCGGCACGCAGGAAATAAAGATCCTGGCTCCAGAAAGAGGCCAGCAGATCATCCAGAAGCTCCAAAGCTTCCGCCGCCAGATCAGGGCGGTTTTCCTGTTTGGACTTTACCAAACGCCAGTCTGCCCGCAATTTTACTGCAATGGGATAAAAGAGCGACACCGAAGGCACCTGGGCCAGTTCCGGATCAAGTTCCTGCAGGTTATCGAACAGACCGCGGGCCCCGAAGAACCAACCTTCCAGAACCCGTCTTTCCGGGCCGCTTTGAGCATTAGCAAGTTTTGCAATATCCGGCGGTAATTTACCCTGGGCCAATTCACCCATATATAACCTCAACAAGGCCATCTGCGCGGGTTTATAGGTGGGTTCTTCGTTGATGGAGCGGATCAGAAACTGTTCGGCTTTGTCATCTTCATTGGAATGATGATACCCCAGCGCATGCAATGCATTGGCTGTGGGCTTGTGGTCCAACTTATTCGCCAACAACGACACCCGCTGTTTGAAATTCGCCTGCAGCAACCTTTCAACAATATAAGCCATATCAACGGAAGGGTCCTGATGAAGGGGAAGCAGGGGGTCCAAATCGGCAAATAACCGCGTCATGTCATTGGCATTCAGCCCGTCCGATGTGGCGCGGGAGAAGAAGGCCAGCCGGTTATGATTATCGGTATTGGCCACGGCCCCACGGGCAAACCGACGGATACCGCCATCATCCAATATGCGCATCCAGAGGGCATCTTCGCGGGCCAGCATCCCCATTCTTTTGAAATGATGAGGATATTTTTCCAGGGCTTTCGCTGCCCCTTCGGCACCGCCCACCAATTCCAGGGGTGCATCAGAGGCCAGGAATAATAAGACCTGTCGTTCCGGTTGATAAAGCTCAACATATTCAAATTGATTGGCGATGGTCATCATCAGGGTTTTCAACAGATCTTCATCGACAAATTGCGAATTGATCCATTGCAGAAAGACCCCGTCTTTTTTGAGACGCTTTTTGGCCAGAGATAAAAATTCAGAGGTATAAAGATGCGATGCCCCACCGGTCCAGGGGTGTGACGGCTGGGAAACGATAATATCATATTGTTTATCGGTCAGCAGCAGAGCATTACGTGCATCATTAATCACCAAATTCAGACGTGGATCTGAGAGCAGATCAATGCCCCGGTCCTGTGCCACGGCGCGGTTGGCATTGATCACTTCCTGTTCAATTTCCACAATATCCACATCGCGGATACCTTGCGGGATACCTTCCAGGGCCACACCGCCACCAAAACCAATGATCATTGCCGACTGGGCATCCGGCCTTGCCAGAACTGGTAGACCCGATAACCATTTCTGTGACAAATTAAAGGGTGGCATGCCTTTGCGGCCTACGGAAGATTCCGACAAACCATTGCTGGTCAGGATGGAAAAACCATCCAGTTCATGCATCATGATCGTCGCGGTCTTACCCACTGAATAATATCGCTCTGTGGCCTTTTCCCCCTTCAACGGAACATGAGCGAAAATCAGACTGTCCGGCCGCGACGGGAAAATCAGGAACATCACAGCCAAAAGACTGACCAGCGAAACGGGTAATAATACCCGGCGCTGCCAAAGTGTTTTGAAAGCGACAAATACGGCCAAAGAGCAGCTGATCATCATGGCCACCCGCAAAGTGCCTTCATATCCAAAGGCGGGTAATAAATAAAAGCCCGCCAGCAAAGAACCAACAATCGCCCCGAAAGTATTCCATGAATATATCAGACCGCTATAACCCGCGGCCGTCTCGGCATCGGGGGCAGATACCCTGACCGCCAGCGGGTAGGTGGCGCCAATAAAAATCGTCGCCGGCACAATCACAAAAAAGGCGTATATCGCACGCACATCCAACGAAGAGCGGAATTCAGGGATATCTGCTTCCATCCAGAGGAAAGACTCCAAAGACACAAAGGCTATGGCCAACTGTGCCAATACCAGCATCCAGCCAGCCTTTTGTCGGTCTGTGGCCATTTGTCCGGCAAAAAACCCGCCCAGAGCGATACCCGACAAGAAACAGGCCAGCATGATACTGAACGCATAAACAGTGCCGCCAAAAACATGACTGAGCATACGGGTCCAAAGCACTTCCAGGGTAAAAGAAACCACGCCGGAAAATAACATCACTGGCATAACCCAGTGAAATTTGAGAAAATTCACCTGTGGCTTTTCGGTACCCTTATCCAAGTTCTCATCACTGGTTTCAGAAACCATAGAAGCGGACATGCGCGAAATGACCACCGCCAGAAGGAAGACAATTAAATTCACCGCCGTACCCACCATCAGGGTGACCCACAACCCCCAATAGGGTAATAAAATAAATCCGGCGATCAGAGCACCGCCCACCGCCCCAATGGTATTTAACCCGTATAGCAAACCCACGCGCGGACCAACATACCGTTCCTGCCTGACTACAAACCGCGCCAAAAGCGGCAAGGTGGCCCCCATCGCCGCCGTCGGGATCACAAGAATGACAAAGGTCGAGGCCAGATAAAACAACGTCTGACCGGCAAAAGAATCGCTGACCGGACTGGCCTGATGCCCAAACAGCCCCACCAGAAGATATTGCGCCAGACCAAACAACAGCGGTACACACAGTGCCGCAATGCCAATGATCGCTTCCAGAACCCCATAAACCAGCACGGGTCGTTTGATACGATTAACCCAGCGTCCGGCAAAGGCCGCGCCCAAGGCCAGACCCGCCATATAAGCGGCCAGAACCGTCGCCACCGCGATATGGGACGTACCAAAAATGACAGCGATTTTTTTAAGCCAGGCCGCCTGATAAACCAAGGCCGCCAATCCGGAAAGGAAAAAACAAAAACAAACCAGAAAAAGCACCTGCACACTGTTGGTCCCGGCATTTTGCGGGAGAGTTTGTGAATCGGCTGCTTTCATGGCTTTTACATTTTACATTATTTAATAAAAAAAAGTGGGCCCCGTTAAGGAGCCCACTATCATCATGTATATTTAGAAGTTTGTCGAGACCGTAATGCCGTATGTGGCAGGCACCGACAATACTGCGGTATCCGGTCCAAGTCCCGTGCCATCAAAGAATTTGTTGGTGGCATATACCTCGTTAAAGATATTCTTGCCCCAGACCGACACACGATGGTTCGCATCCGGCCCAAATTCATAAGATGCCTGGGCATTGACAACGGTATAAGCATCATCTGAGGTCACATTGCCAAGTTCAAAGAACCGGCTGCCGACGTGATTAATATCGGCCCCAATGGTCAGGATGCCACCGTCACTCATTTCCCATTCTTTCCGGGCCGCGAAATTCAACGACACTTCAGGAGATGCAGGCAGTTTTTCACCCAATGCGGGATCATTGGTTGGGTTCTGAACTTCAGTTTTCAACAAACCAAGGCTGCCGTCGATGAAGAAACCTTCAAACGGTACCCAGTTCAATTCAACTTCACCACCGTAAATTTTTGAGTCCGCATTGAGAACTTCAAATTCACCGGCAATGAACTGGTTGATCTGCTGGTCGGTGTAATCGTTATAGAATGCCGCAATATTCAAACGGGCACGCCCGTCGGCAAATTCCGTTTTCACGCCGATTTCATAAGCATCAACCTTTTCAGGACGGATCGGCACATCCGCTACAGAACGGAATACACCATCAGCAGATGCTTCAGAGTTAAGATCCATGATGGACATTGGGGCTGCATTGAAACGACCGGCTTTGAAACCGCGGCTCCACTGGGCATAAACCAACACGTCATCATTTACCTGATAATCCAGGCCAATTTTACCACCCCAGTTATTGAACGTGGTATCATTGATGTTGGCACCCGGATCAGAATCACCACCCACAAGGATCAAACGGTTTGGACCACCGCCCACAGCGCCACCTTGGAATTCGCCAATGCCGTTGGCAACAGCGATTTCAGCAAGATCATCAAAATCCGGCAGGATTTCGCCACCAATCAGGGAACGATCCAGATCAACACCGGGCAAGAAACTTTCAAATGCCAGCAATGCCGCCGCTTCACCTTTGATGTTATCAGAACTATACCGCAAACCACCTTTCAGGGTTAAGTTGTCAGTAAGATCATATTCGATCTCACCATATGCAGAGTAGGTCGTTGTATCAAACTCGGCTAAAGACTGAACCAGCATTGTGCCCATTGGTGTACCAAATAATGGACCAGTTTGACCCTTAACGCTTTCATCAAAGAAATATGCACCAATAATCCAGCGAAGAGCTTCGTCTCCAGAAGACTGAAGTCTAAGTTCCTGGCTGAATTGTTGTTGTTCATTATTCAGATAAAAATGGAAACCCGAAGCAGCTGTACCATCAGAATCATCACTCAGTTCCTGGCTGTTTTCTTCGTAAGCGGTAATGGATGTCAAAGTCATTGATTCAAAATCAACTTTGATCTGTGCCGAAGCACCGCCTGCATTCACGTCGTTTCTGGGATCCTGCAAATTGGTGTTGACTTCGCGGGGATCAGAACTGGATACGAACCCTGTAGAATCCGCACAGGCACCAATCACATTTGGTGTTGCACAAGGTTGTGTCAGATCATTTGGATCAAATCCACCTACTGGCTTCACTCTCAGATACTGACTGCGGACACGTTCCAGGTGACCTTTCAGATTAATCTGCATGGTATCAGAAGGCTCAAAAGCCAACTGAACACGGGCTGCAAATTTTTCCAGTTCGTCGTCGGTTGTGCCGTTGGTCAGGTTTTTACGAATACCCGCACGTGACTGATATTGACCAGCCACACGGATCGCAGCCTTGTCACCAAGTGGTGCACCAACAGCCGCATCCAGGCCAAACTGATCAAAACGACCATATGTACCTGTGATTGTGCCATTAAACTCACCACCAACTTCTGGCTTGCGAGAAATAAAGTTCACCGCACCACCTGTAGTATTACGGCCATAAAGTGTATTTTGCGGGCCACGCAGCACCTCAACACGTTCCTGATCAAACAGTTGCAGGATATTCACAACGGGTGAATTCAAGACCACCTCATCAGAATATACCCCCACACCACTTTGCAGGTTAAAGCTGATACCGGTTGACCCAACGCCGCGCATAAAAATGTTGGCATTTGTTGTACCGGAATTCAGACGGATCTGAAGGTTTGGTGCTTTGCTGAGCAATTCATTTGAATCGGCCGGATTAATCCTGGCAATGGCATCGCTTGAAAAAGCGGTCACAGCCACCGCAACATTCTGCAACGAAGCTGATCTTTTGGTGGCGGTTACCGTCACCTCGTCCAGGACAAAATTGTTGTCCCGTCCGTCATCAGCCTCTTCGGACCATACCGGCCCGCCGACAGTCATTGAGGCACACATCGCCGCCAAGACCATCCATCGGTTATTGATGGGCATTAATTTACTCCCTTTCCTCCGACTAAAAAAGTCAGTGTTTTAAATCACAAGCCCGAAGGCAATCCTCGAGAAGTCTAAAATTTCACATTTTGCACAACATTTCAAGACATATTTAATACAATGTTAACGTGTTTACTACCGTACACAAGGCGGATTTTTTCATTTAAATGTATTTAACACATTGATTTTTATGACATTTATTGGTTTTTATTTCATATAGAACAATATCCTATGATTTTATTTTGTACTACTTTTTGTATTTTTATGTTGTACAAACATGCACTTTTTCGGTCCAGAGCGAATCAGTTTGCAGATAAAAACCTGCAAAGCCTTTTGTTCATCACTTAGGGTTTCAAGCCGCGCTGAATTCCAAAATCGAGCTTATTTATAAAAACTGGACGAGCGGAAACCGCCGTAGACTTCCCATTGAATAAGGTCATCCGGATCCTTAACGCGAAGTTTAAAGACCAGTTCATCGCCCTTGAATTCCAGAACAGGGCCACCAGGAAATGGCAGATCATCTGCAGCACGTTTCGTATGATCCATGATGTCTTCCGTCAGTTCCGGCCATAAGGGCAAACAATATGCATGAAAAACCAGACGATTATCGGTAATGGGCAACCGCCAGGCTTCACTCATGGCGTTCGAGAAACACGGATCTTCGCCCTGCTCATCCCCGGTTGTCCAGATTTGACGAACCGTCATATCGTCTTCGTTAATTTCATATTCCACTGCCCGGGAGAAATTATCCTGGAAAGGGGGACGAGGCTCAAAAGGCAGCCGTGCACCATTGGACCGGTTATCAAACATGATCACCGTACCTTTGTCGGTATAACGGGGGTTATGCTGATACCCAAACCACATGAAAGGTTCGCCCACAGGCTTGAGCAGTTTCTTCTGCAGCTCTTCAGACCAATCGTCATGGCGACCCAGGATCCATTTTATTTGCTTGGTCTTGCGATCAATCTTCAAGACCGCCAGCTGATTACGCAAAGACACCAGAATGGAATCGTCGGCCTTATTATAACTCAGGCCATTACCGTGGCTCCAGTCGGCATGTTGGTCAAATCCGCGTGTCCACCAATAGCTCCAGAAAGTATCATAACCAATCCGGTAAGGATCCAGTTCCGTCATGGTATCCCATTCCCAGAGCGTTTCCCCTTCCGGTGAAAAGATCACAACCTTGTCCGCCATGACCATTTGCGTGGCAAGAGGGGCATTGGGATCAAGTTCGCTGGTAGGATAATTTTCCAATTCCACACCATAAGCGGAAAAGGCCAGGAAGTTGCCATCTGGCAGTTCATGGGGTTGATGATGCAATGTCTGCAGGCCCTTAATGGCGATGGCATCAGGATTGTTTTTCGGTGGGCCAATTTTGCGATCCCCGGCATAATAATGGTTCACAATATTGCCCAATACATCCACTTCCAGTGTGGAAAAATTCGCCCGATGCATCAAAAGATTGCCATTATATAAACGATCAATACCGGAAATGCGCGACTCTGATTCAAAATACCAGATCACCTCACCCACTTCATTTACCGCAACGATACGTCCCCAGCCAACTGTGAAATTCAATTGTTTTTCTGTCAGCCAGTGACCCCGTTCGGGGTAACGGCGACGAATACTCATGAAGGTTACACCCGGTTCCATTTTTGACGGCTCGGCCACATCCACAATAATCGGCGGGAAATTCAATTGATTATCCGGCAGAGGGGGCGTTTGATGTTCGAATTTATATGCCGTCGCTTCCCCGGAAGCCGGATCTTTGAGTTCCAGTGTAATTTGATGCAACTTATCCGCCCGCAAACCCACAACCGGAATACGATAAGAACTGCCATTACGCTGGAATGTTTTTGAATTAACAATTTCCCGACGATCATCCCCGTCAGAAACCACCAATTTTACATCAAGACCTTCGGCGGCCTGGAAATCAATGGCCGCCGCAAGTGGAACACGGCCCGAAGGGTTCGCCACCAATGCCGGTGCAGAAGCCACCTTCAACGCAGCAGATGAGGATGTCCCATCGCCCCCTGAACACCCCACAAGAATGACCATTAAGAAAAACAAGCCCGATAAAAACGCGCAGGCTTTTCCCATTCCAACTCTTTCGGTGAACAGCATAGCTTTCCCTTTCCCAAAAATTTCCCTAATTTGTTCAACATTATTATGGAGAAAACGGCAATAGTCAACGCTATACTGTGTATTTTCTTATATTATTGGATTTTTTGTTGTACAAAAATTGTGTCGTGCAGCAACATTCGCCTTGTTTATGCCTTCTTCAGAGCAGACCATTGGACATGGCCGCATACGGACGATAAGATGACGGATAATTTCGTTGGACTTATCATGTCAAAGGACCCCATCCATGCGTCTTTATCCTGTTCTGAGTATGTTAAAACTGGTGGCGTTGAGCTTTTTGATGCAGGCTCATGCCCAGGCCGAAACAGTTCTGTCTGAAAATTCAAGTCAGCAAAATTTTAAGGTTCAACAAATTGCAGAAGGTCTGGAGTTTCCCTGGGGCATGGCTTTTTTGCCGAATAACGACATATTGGTCACAGAACGTGAAGGCCGGTTGCG
>Ga0207422_1004762_pt1 | contig 10669 bp, 8 predicted proteins | sample MarCyaLeptolynsp_FD_187757 | JGI IMG/M metagenome (GOLD analysis project Ga0207422, IMG submission 187757) | Marine cyanobacterial communities from Panama - species 1 Leptolyngbya sp. (SPAdes) | ecosystem: Environmental > Aquatic > Marine > Unclassified | place: Panama: Panama City | collected... | reverse complement strand
TGATCGACATCTGTGATTTTGCCGTGGGTCTGTCCCGTCAGCTTTACGGCTTGACCATTGCCACAGAACGTCCCGGTCACCATATGCGTGAAAACTGGTTGCCTTTGGGGCCGGTAGGCATCATTTCTGCCTTTAACTTCCCGGTGGCCGTATGGTCCTGGAATGCGGCTCTGGCGTTGGTTTGTGGCGACAGCATTATCTGGAAACCGTCCGAAAAAACACCTTTAACGGCCCTTGCGACACAACATCTGTTTGAAAAAGCCCTGAAGCGTTTTGGCGATGATGCGCCCGCCAACCTGTCACAGGTTGTTCTGGGAGGACGTGATATTGGTGAACAACTGGTGGATGACAAGCGTGTACCTTTGATCTCGGCGACCGGTTCAACCGCCATGGGTCGTCAGGTTGCGCCACGGGTGGCCGAGCGTTTTGGTCGGACTATTTTGGAACTGGGGGGTAACTCTGCCATCATCGTTACGGAAACAGCTGATTTGAACCTAGCCGTACCGGGGATCGTCTTTGGGGCGGTGGGGACATGTGGTCAACGCTGTACATCCACGCGCCGCCTGATCGTGCATGAAGATGTCTATGATACACTGATGGCGAAATTGAAATCCGCTTATGCGTCCTTGCCCATCGGCAGCCCATTGGCCGAAGGTACTCTGGTAGGCCCACTGATGGATCAACAGGCTTTTGACAATATGCAAAATGCGCTGGAACGTGCCCGAGCCGAAGGCGGCGAAGTTACTGGTGGTCAGCGTGTGTTGGCGGATCAATATCCGGATGCCTATTATGTTCAGCCGTCTCTGGTAGAAATGCCTCAGCAATCCGGCTGTGTGGCCCATGAGACATTTGCGCCGATCCTTTATGTGATGAAATATTCAGATTTTGATGCGGCGATTGACATGCAGAATGACGTACCGCAAGGTCTGTCCTCTGCCGTCTTCACCACGGATATGCGTGAAGCTGAACAGTTTGCCAGTGCTACCGGTTCAGACTGTGGTCTGGCCAATGTGAATATTGGCACGTCCGGTGCGGAAATCGGTGGGGCCTTTGGTGGTGAAAAGGAAACAGGTGGTGGTCGTGAAGCCGGTTCAGACAGCTGGAAAGCTTATATGCGCCGTCAAACCAACACCATCAACTATTCCCGGGAACTGCCTCTGGCTCAGGGCATCAAGTTCGATATCGAGTAAGAACAGGTTATATTTGCATCGCCGGATCCGCATTTTGCGCGGCAACAACGTCCCTGATCCAGTCAATGAACAATTGAACACGGGCAGCACGTTGTTCCTTGGGGGTTCCGGCGATGTAATATTTTTGCGCTTCGGGTACCGGTTTGTTGATGATTGGCATCAGGCTGCCTTCACGGACATCTTCCTGGGTTTCCAATAAATTGCACAAGGCGATGCCGTACCCCCGGCGGGCTGCATTCAGGCACAAATAGGTATTTTCGAAATGCAGATGCCTGTTGTTTTCCGGGTAGGGGGTTTCCATATTGTTAAACCAATCACGCCAGCTGTTTTGCTGATCATGCAGTAAAGTTACACCACTGACATCCGCTGGATGGGTGATGCTGTTGATTTGATGTAGATATCTGGGGCTGCAAAAAGCATACAGCGATGGTTCTGCCAGTTCGCTGATTACCCAGTCATCCGCCGTGGGGCGGCCATAACATAACGCCACATCAATCCGCTTGGGCAATGCTGGTTGATTGGGGAAAATCTCCGCCACATGCAGGTCGATTTGCGGATATAGTTCCTGGAACTCATAGATATATTTGATGGCCCAGCTGGCCGCCGTGGTGATGGAACAACCAATCACCAGAGGACCGGTGACACTTTCAAGATCGAGGTTCCGCACCCCGTCAAATATACGATCAAAACCTTCTCTGACCGATTGATATAACTGATCTCCGGCAGCCGTCAGTTGCAGGCGGTTATGGGAGCGGGAAAAAAGCGGCTGCCCCAGATAATCTTCCAGTTTGCGGATCTGGTGACTGATGGCCCCGTGGGTTACCCCCAGCTTTTCCCCGGCCAGTCTGAGGTTTTGATATTTTACGGCTGCTTCGAAAGCCCGTAAAGCAGACAGCGGCAATGTTCGACGATCCAGCATAGCATCATCCTTTATGGTGAATTAATTTCACCATTATAGCGTATAATTCTCGTTTTGTGATGAATAAATTTAGTGATAAAATCACCGCAATGTATGCAAGATAGAGCCAATAAGGCGATAAGGAATAAAGAATAATGAAGTTAAACGACCCGACATTGTTAAAAAATGATGCTTTTATTGATGGCCAGTGGGTTGCAGCCAGTGACGGTGCGGTACTGGAAGTGAAAAACCCTGTTAATCAAGAGGTTGTCGGCCATACAGCATCCTGTGGTGGTGCTGAAACCATCAAGGCCATTGAAGCCGCTGAGCGCGCATTTGCTACCTGGAGCAAAATAACTGCCAAGGAAAAGGCCGTTTATTTACGCCGCTGGTATGATCTGATCATTGAAAATGCCGATGATCTGGCACAAATCCTGACTGCTGAGCAGGGCAAACCGCTGGCCGAAGCCAAAGGCGAGATTATTTACGGGTCGAATTATATCGAATGGTATGCGGAAGAAGCCAAGCGCATCTACGGCGATACCATCCCGCAACCCTCCAATGACAAACGCATTGTCTGTATCAAACAGCCCGTGGGTGTTGTGGCCTGTATCACACCCTGGAATTTCCCCAGTGCCATGCTGACCCGTAAACTGGCTCCGGCTTTGGCGGCGGGCTGTACCGTGGTCTGTAAACCCGCCAATGAAACACCTCTCTCTGCTTATGCCTTATGTGAACTAGCAAACAGAGCGGGTATTCCAAATGGGGTGATTAATGTCCTGAATGGCCGCACTGCGGAAATTGGTCATGAAATGACCGAAAGTCCCGTAGTCAAGAAATTGACCTTCACTGGCTCCACAGCGGTGGGTAAAAAGCTTCAGGCCGATTGTGCCAAAACCATGAAACGCACGTCCATGGAACTGGGCGGCAATGCGCCGTTTATTGTATTTGATGATGCCAATCTGGATGATGCGGTGCAGGGGGCCATTGCATCCAAATACCGTAATGCCGGCCAGACATGTGTCTGTGCCAACCGCATGTTGGTTCAGGAAGGTATCTATGACGAATTTGTAGAAAAACTGACCGCCGCTGTGAATGAGATTCAGGTGGGCGACGGCACGACGGCTGGCGTGACCATGGGGCCACTGATTCATGACCGGGCTGCGGCAGATGTACGTACCATGATTGATGATGCCGTCAGCAGAGGGGCTACTGAGATCGTTGGTCAAAGTGATATGGCTGATGGTGGCGACAGTTGTTTCATCAAACCGACCATTTTGACCAATGTGACCACGGACATGCGGGTTTTCCAGGAAGAGATTTTTGGCCCCGTGGCGCCATTGTTTAAATTTTCCACCGAGGAAGAAGCCATCCAGATGGCCAATGATACGGAATATGGCCTGGCCAGTTATATGTATGCCCGGGATATTGGTCGTATCTGGCGGGTGGGCGAGGCCCTGGAATATGGCATGGTGGCCATTAACGAAGGCATTCTGTCCAATGAGGCCGCGCCCTTTGGTGGCATTAAAGAATCCGGCCATGGCCGCGAAGGCTCCAAATATGGCTTTGATGATTATCTTGAAATTAAATACTTCTGTATGGGAGGGATCGACAAATGAACGTAGATGTAAAAGTAAGTAAAACCGAAAGCAATGCCGCCTGGCAGGACCGTAAAAATGCCGCCATGGCCAACGGTGAAGGCAATCTGGCCCCGGTATTTGTGGACCGGGCGAGAAATTCCGAGATATGGGATGTGGAAGGCAAACGTTATATTGATTTTGCCGCTGGTATTGCTGTGTGTAACACTGGCCATATGCATCCCAAAGTCCATGCCGCCGTGACCAATCAGCTTGAACGTTTCAGCCACACCTGTGTGATGGTTACCCCTTATGACAGTGCGGTGTTGCTGGCTGAACAGCTAAATGAACTGGCCCCGGGGGATAGTCCCAAAAAAACCATGTATGTCACAACCGGAGCCGAAGCTGTTGAAAATACTATCAAACTTGCCCGGTCCCATACGGGACGTCGTGGCGTCATTGCCTTTGATGGCGGTTATCATGGCCGTACCAACATGACCATGGGGCTAACCGGCAAGATCACCCCCTATAAGCATAAGTTCGGACCGTTCCCGGGCGATATCTACCGGGCACCTTTCCCGATTGAGTTCCATGGTATTTCCGAAGAGGTTTCTCTGCGGGCCCTGAAAACCATCTTTAAAACCGATCTGGATCCGTCTGATTGTGCTGCGATTATCATCGAGCCTGTACAGGGCGAGGGCGGTTTCTATCCGGCCCCTGACAGCTTCATGCAGGCCATCCGGGAAATTTGTACCGAACATGGCATTGTCATGATCGCTGATGAAATCCAGACCGGCTTTGGCCGGACCGGCAAGCTGTTCTGTTCAGAATACTCTGGTATTGAACCGGACCTGATGACCTTTGCCAAAGGTGTTGCTGGTGGTTTTCCGTTAGCGGGTGTCGTAGGTAAAGCAGAAATTCTGGACTCTGCGCCTCCCGGCGGGTTGGGCGGAACCTATGCCGGTTCTCCAATCGGCTGTGCCGCTGCTTTGGCGGTGATCGAGGTGATCAAGGAAGAAAACCTTGTTGACCGAGCTTTAAAAATCGCCGCACAATTCAAAACATGTCTGGACGGTCTTCAAAAACGTTATCCCGGATACATTGGTGAAATTCGTACAGACCGTGGTGCCATGATTGCTGTTGAGCTGATGAAGGATGGTCAACCTGATCCTGATCTGACCAAGGCGTTGGTGGGTGAAGGATATAAACAGGGTCTTGTCCTGCTGTCATGCGGTATTTACGGCAATGTCCTGCGTTTCTTGCCACCATTGACCATGAGTGACGAGATATTAAATGAAGGTCTGGGTATCCTGGAAACCTGTTTTGATAATGTACTGTCATAACAGTTATTTAGACAAATGAAGAATGCAGAAAGCCGGCGATATGCCGGCTTTCTTTTTATAAGATTTAGTCTGTTTTGATATCAGGTTTGGCTGCGCCGTTGGTTTTATTTTGAACTGCTTTGACCAAACCGTTCAGGTCATCACCTTTCAAGCCAACTTCTTCCATCAAACTGTCGATCAGCGGGGCCTGGGTGCGATATTTGAGCGCACTGGAGACCACCTGGTCGGCGAGATTGTCGCCACCGGCAGAGGCCGAGACGGCTTCCCCATTGCCGCCCTGTCCGCCGGTAGCGTCCCCCAAACCGTTCAGCTCAACGATCTTGATGCCGTCGATATTTTCAATTGGTTTGACAGATTCGCGAATAATACCCTGAAGGTTATCAATGGTGGCCAGTTTCACACGCATGGCGATGATCTCTTCGGACAGCAGGTTATCTGCTTCGTTGAGGGCCTGCTTACCCAAGGCGTCGACTTCATAACGCAAGCGGGCCGCATCGGCGCGTAATTTTTCCGCATCCGCTTCACCCTGCGCGGCAAGGCGTTGTTTTTCCGCCTCGGCTTCAGCCAGGGTGCGGATGGCTTCCGCTTCATCCAGTGCTGCATCTTTTTCCGCATCAGCGGCAATGGTCACGCGAATGGCTTCACGTTCCGCGGCCTGACGGGCCTGAACCAGATCAACGGCCTTTTGACGTTCGGCCATTTCCGTTTCACGCACGGTTGTTACAGCTTCTTCGGCTTGAACCGCTTCGGCACGGGCACGGTCGGCTTCGGCCTGAGCTTCGGACTGGGCCTTGGATTTTTCCGCGATGGCAATTTCACGGTCCTGATTGGCTAGTTCGATGGATTTATGACGTTCCACATCAGTCACTTCGATCTGACGCTCACGTTCAATATCCTGCTGACGAATCTGACGCTCTTTCTCAATGCGTTTTTCTTCAACGGATTTTTCAGATTGAATTTCCGCCAGTTTTACCTGTTGCAAGGCGATAATTTCCGCTTCCTGTGCATCACGTTGTTGTTCGGCTTCTTCTTTCTGAATTTCTGCCACTTGTGAAGCTTTACGGATCGATACTTCCCGTTCCTGTTGCAGACGGGCATATTCTGTATCCCGGCTGATTTCCAGTTTCAGGCGTTCCGCTTCCAGGTTTTTCTGATCGATGGCCACTTCGGCGTCCTGCTCGATCTCGTTGCGACGACGGCGTTTTTCTTCGATTTCAAAGGTCAGGCGTGTCAGACCGGCGGCGTCAAAGGCGTTATCAGGGTTGAAATAATCTTTGTGGGTCTGATCCAGTCCGGTCAGGGAGACGGTTTCCAGTTCCAAACCGTTTTTCAGCAAATCCTCGGATACGGCGGTTTGCACCTTTTGCACAAAACTCACCCGTTGTTCATGCAGTTCTTCCATGGTCATTTCGGCGGCCACGGCACGAAGGGCATCGACAAATTTACCTTCCACCAGTTCCTTCAATGATTCCGGATACATGGTTTTTTGGCCCAAAGTCTGGGCGGCGTTGGCGATGGACTCGACGGTGGGTTGAACCCGCACATAAAATTCCGCCTGCACGTCGACCCGCATACGGTCATGGGTGATCAGGGCTTGATCATTGGACCTGCGGACTTCCAGCCTGAGGGTATTCATATTCACCGGAATGGTGTCATGCAGTACTGGGAAGACCAATGCACCGCCATTCATGATGACTTTTTGACCGCCAGCACCGGTTCTTACAAAGGAAATTTCCTTGGTTGCCCGGGTATATAGTCGTGATAGGATAATACCGATGATGATGAAGGCGAGTAGAATGGTGCCCGCATAGAATAAAGTATTTAGTGAGTTAGAAAAGTCCATATGATTTCCCCAAAACAGAGTTGACGTAATGATCCAGGTGGATCAGATGATTAATTAACGAGTTTTTCGTTGGTGTTACGGATGCCGATAAAGGCGTTTGTGCCTTTTTTCAGCAACAGGATTTGGTCATTTTGCTGAAACTGTTCACCGGCTTTTTCCGGTTCAACCATCAGATAATGGCTTTGGCCAAACCGGTCCGTAAATTTTGCCTGTGCAGGGTTGCCTTTTTCGGCGGTTCCCAGCGTGATGGTTACCACACGTCCGCGGAATGTTTTGGACGATATGGCGGATGTTTCATCTTTGGGAATGATCCGGCCAATGATTTTTCCAAAAACCCTGACGATTGGCAGACTGGCGAAGAGTACCGGAATACTGGCCAGCCACGTCGGCAGATAAAAGCCCGTAATACCGTTTATCGTATTTTGCAGGGCAATGCCCATTAGGCCAAATGACGCCAGGAAAATAACAAACAGAACCAGGATCGGTACATGGCCAATACATAACCAGCCCAGCAGACGGGAGAGGGCAGAAGGTGAACCAATTTCAGCCAAATCCAGGTCTGTGTCCAGACCTGCATCCATATCAAGGTCCATATCCAGATCAAAATCCAGGTCTGTATCCGGTAAAAGGTTGTCGATAAATTGTGACAGACCAGAGCCTAAAACCATGGCGACGCCTTCCAGGAGACCGATGCCCGACATCAGCAGAAGGGCAACCCCAAATGGAAACATGGCTGGTTCAAAAAGATAGTTCATTATACCCCCTGATTATGATTTGTTTTTGATGGCTTCCAGTCGTTCCTTGATTTTGCTGCTGCGGGCCAGTTTATCCAGTTCGGCCAACTGGGAAGCATCGTTTAAATCATGGCGCTGGCTCATGCCCGCCATATTGATGGATGAATTCATCACCCGGTCAAAGGCTTCTTCCGCTTTGGAAACGGAACTGGCAACGCTGCCTTCTGAAGAACCATTGGTGACTTCCTGGGTAATGCTGTTGGCTTTGGCATCCCGGAAATTTTTCAGTTCTTCCTGCATTTCCCTTTTGCGGGCTTGCAGGGCGTCAATATACCCTTCCAGTTCCACCTGTTGCTCTTTGGCGGCCGTAAGTGTGCTTTCCATCACGGGTAGCTGACTTTCGATGTCCAATATCTTGCCAACGGCGGTTTCTGCCAGGTCTTCGCGCCCTTCTGACAGGGCGATTTCAATATTTGCGCTCAGTTCCTTATGACGTTTGTTTTCATCATCAATACGGGATGTGGTCATATGTTGCTGGGCAACCACTTTGCCCAGTTCTGAACGAATATCGACGATGGCCTGATCCACTTCGCGGATAGCCTGTTCCATGACGATTTCCGGGGCCATATTTTCCACGGCATCTACAAGGCTGTTGACGGTGCCGCTTAAAAGACGGCCTACACGTGAAGCAATATTCTCGCTCATAAGATTTCTCCTGTTTTGTCCTCCCCCAAATCCCCAATAGATTATGACAGGAGGTGTTGTCATGATGTGATGGAAAGAACCTTATCAAGCTTTGGTGTGTTCTGCTACTGGAAAGATCAACTTTGAATCCACTGGTGTGGTTTCGGTATTTGTCTTAGGATTTCTGCTACTTTTATTCGATTAAATTGCGCAAAGGTTCAACGGGGCCGGTTTTTAATTTTCCGTCCTGTAAAATAAATACACCACGCAGTTCGAATCCTTCGACACATAATCTTTCGCCGATAAAACCTTTGTAGGTGATCTTAAAGGTGCGCTCCTTCCATTCTGTGATTGAAAGCTGCATGGATAATGTCTGGCCATACATGGCAGGTGAGCGGAAAGTAGCCCCCGTATCAATCAGGCCGGTGCCTACGGTGGCTATTTTTTCACCTAAAATCTTCTGGCTCAAGCCTTTATTAAGCAACATGCTTTGGAAAGTGGCATCAAACCATCTGTAATAATTTGGATAAAAAACAATGCCCGCCGGATCGCAGTCCCCAAAGGAAATTTCAATTTTCTTTTCAAACATCTTGTGAGCCCTCTGAAGGGTTTGTGGCAACGTTGGATGGGGAGAAATTATTATAGATTTTCAACAGATCCGCTTTGTGAGGTTCCTTGACAAATTTAGAAACGGGATAAGTGAGGAAATCAATTTCAATATGACTTTCGTTCTGAAGTCTGGTGATGATTTCCTGATATTCTTCCACATTTCGGGCAATGACTTTCAGGATATAATCGGTTTTGCCCAGAACGGCCTGACATTCGATAATTTCATTAATATTCTTGATGGTCGTTTCAAATGCATTCGCCCGGGCAAGAGAATAGTTTTTAATGGTTATTTCTACATTGAAATAAGAAATATTCAGTATTTTCTTATAATCCACCTGGGCATGATAGCTGTGAATGAAACCAGTTTTTTCCAGCTTTTTAATTCGTTCCCAGCAAGGGGCAGGTGAAAGGCCAACCTCTTCAGAAAGCTGCAGCTTTGTGATGCGGCCCGATCTTTGCAGAGCTGCCAGTATTTTGATATCAATCTGGTCCAGACCATTCATGTCATATTTTTCTGCCATGAAGCAGACTATAGAGAATAAACATCTTATCTGTCATGCTGGAAATTCAGATTAGTAATTTTTCCGGCTTGATTCATCTCTACCATGGCCAGGTATTTCTGGTCTTTTTCGCCGGTAAAACGACCTGTATAAGTCACGGATTTGTCAGTTTTTCGAATGTCGACCAATTGGAAATTATGGTCTTCAGTGGTTTTGATCTCAATATTGATGCGCTGAACTTGCTGGGATGATGTCAAAATCGAATTTGGTTCTGCGAACAGGGATCGATCGATATTGTCGGCTAAATAATCATCAACAATCTTTTTGATTTTGGCCGCCTCGCTTTGATCCGAAAGGGCTTCAAAGGCCCCATACTGTGGGTTATAAAGGCCCATAATCGCCCGGGCGATTTCACGGGCTTTGCTGTTTTCTGTATTCGTCAGAACAACCACTGTAAATTTGTCTGCTGGGAACCGACCGATATATGTTCTGAAACCTTGCCACAGGCCGCCGTGGCCAACTTTTCTCAAGCCCCGAATCTGATCATTTACCCAACCAAAACCATATTTTGTCACACCTATGGTTTGATCCGGAAAGGTCATGGTTGTGCCAGAATAAAATCTTTCTTTTTCAGCATCGGACAGAAAATCACCACTCGCCAGCATATTTTCCCATTTGATCATGTCTTTAATGGTAAAAACCAGGCTGCCATCCGCTGTTTTACTTAAGGTGTCCGACACATAATAATCATGTAAGAAGCGGCCCTCTTTGACCAGATATCCTTGTGCGCGATTTGGGATGACCTGCCATATATCATTTACCTGTGCGGCGGTCATGCCAAGCGGGGCGAACAGGTGTTCTTTTAGAAAATCACCATAAAACTGACCAGTGGCTTTATGAATGATGATGCCCAGCAGGATATAACCAGGATTGCTATATTCATATTTGGTACCTGGTTCAAAATTCATGGGTAATGAGCCAAATAATTTGACCAGCTGATCATCGGTATAGTCGTTCTGTAATTCAAAACCCTCTACTAATTTTTCTCCATCAAAAATCCGACCGATACCCCCACGGTGAGACAATAAATGCCCTATTGTCACCCGGTTCCAATATTCAGGACCATCGGGCAGAAAGGAAGCGAGGGTATCATCCAGGGATAATTTTCCCTCCCGCTCTAATAACAGAACCCCCAGTGCCGTAAACATTTTACCAACGGAACCGGATTGGAAAACAGTGTCGGGAGTGACAGGCACTTTATTTTCCAGTTCTGCATACCCATAGCTAATTG
>Ga0207422_1004753_pt1 | contig 10683 bp, 9 predicted proteins | sample MarCyaLeptolynsp_FD_187757 | JGI IMG/M metagenome (GOLD analysis project Ga0207422, IMG submission 187757) | Marine cyanobacterial communities from Panama - species 1 Leptolyngbya sp. (SPAdes) | ecosystem: Environmental > Aquatic > Marine > Unclassified | place: Panama: Panama City | collected... | reverse complement strand
CACCTTCCATCCGACAGACCGTATTTTCGCCTCGGCTTCGTCCGATGGACGGGTCATCGTCTGGGATGCTGCGGAACAAACCATCATCCACAATTTAACGGATGCGGAAGGTGCGCGCGTGATGGATGTGACATTTCATCCCAATGGATTTTCGCTATTGGCTGTCACAAATGATCGCGCTCTGTACGAATGGAATCTAGAGTCTGGTAGTCAGGTATGGTCAGTCACCAATTATCATACAGATACAATAGATAGCATTGTATTTCATCCAACGGGCGATACCTTCCTCACCATCAGCAATGATCGCACCATCATCCTGTGGGATTATTGGGGAGAACGTCCCCTACAAACGATCTCTCGCCATGCTGACTGGATATACGACGGGTCAATTTCAGCAGATGGTTCCACGCTGGCGACAGTGACAGGTGGTCCAACGGATATTGATGAACTGATCGTATGGGATTTGGTGAATGGTGCGGTTGAGAGGTTATATCTTCAACCTGAAGCTCTCTACTCACTGGACATCACAACTGATGGGCGAACGCTCGTCGCGGGCAATACCATTGGCGAAATTTACATCATTGATCGTAGCTCTGGCGCAACATTGAGAACTATTCCTGCTCATAGTGATTCTGTGTGGACAATCGCGTTGAGCCATGATGATTCCCGTATTGTATCGGGGTCATTGGATGGCACAGTCGCTGTGTGGGATGTGGATACAGGTGAAGAACTGCTCTATTTAGATGCTCATACAGCAGATGTCAATTCAGTATCTTTCAGCACAGATGACACACAGATCATCACAGCATCCCAAGATCAACGCATGGTCATCTGGGATAGCGTCACTGGTGAGCTGTTGGTTGAATATGAATCGCCTGATTTCCTCTATGGCAGCTTGATGAATGAAGTTGGAAACGAAACATTTGTGGCAGGTTCGGAAGGTGCAGTTATTGTTATAGATTCTGCTACTGGTGCAGAACTTCGTCGTTTATCAGGACATACGGACTATGTAATTTCATTGGCACTCACAGAGGATGAAAGCCGACTCGCATCTGGCTCATGGGATAACACTGCTATTTTATGGGATTTAACCACAGGTGATGTCATTCGCACCTTTGCAGGTATACATACCGGGCAAATTTCCGCCGTTGCATTTAACGCTGATGAAACGTTGCTCGTCACAGTTGGCGAGGATAATCTGGTTGTCTTGTGGGATATAGCAACAGCAGAACCTATCCGTATCTATCGGCAACATACCGAATCAGTGCGTGATGTAGTGTTCACAGCAGATGGCACACGATTTTTCACCGCATCATTTGATTTTACAATCGCAGAGTGGCGCATTGATGATTTTAACGCGTTGATGGCATGGGTTGAAGCTAATCGTTATTTGCGCCCGTTCACCTGTGAACAACAAACATTCTATGATTTGGATGTTGAATGCGTCGATGGCAGCTAAAAGAGTGTTGCGGCATGCAAGTTTTGGCGTGATTCAGTATCTAGGTGGTGTTTTAGTGCAGCAAGAAGGATTGGTAAGTCGCTGAGATGTGCAGCATGAAAACGTAGGATATAGGCTTCATCAATATCCACAATGCTGAGAACTTTCCCCTGTGGGAATGATTCTAGTTGCCATGAATGCAGCTTTTCATACTGATGAAAACGCGGCGCATAGAGACGTACAAGCAAGCCATCGCCCCGAACATCGACCCCTTGTTGCCAGATGTGCATCGCAGGGAGTAGCATAATCAACAGCAGGATGAGCAGACGCGGATCAAACAGCGCAAGTTGCACGCCGCGACTAAGTAAAACCGCACCGATGAGTAAAGCAGGAATCGCAATCCAAAGTAGCGTTAAGCTATAGCGATAGAATGTTGGCAGACGATGAATACTGATTGTTTCCGTGTGCATGACGCAAAACCCTAAATTCATTTAAGATTGCATGTGGGTCACATAACAATATTTTACGGTTTCTCCATCAAAACACCAAATTCGATGCTCGTTTACAACACCGTTAGGTTGTGAAGTGGGCGAGATTCACTATTTACAAAAGTCTTATCTTCACTCAATATAAGTGGCGGAAGTTCGGGGGGAAGCAACGAACGAGGGCATCTTGTGTGGTTCTTCAACGTGCTGACCCAATAAATTATGGTAAACAGACTGCACGATAGGTTATCCACAGGAAACGGGGATGGGACATTATCGCCTTCAAGATGCACGAACAGTTCTTTTTCGGATGTTATCACTTGGCACACTCCTCAAGCGGGGTGAATACGAACTCACACTACAAAATCTGACAGATTATCCACTGCCCTCTGATGTACGTGAACACATAATCGACAAACACTTCGCCCTCAACAATCAGTTGTTAACATGGGTGATTGATGAAGGCATCAAACCCTACCTGACTGACCCCGAAATTATTTTGCTGAGAAAACCCATGGCAAGCTGGACTGAGCGCGAAGTGATCCAGACGAGTTGGCGCATTGAATCCTTGGGGATGTTGATGTGGTCGTTGGGGATGCTCGATGATATTCCACATTATGACACCCAATTTGAACCGGACATTGTGCTGCAACCGATTGAAATCTTGGAACCAACAATAGACCTTTTGTGGCGCGCCCAATTACGTCCATACAAAGAAATTATTGAATATCGGGATATGGCGGAGTTGTGGCATTGGCGTTCTCGGACGACACAAGTTGTGCGTATGGGGGTCGAAGCTCCGGTTGGTATCACCTTCACAGAAATCATCCAATTGGCTGCTGAAAAAGCACATGCTGACGGCGGTATCCCACAACCAATTGATGGTGATTTCCCTGTATTTGGTAAAGCCTACGCTACGATTGATGATGATCAATATGCTCTAACCGCCTCGATTGCCGCAGAACGGCATTACGCCCTTAATTGGCTCTGCGGTTTTGCTGATGATTGGGAAAAAACCCCGACGGATGTTTAATTGGGCTTTTTGTTGTATCGATTGGCAACTTTCTGCTATGGGATGTGGAGAAAAGAGTGTTGACATTTTATCTGGTTATATTTCGGACATCCCGTTGGATGTCCCTACGAAACCCACGCGATTTGAATTGTAGCACGTCCGCGATAGACAGATAAACTCAGATTTCCCCACTCTCCTGCTATGTCCATAGTTGCCAATCTGCCATAACATCGGTATTGTATGTTGAATTTGAGCAATATATCTATTCTAGAAAGTGATTCTCCATGAACCATGCGTCCATGATTAGAGCAGCCAAGCAAGCGGTTGCCTTGTGCCGTGCAGTACAACGTGATTTTTTGAAGAGCAATGAAAAAGCATCTGGTGGTGATACAGAACCTGTCACCATAGCGGATTATGGCTCACAGGCGATTATTTGTCGTGCGATTCAACAACATTTCCCCGATGATGCAGTTCTTTCTGAAGAAAGTAGCGAACAATTCCTTGAATTAGTCAAAGGTGATCAACATACTCATATCATCAAGTTACTTTCGGAGATTTTGGGAGAGCCTGTCACACAAGAACAGGTGGTTGAATGGCTGGATTATGGTAAGAATCGACATGCAAAACGCACATGGATCATTGACCCGATTGATGGCACCAAAGGATTTGTCGCGCTACGGCATTATGCGGTAGCGATTGGCATTGTTGAAGATGGCATACCAACGGGTGGGTATATGGGCTGCCCTGGATATGGTGATGGTGATTCCGGTGATGAGAACAACGGCATGTTATTCTATGTGGATAACGGCAAGGCGATGCAAATGCCGCTCAATAGTGATGAAGCGGAACCCATTCGTGTTTCACAACAAGCGGAACCCTCGCGCTTACAGATCGTACAAAGTTTTGAGAAGAAACATGCCAGCAAAGATCGCATGTTGAAAGTGCGTAATTATGCAGGTGTATCCGATGCAGCAATTACAGAACTAGACAGCATGGAAAAATATGCGTTGGTTGCTTGTGGGGATGCAGAACTCTATATGCGGTTACCTGTATTGACCAATAAACGCCCACACTATAGCTGGGATCACGCGGCTGGTGTTGCGATTGTTCACGCGGCAGGTGGTAAAGCGACGGATATTGATGGTTCTCCGCTTGATTTTTCCAAAGGGCGAGAGCTGCCAAATAAAGGCATGATTGTTTCCAATGGACGTATTCACAATCAGGTGATTCAGGCAGTTGGCAAATTGCTTGAGGAAGAAGCCGCCTCCACTACAGAATCATAGGCTGTTTTTATAAAAAACATCTATCAAAACGGACGCATATCGTTGCGTCCGTTTTTAATTACAATTGCCTTAGTAGACCGTTATTATTCTGGAATTGCGATTTCTTGCCCAACAGACAGTGCATCTGGATTTGTGATGTCAGGATTGAATTCAAGGATGTCGTTGATGGTCGTCCCATAGCGACGGGCAATCGCCCCTAAGGTTTCACCCGATTGAACCACATGCACAATACCACTATCTGTTAGCGGGCTGTCATCTTCTTCATCATCTTCTGGCGCACAATTCGGGATTTGCAATTCTTGCCCGGGCTGGATGACTTCTGCACTGGGTAAATTGTTGAATGATTGTAAAGCATCGACGGTAGTGTTATTGCGTAAGGCGATGCGGAACAGATTATCTCCAGCACGGATGGTGTAGGTGCAAGCCGCATCCACGGCTTCTGGTAATGCAGTTGGCGTAGCGAGTCCGCCTTCAATTGCTGTGACATCATCGGTTGATTCCGGTTCAACCGTTCTTGGTGTTACTGTCGGTTGCTGTACTTGGACAGGTGCCCCGGGTGTAATAATGGTGATCTGGGTGGCTGTTGGCAAGTCTGTTGGAATGGTTTGCGCTGGTTGGGATGTTGGCAGACCAATCGTCGGCGAAGCAACAACCTGTGGTGCTTCTTCTGTATTGGTTGCTGTTGGTTCGACTTCTGTTGGTGAAGGCAAAACGATTTCGGTTGCGGTTGCTCCGTCGTCTGGCACGATGACGGTGACAGGCGGGGCATCCTCAGTTTCTTCAAGCAGAGGTAAGGCTGCATCTTCTGTTGCTTCTATGGTTGGTAATGGGAGTGGAGTTTCTGGTGCAACGGTTGGCGCGGTCTGCCCAGAGCCAGAACTCTGGCTATCGACAGCCTGAAAATCATCACCTGCTTGACGGAAACATCCAACAAGCATCAGAGAAAGTACAACCATCACAGCGACCAAACGTATTGACATTGATTTGTCTCCTCACCAAACTAATCCGATTCCAATTATATCCCAACTCTTTGAAACAAGCCTAGTCTACCATACACGACTTGGAATAATACCTTATAATAGTGTGATTCAAGTGTTGTATTTTACGCTTCTGTAGGTTACAACAACACTGTAGATGAATCCAGCGAACAATAACAACGAAAGGCAAACAGTGCGTGTCTGCCGAAGAACCTAAACTGAAAGTTTTGATAGTAGATGATGACCCCGCATTGCAGAAATTAGTCACGGTTTTATTAAACCGTGCCGGGATGGATACGGTTTCTGCGATGAATGCAACGGAAGCGGCGCAAATTTTGCGTCAAAAGCCGTTACCACACATCGTAATCTTAGACTTGATGCTTCCAGAAATCAGTGGGATCGACTTTTTGAAACAAATGCGTCAGAAAAAAGTCTTCGATGATCTACCAGTGATTATTCTCTCTGCACTAGCTGACCCTGATCAAATCCGTGAAGGATTAGATTCGGGTGCAGATCGTTACCTGACAAAACCATACCTTGCGAACAATTTGGTACGGACGGTGCAAGAAGTTGTGCGTATGGGGCGGCGCAACAAAGAAGAATAAGTCTCGAAAACGACTATCCGGGACCTTTCATCATGACAGATGCAGAACTGACTATTTTGAGCCTGATTGCAGAAAAGCCACAACAGGGGCATGAACTTCAGGCAATGATCGAACAACGCGGATTACGCGATTGGTTGACGATTGGATTTTCCTCGATTTATTACCTGCTGAACAAACTTGAGCAGCAGAAGATGATCACCAGTCATCTATCCATTGGTAGCCGTGGTCCTGCCCGTAAAACCTATACCATTACAGAAGCGGGTATTGGTGTGCTACAAACTGCTATTGCGGATCGTCTACGTGAAACACGTCCATTGGGGTCTGGTTTTGAACTTGGGTTAGTCAATATTGGTGCCCTAAAACCAGCTTTTGTGCAACAAGTATTATCCCATCGTAAACAAGATTTAGTTGTTCAACTCAACAATTTGCAACAGGGGTGGCAGCAACGCCAAGCCGAAAATCCAGATGATAAGACAAGCTATGTGAGTGCGCTTTATACGCATAGTATTTCTCTGATTAAAGCAGAAATCGAATGGCTAGAGTCCTTTTTGGCAGATTGGCTAGTGCAACACCCTGATGTAAAAGCGACTAAGGACGATGCCCATACTGCGGAAACGATGATTCATCGTCCAACCCCACCGGATCGCGCCAAGCAACTGCAAAAACTCAAGCGTCCGCGCCCACCGAAGGCGGAATAAGCCCGTACAGCGTAATTCGGTCTGTCTCTAACGCGATAAACACCTCAAAATTGGCTTCCTGCAATGCAGCTAACCAATCTGTTGGATTAGCATAATAGGGTACAGGCAGATAGCGAATCCCCTGTTCATCTAATGATAGTGCATCCATGATAAGGGCTTCTGGCGTAGGATAATAAGCCACACGCTTATCTGTCCATTGACCCAGATAATACCCCAAATGCCAGCCCAGCCAATGATCATAAATTACTGTCGCGACGGGCTTTTCATTCAGGAAGATCGCTACTTCATCAATGCCCTGATGATGCCCTGCATCACCCCCGAAGGGTAAGTTTATGTGGCTTGCTTGCCAGCCGATCAACAAAGTGATGATGAATATAGATAATAGTTTTGCGATATGCAGAGGTGCAATGTATCGCGCCCACCTCTGATTCGATAAGCCTACGCCTGTAGAGGCGGTTCGTGAACCGCCCCAAAAAATACCACTGTACCTTGCCATTGCAATTACAACTACGGGTAAAAGAGGCAGCCAATAGCGATCATAGGTATTTACGCCACTAACGATATGAAACGCGACGTAGCCAATGATCCAGAGTAACAGGATTGCATTGAGTCGATGATTTATCTGTTGGCGTTTTCGCCACCATCCAAACAGTGCAAGCATGATTAACACTACAAATATCCAAATCGTTCCAAAGAGCCAGCCTGTATATTCCCACCAGATAGTGATGCGCTGCGGAATTTCGGTAAGTGGTGCAAAGAAATTGCCCGGTGTGTTATTGACGGTTCCCAGTAGAAAAACACTTTCGCCGGGTCGGAGTACATCCCACAGGAATAATACCCCGATACCGACGATGGCATTCAGGAAAAACGAATTCAGTAACAATTTGTAGGGACGCGCAACAGCGCGTCCGTTAACCAGCAAAATCAACGGCAGAAAAAACAATGCTTGTGGTTTGCTAGCAAAGCTCAAGACCCACCAGAAACCACTCCACCTACCCCTACCCGCCAGCATCATCCATAGGGAGAGCATTGCAAACAACACCATATAAACATCAGTAAAAGCAGTTGCTCCAAAAGCAATCAAAAATGGGGAGCAACCAATGAGCAAACCACCTAGTATTGCCTGTAGGAGCGGTTCGTGAACCGCCCTAGAATGGACAAGTTTATCCACCAAACGCATCACAACAGCAACCAGCAAAATTGATGCGAAGATATTGGGCAAACGTGCCGCAAATTCCCCCTTATAGATATTGAGGTCAAGCACACCATCGGGTAGTTGATCCACACCGATGAAGCGTAGCGCAATCGCATTGAGGTAAATTGTCAGTGGCGGTTTATCGAGCGAGCCTGTTAACCACCAATCACCATTAACGGCGGCGTTACGTGCAAACGTCATGAAGAAGGCTTCATCTTGGTGTAGGCGTTGGTCTTTGCTAAGGCTATGAATTTGAAAATATGCGCTGATTAACAGGACAAGGATGAGGAAAATAGAGTATTTTCTGGAGGGCGGTAAAGCACCCCCCACGACAACAGATTGAAAATTTGTCATTTTGAGTTATGTGAAAACTAGCTCTAGGAATGATTCACCTATCCATGAGAATGGATTGATGAGCAAAGTCACGGACGCGCAGAAGCGCGTCCATACAAATCATAAAGGTATTACCTTGTCCATCACGAAATCTCAAGGCAAGGTAATAGATATTGGCTCTACTGCCCTTGCCCCAATGAGAAGCCGGGAACCCCATCAAAGGTGTATAAGCCTTCTGTCTTGATGAAATCGAAGCCGCCATCTGTTACCCGTTGCAACAAGCCAATCAATTGTTGGTGTGTAATTGGGCTTTGGTCTGGACGATGGAAGCGGCAACGCCAGTGATCTGTGCAGAAAGTTTCTGGTGCGCCATCGGGGTAAACTTTTTGCCCCCGGTTGGTGATCATGATCAATTCAATGCCATCGCCGTTCGCCGCCGCAGCGAGGTTTTTACCAATGGTATCTGGGTTGCGGTCAGCTTCATCCCAGTCAATGAAGACATCTGCACCAATCAGTTGTTTGTCGCTTGGGGGCATGCTTTTTAGCTCAATAGATTTGGAAATTGGGTCGTCTTCGGGTGCGCTGTAATTTACAGCTTTGATAGTATCCGGCATTTTACCGAGATTCGCAATGACAGCATCGGTAAATTCGCTCGTTCCAACATGCTCTTTGCTGATGTTGGCATTATAGATGTCACCGGTGTGGATGCCTTTTTCAATGGTGACATACCACGCATTATGAATCTTTTCGGCGACCTCTGGCTGACCGAGATGGACTAACATCATCACGCCTGCTAGCAACAAACCTGATGGATTGGCGATGCCGCGCCCAGCAATATCTGGCGCAGAACCGTGAATTGCCTCGAACATTGCCATATGTTGACCAATATTGGCAGATGCACCAAGCCCCACAGACCCAGTCAGTTGTGCAGTTACATCAGAGATAATATCGCCATACAAGTTCAAAGACACGATAACATCAAATTGCTCTGGACGATCTGCTAATTTTGCTGCGCCAATATCGATGATCCAATGTTCATGTTCAATTTCAGGGTATTCGGCTGCAATTTCACGGAAGACTTTATGGAACAAGCCATCTGTGAATTTCATGATGTTATCTTTGGTGAAGGCAGTAACTTTCTTGCGGTTGTTGCGTCGTGCATATTCAAAGGCGTACCGGATGATCTTTTCTGTACCGGGGCGAGAAACCAATTTTAGCGTTTGGTATACCTCTGCTGTTTGGCGATGTTCAATGCCAGCATAAAGGTCTTCCTCATTTTCGCGGATGATGACAGTATCCATGAGGGGATGTTTGGTTTCAATAAAAGGAAAGAATGATTCACATGGACGCACATTCGCAAACAAGCCCATCGTCTTACGGATCGTGACGTTCAAGCTCTTGTAACCACCCCCTTGTGGTGTTGTAATTGGGGCTTTATACAAGACTTTGGTGCGACGCAACGAATCCCACGCGCCACTTTCGATGCCAGAGGTATTGCCACGCAAATAGACTTGTTCCCCGATTTCGATAGTTTCAATATCGAGTTGGGCACCCGCTTCTTGCATGATCTTCAGGCTCGCTTTCATAATTTCGGGACCAATGCCGTCCCCGTAAGCGACTGTGATGGGTGCGTTTGTGGTCATGTTGTCTCTCCTTGTGAGTTGATTGTGGGTTCACATGCCTATTGGCATTTGTCAGATCAAGCGAGTGCGCCGTTGGATGTCCCTACACCAGCGAAAATTTGTAGAGACATCCTACCGGATATCCGCTAGAAAATGACTAGACTTGATAAATAGTCAAGTCAATATTGATGATGCGTCTCAACTTCACCCTGCCAGGGCTAGTCAAAGATGTCGAAAAGGTCTTCCAGAAAGTCCTTTTTGCGATTCTTGCGCCGCTTATCATCGTAGCGGTCACGACGGCGATAGTCATCATCGTCATCATGATACATATGATCGCCATGCCAGCGATCTTCATGGTGATGATAATCATTTTTACGTTTCTGCTTCTGCGGGATATAGGGACGATCTTCCACCATACCACCGAGACGACGACCGTCACCACCAGACGACCTTTCGATGATTTTATCCAACTCGCCCCGATCTAACCAGACTCCTCTACATTTGGGACAGTAGTCTATCTCAATACCTTGGCGTTCTGCCAACTTCAATTCCACAGTTTCACAAACTGGACAATACATATACAGTCTCCTCGTCGGATAGATTTAATGTTCAATGATGACAGGCAAACTGATCAGGATTGCAAAATATTACGAAGAATATAGCATAGATTTTGCTAGAAATATGTATGAAGGCGTAAGATGCTCATGCGTGATTAAGAATCATAATTAGATAGCTTATGATGTGTCGCTGCATTTCCCTGCAACTCACAAACTACAAGCGTTAGGAAAAATAAATCGACACCACCTGCTTCATAAAAATAGCAACGCCGAACCAATAAATGCAATGATTGTGCCAAGTACCGCTTGTAAAGAAATCTTTTCTTTGAAGACAATCAATCCAACAGGCAGCAAAAAAATTGGCGTGAGAGCCATCAATGTCGATGCAATGCCGACTTCGGTAATTTGGACGGATACCAGCGAAAGCCAGACACCAATGGTTGAGCCAATTACTGCACCAACGATGACCATCAGGATG
>Ga0207422_1004749_pt1 | contig 10693 bp, 9 predicted proteins | sample MarCyaLeptolynsp_FD_187757 | JGI IMG/M metagenome (GOLD analysis project Ga0207422, IMG submission 187757) | Marine cyanobacterial communities from Panama - species 1 Leptolyngbya sp. (SPAdes) | ecosystem: Environmental > Aquatic > Marine > Unclassified | place: Panama: Panama City | collected... | reverse complement strand
CTCTTGCCCTGGGGCATGTCCCGGAACCGATCCGCGCGATCCTCATCGTTCCAAAACAAGACCTGTAACTCTGCCGGGTCCCGCTGTGGCGGAACCACCATCTTGACCGCAGGATTTGCGGAATCCTCCGCACTTGATTCTTGAGCATAGGCCCCAGCGCCCATCGTAATCCCCAGAGCCGTCGCCCCGGCAAGGAGTCCTTTTGCGATCTGCATTGGTTGTGTCCTCTCCCGATTATGTTTTGACTAACGTGACTTGGTGTACATCAATACTGCCGGCCTTGAATCCGGCTTCGCAATAGCAAAGATAAAACCGCCATAGCTGCACAAAGCGGTGATCGAAACCGGCGGGCAGTCGCTCTTCTTCAACCGCCGCTTCAAACCGCTGGCGCCACAGCATCAATGTCCGGGCATAGTCTAGGCCAAAGTCCGTTTGCTCTTGCCACTCCAATCCGCGTTTCTCTGCCAACTCGCGAAACTCGCTCGATTTGATCAGCAACCCACCTGGGAAGATATACGCCTGGATGAAATCGACGCTCTTCGCGTAGGCCTCAAACATGTCATCACGCATCGAAATGTACTGAATCGCGGCACGACCGCCTGGTTTGAGGTTCCGCGACACACAATCCATGAAAGTGGGCCAGTACTCGCGTCCCAGCGCTTCAACCATTTCGACGCTGACAATCGCGTCGAAACTGCCGGAAACGTCACGATAATCGCGTTTCTGGAACGAAACATTTGGATGGCAATGTTTGCGAGCCCACCCGAGTTGTTCGTCAGAAAGACTGATCGCGGTAACGTCCTTACCAAGCTCGGCAAGATGGTTAGCCAGAGCGCCCCAACCACAACCAATCTCGAGGACATTGCGCGCGCCTCCTATCCGATCGGATATCTGATCTAGCTTACGCACTTGGCCGAATCCAAGACCATCATCATTCAAGCCATACGCAGAAGAATACGTCATGCTCGGGTCGAGCCATTGACGGTAAAAATCGTTGCCGAGATCGTAGTGCGCCGAGATATTCCTCACCGAGCCGGCTTTGTCATTGCGATTGAAGCGATGGGCCAACCAAGCGGCAAGTTTGAATGGTCCTGAGGTTCGAGCGGTGTTGCCAAGCGTTCCCGCATTTGCGGACATGACAGCGAACAGCGCAACAAGGTCGTCGGTCTCCCATTCCCCAGCTTCGTAGCCCTGGTACCACCCGATCACCCCATCGGTCGCAAGTCGCAGCAACGACCGCCAATCCTTAAGCCACACTTGAGCTTCGAATCCCGGAGCTCTTCCACCCAAGATCCGCGTCGCGCCATCGGGGAGATGCCCAACAATCTTGCCGCTGCTTAAGCCTTCATCGAGCCGGTCGAGAATTTTGCTGAAACCTGGTGCAATCAATCGAGAGAACAGGCCTGGGTCCGTTGCAAAGCGCGCTCCGCCTGCAAGCAAATGTTCGCCTCTGATCCCCTCCGCGGACATGGCGATATCCTTAGTCGTACTCCCCCTTGCCCCGCAAGCTAATCGCCCTTCATTTCCTTATATGCGGCTAGCGCGCGCTCACGCGCAGCGCGATGCGGCACAATCTTAGCGGGGTAGCCAGTGGGCAAGCGGCCAAACTCCTCCGGGTCGTGAATATAGGGCTCATCGAGCATCGCCAGCTCAGGCACAAAGGTACGGATGTACTGCGCTGAATCGAATTTCTCGCTCTGAGACAAGGGTGCCATGATCCGTACAAACATATTGGAATCGACGCCCGAACCCGCAGTCCATTGCCAGTTGGTGGCATTGGAGGCGTAGTCAGCGTCAACAAGGGTGTCCCAAAACCATTTCTCGCCGTGGCGCCAATCGATCAAGAGGTGCTTGATCAGAAAGCTCGCAGTGATCATGCGGACACGATTGTGCATCCACCCCGTTCGCCACAACTCGCGCATGCCAGCATCAACAATCGGATATCCGGTCTGTCCCCTCTGCCACGCTTTGAGATCAGCAGCCGCTTGGGGATCATCCTCAGGATTGCGCCAGTTTAGTCGATCAAACTCATCGCGGTAGTTCTCGGAAGCATAAGCCGGAAACTGGCAGATCGCGTTCTGCGCGTAATCTCGCCAAATCAGCTCCTTCTCAAAGATCTTCCAGCCTTGCGAGCTTTTGTCTTTCAGCCGTTGCCAAATCTGCACCGGGCTGATTTCGCCAAAATGCAAATGCGGACTGAGCCGTGAGACTTTTTGCAACGAGGGAAAATTGCGCTTGTCGTCATAGTCATCGACGTGATCGATCCACCATTGGAGCTGATCGTGCGCTGCTTGCTCACCGACGCTCCATGCCTCGCGCATGCCTCCGGCCCAGTCGGGCTTACTTGGAAGCAGCCCCCAGTCGTCTAGCGAGTCACTCTCGGGCAAAACATCTGGCAACACAATTCGCTCAGGCGCAGGCACGCAATCGCGCGGTGGCAACAGCGCCAGTGTCGCCTTTGAGAAGGGCGTGTAGATTTTGTAAGGATTTCCCGAGCCATTGAGTACGGCACCCGGAGGCATCAGATAGTTGGCGTCATAGAGGTTTAGCTCACCGAGTTCCTTGATCCGGGCCTGCGCCTTACGCCACCACGGCTCGTAGTGACGGTTGGCATGGATCGCGGGCGCCCCAGCTGCATCTGCAATCTCTGTCAAATGCGCGACCGCGTCGCCCCTGCGCAGAATCAGACGCGACCCAAGCGATTCCAGACCAGTCGCGAGATTTGCCAGCGAATGGTGCAGCCACCAGCGCGAAGCACCGCCGTAAGCGTGATGCCCGGCGGCTTCGTCATCGAGCACATAGACAACGATAATCGGACCAAGTTTGGCCGCTTCATAGAGGGCGGGGTTGTCTGCAAGGCGCAAGTCGCGCCTTAGCCAAACGATATGTGGACACGTCATGCGCTCTCAACCCGCTTAAGGCGCTGGAAGTTCCTCGCATTGCGCGTTTGGGAGTTCGACTGAAAAGCGGAAGCGCGCACGCGGATCATAAAAGCGTGCATCAAACAGCACCACCGACCCATCTTCCGCTCTCATCGCCATCGGCGCGCGCGACCAGATCATGAACCCTGCGGCTTGAGTGGATTGCTCGGCAGAATTGTCCGGAACCTGGCACTGCACCCCTTCCGGTCCGCGGTAGCCGTAGCCGATATCCTCGCCTTGCCAGGCGTCTGAGTACCAGCGTCCGTCCTGCGTCTGGATGATCCGCCCTCTTTGCCAAGAGAAGAAGGGCGGCGGCGAAGCAATTGCAACACTCGGGTAAGGCTCGCTCATCAGGCCCTCGTGCTTTTCCGTGGTCACTGTGATTGCCCAGTTGGCGCCGATATAGGCGAGCACGGCCACCGCAGCCCCCAAGGCCGGTTTTTGCCAATCCCCGTCTGCCTTTTCACGTCGGAGCGAGAACCACACCGCCAAAGCCATGAACGCCCACAACCAGACATCGATGATGAACAAGGTGTCGCCATAATACCATGATTTATCAAGGGGGTAGAGAAATCGAACACCATAAACGTTGAGCCAGTCCATCAAGGAATGCGAGGTCGCTCCTATTACTCCAAGAACGTACAGCCACTTGAAGCTTACGGGTCGACGATTCTCTGGCCGCTTGCCGCGCCCCGCTTGCCAGCGATCGAACCAAAAAAGCAGTGCCGCCAGACCGAATGGCAAGAGCATTATCCCGAATGGTCCATGCGTGATCCCACGCCGAAAGCCCAAGGCCTCGCTGCTGTCGAGCCAAAGCAGCCCGACAACATCCAGATCGGGTAAGTTTGCGCCAAAGATCAGCGCAGCCATGCCAAGTCCGGTTTTCTTTTTGAGGCCAGTTTGCGCCAACAGTGCACCGGTCAGGCCATGAGTTAGATTATCCATTGGCGTCGACTAACGCCGAGTGGCCGTCAAAGCGAGTGGTAATCTGCAACCGACCCGCCTATTCAACCGTCGTAGATCGCGGGAGAGACTCACAATGAACCCATTTGTTCGGCCTGACATGAAGGCCTTCCTTGATGCATTGGCCGCCATGGAAGGGCCATCGATCGCCGACATGACCTTGGAAGAAGCGCGGGCATCATATCTAGCCTTGCACGGTATGGCCGACCGGCCTGCCCGTGACCTTGCGGTAATTGAGGATCTAACGTGCCCCGGTCCTGGCGGAGACATTCCGCTCCGGCTTTACGATCCACGTGAGGACCGTGCTCCGGGCCCGGTGATCACGTTCTACCACGGCGGTGGGTTTGTAATCGGTGATCTCGAGACTCACCATAACCTCTGCACCGAGATTGCGGCTTTGATGGATTTGCCACTTATCGCAGTCGACTATCGGCGAGCGCCCGAAGCGCCCTTCCCAGCTCCAATCCTCGATTGTGAGGCGGCGACGCGTTGGATCGCTTCAAGCCCAGACGAATTAGCCCGCGAAGTGACTGGCTTGGTGACCATTGGCGACAGTGCGGGCGGCAATGCCACCATCGTGGTGGGGCAATTGCTCGCCGATGCACCGGCAGACGTCCCTGTCGTCCTTCAAGTGCCGATCTTTCCCTTGGCAAGCGATGCCATGGGATCAGCCAGCCTCGACCAGTTTGCCGACGGCTTTGTCCTGACCAAAGCGGCGGTTGAGTATTTCGACTCTCAATATGCGCCCGACCGGAGCGATCCAAGAGCGATGCCAATCCTCGGTGATCACACGAAGGCGCCGCCAACGGTGTTGGTCACCGCCAGCCTCGACCCGATCCGCGATTCAGGGCGAGACTATGGTGCTGCATTGGCGCAAGCGGGTGTGGATTGCATTTTTCTTGAAGCGCAAGGTCTGACTCATTCCTTCACAAATATTCGGCAGGCCGTGCCAAGCGCACAGAACGATCTTGAACGCGTGATTGCCGCGATGAAATTCACGCTGGCGAACAATTAGGAACAGCGGATCATGTCAGACCTTCCCTATCGACCGTGCGCGGGATTCATGCTCGTCAATGCCGACGGGCTCGTGTTTGTTGGCGAACGGATCGACCCCCGCGCCCACGGCTATTGGCAGATGCCCCAAGGCGGGATCGAGCCAGGTGAACATCAACGCGATGCCGCGATCCGCGAACTCGAGGAAGAAACCGGAGTCGGTCCGGATTTGGTCGACATCGTGTGCGGTACAGAAGCTCCGCTACGATACGATTTACCGCCCGATCTTGTCGGTCGCGTATGGAAAGGCAAATACCGTGGCCAAGAGCAACATTGGTTCCTCGGGCGTTTCAAAGGGAGCGATGCCGATATCAACCTCAACGCGCATCAACCTGCCGAATTCAAGTCATTTCGTTGGGTCGAAGTCGACCAACTGGCAGAATTGATCATTCCGTTTAAGCGCGAAGTTTATGAACTGATCGTCGCGGAATTTCGCGACCGCATCTAGCGCTTAATCAAAGCGGAAGGCGATGTGCGGCCGATCGTCCTTTGCAACGGCGGCTTTGAAAGACTGCAGTCCTTCAATTCGAGAGAACCACGCGTTGACGTTTGGAAATCCCCCCTCGAACGTGCCTTTATCGCGCTGCGCCATCATCGGATAGATCAAGGTGATGTCCGCTGCTGTCAGGTTGTCACCGCCAAAATAGGGCTGCTTGCCCAGATCACTCTCCATCAAATTGAGAAGGTCGTTAAGGCGCGGATTGACAAACAGCTTGCGGACTTGGCCAAAGATTGCCTTCAGCAACCAACTGATCGGCCACGGCGAGCGCGTTTCGAGCAGACCGAGCACCATCGCAACGCCCTGGATCGACATCAACGATCCGGGCGACGCGTGATACCAGAAAAGATAGCGCGCGCGGTCAGAATTGCCTGCCCCCGGTCGCAATGGACTTTGCGGATATTGGTCGAGAATATAGTCAATGATCGCATTGCTTTCGGCAAGGATCAGATCACCGTCCGTTATTACCGGTGCCGTGCCTAAGGGCGACAAAGCTTTGTACGCGTCGGGTGCCAAATTGCTTTCTGGATCGCGATTGTAGCTTTTGAGCTCGTATTCAGCTCCAAGCTCTTCCAACAACCACAATATGCGAAAACTCTGCGAGTATTCGAGGTGATGCAGGGTCAGCATAATGTCTCCCCCTAATCGGTTTCTGATTGGGAAAATGCGATCACCTAGTTGGAAACGACACTGTCGTCCGGTGCAACATTTTCAACCGCAAGCCGTTCTTGCGCAACGGTTTTTACACCGGTGGCAATAGATGACTGCAACGCCACAGTTTCCGGGCAGTTGCTTCCGCAAAGGCTCTGCAATTGCGCTAACTTGCGTTTGGCCTTTTCGAGTGCGCCTTTCTCAACCAATGCAGCGCCTTCGCCGGAAATCGCCGCAAAATTACCCGGATCGCGCGCAAGCGCTTCCCGATAATAGCGGATCGCCTTGCCTTGCAATCCTTCGACTCGCGCAACTTCTGCCAGTTCGAGGAAAATGGGAGTGTATCCCGGATCAATGACAAGAGCCGCTTCGAAAGCGTCAATCGCGGCCTGCGTTTCACTCGCGGCTAGCGCCGCCTTGCCTTCAGCTAGCAACGCCGCAGCCCGCGGATCTGGCGCGCGGTCACCCGCAATCGTCACACTCGAAGTAGCAGCAAATACCAATGACACAGCGGCGGCGGCGGGCGCAAAGCGCATGAGCATCTCCTTGAGAGCAGCCAAGCGGATTAAGAAAGGCTTAGCCATACGCGCTAGTGCTATCACGATGAACTGGCGATGGCGACAAAAAACCCATCCGTGCCGTCTTGGAACGGCTCTAGCCGGAATCCTGACCCGTGCGCGCGCCCCAATGGAAGGTCTACTGCTTGCGTCGAGAAAGCCGGATTCAAGCGAACAAACTCTGCGAATCTGTTCGAGCCCTCACGATCCAACAGCGAGCACGTGACGAAGACGAGGCGACCGCTCGGGCGCAATAGTGACGCAGCAACTGCAAGCAAATGGTCTTGCAGATTGGCGAGTCGATCAAGCCTCGCAGGCGTCAACCGCCACTTCGCTTCCGGCTTGCGTCGCCAAGTGCCAACCCCAGAACAAGGAGCATCAACCAGGACAACGTCGGCCTGTCCTTTGACATCTTCGAGCGCGTCGAGCTCGCGACCAGTGTTCAGCAACCTTATCTCAGCATTGGTGACGCCAGCTCGGATAGATCGAGGCTGAAGCCGCGAGAGTCGCCGGCGATCTGTATCACAAGCAATCAACTGCCCACGATTTTCCATCGCTGCCGCAAGCGCAAGCGTTTTGCCCCCGGCCCCCGCGCACAAATCAACAACAGTTTCGCCCGGCGATGCCGCAACTGCCTCACAAACCAGTTGACTCCCCAAGTCTTGAACCTCGATTTGTCCGTTCTTGTAAGCCTCCCATTGCTCAACCGATGTTCCTGTGTCGAACCTCAGCCCTTGCTGCGAAGGCAATAACTCGCCGGTGATAGGCAGTTCCACCATGCCCCTCTCGGCCTTGAGCGTGTTCACGCGACAATCGAGCGAAGCGCGACCAAGCAACGCTGCTTGTGCCTCATGTCCCACTCCAGACGCCAGAAGTTCCTGGATCAACCATTGTGGCGCCACTCCCGATCTCGCCGCTTTGTCGCTGGATGCAATGGGTGCAGGACCATGATGGGAACCGTCAAACAACTTTGTTAGCGCAGAATCATCTGCAGCCAATGCTAGCATGGCCGCGCGCCCACTATGGGGACGCTCACCACATCTGCGAATGGCAGAATAGACCAGCTCGCGCACCGCTCGGCGATCCTTCGACCCTGCATAACGACGTTGTTTGAAATATTGCGCAATCAATCGATCCGCCGGCGAACCTTCGGTTTTGGCCGCTGCGATAGTCAAATCGAGCAACTCTATCGCGGCCTGCACACGCGCGGCAGGAGTCAATCGGCTTCTCCCAGTCTAACGGGTCGGATAGTTGGGTGCCTCACGGGTGATCGACACATCATGGACGTGGCTTTCGGAGAGGCCTGCGTTGGTTATGCGCACAAAATTCGCCCGCTCGCGCAAATCAGCAATTGTCGGCGATCCAGTGTAGCCCATGGCGGCCTTGATCCCGCCCACCAACTGGTGAACCACGTCTGCGGCCGGGCCCTTGAAAGGCACTTGCCCCTCAATCCCTTCCGGAACCAATTTCATCGCGGAAACATCCTGCTGAAAATAGCGATCAGCGCTACCCCGCGCCATGGCGCCCACTGAACCCATACCGCGATACGCTTTGTAGCTTCGCCCTTGGTACAGGAACACTTCACCGGGGCTTTCGGTCGTCCCTGCGAGCATCGAACCGACCATCACTGTTGAAGCTCCGGCGGCCAGGGCTTTCGCAGCATCACCGCTGGTTCGTAAACCGCCATCGGCAATCACCGGAACACCCGACTTGGCCGCTTCCGCGGCGCTTTCCATCACCGCCGTGAGTTGCGGCACCCCAACACCTGCGACAACCCGCGTGGTGCAGATCGAGCCGGGGCCGATACCAACCTTGATTGCGTCGGCTCCGGCATCGACCAGCGCGCGGGTCGCCTCAGCAGTCGCAACATTGCCCGCCACCACTTGAACCGAGTTAGAAAGCGCTTTGACTCTCTCGACCGCACGCGACACATCCATATTGTGCCCGTGCGCCGTGTCGATGATTACAACGTCAACTTCAGCATCAATCAGGGCTTCGGTCCGCGCAAATCCCTTGTCACCTACAGTAGTCGCTGCCGCGACCCGCAGCCGACCAGCAGCATCCTTGGTTGCGTCCGGATAGGTCACGGCTTTCTCGATGTCTTTAACCGTGATGAGGCCAATGCAACGATAGGCGTCATCCACCACCAACAGCTTCTCGATCCGACGCTGGTGCAGCAACCTGCGCGCTTCCTCCTGGCTGGTGCCAAGTGGCACCGTGGCAAGGTTTTCGGTCGTCATGAGTTCGCGTACCGGCTGATGCGGGTTTTCAGCAAAGCGGACATCGCGATTGGTCAATATTCCGACCAGCTTGCCAGCCTGATCGGTCACAGGAATTCCGCTAATCCGATGCTGTTCCATCAGAGCTTGCGCTTCACCCAAAACAGCCTCTGGGCCTATCGTGATCGGATTGACGACCATCCCGCTTTCATAGCGTTTAACTGCCCTCACAGCAGCGCATTGTTCTTCGAGCTCGAGGTTTCGGTGAAGCACCCCGATGCCTCCAAGCTGTGCCATGGCGATCGCCATATCCGCCTCGGTGACTGTATCCATGGCAGCCGACAAAATCGGAATATTGAGTCCAATCTCGCGGGTCAGCTTCGTCTGAGTGTTGGCCATGCTCGGCAAGACGTCGCTTTCCGCTGGACGCAACAAAACGTCGTCGAATGTCAAACCGAGGGGAATATCCATAAATGCCACTTCCTGAAGCGCGGGAGGTTAGAATCGTGGCGGCCCATGTAACCACTCTTTGCCTGCCGTGCTAGAGGAGGAAGCAGTCTATCCTCCGGGAGAGAGATACACCGTTGTATCCGCTAGCCTGCGGATCAATTCTTCATGCAGAATGACATCATCGATTGCACCGCCCAGCTCAATTCCATCAATCTCATCGGATGGGCGATGATAACGCTCGGAAAGGTAGGAGTTCAGAATGGTTTGTGACCCAAACGTGGTGGAAATCACAACAGCTGGCACACCCTCTTGCAGCAACACCCAGCTGTCTTGGCGTTGAAGGAATTGTTCGGCCACAACGCGGCTTCCTAATGATCGCCCCAAATCTTCGAGGACCTCCCCAACCACGCCATCCAAGGATGTGCGTCCCTCGCCGATGAAACCAATCGAGCTTCCGCTGGGCGCGACCGCTGAGGTGTCGAAATTCAGCGCGGCCACGATGGTGTCTAGTGGCAGTGCCGGCTCTTCCACGAATGCGCGCGCGCCAAGGAGGCCCGCTTCTTCGGCGGTTGTGGCCATGACGTAAATGTCCCTATCGTGGGGTCCTTCAGCCGCCAATCGGCGTACCACTTCGAGCATAACCGCCAAGCCGCTCGCGTTGTCGACTGCTCCATTGCAGATTCGATCCTCGCTGGTAACCGGAGCGCACTCTCCAAGATGGTCCCAATGCGCAAGCAGAAGCACTGCGCCGCTTTGAGGAACGCGCCCCGGCAACCGACCAATCACATTGTAGGAAGTAAAATCTCGACGCAGCGAATTCGCCTCTACGGTCGCCGTTTCGGCCATCCGAACCGGGGCAAACTCCTCGCTTTCCGAGGCCTCCAGCAAATCGGACCAAGCCTCCGCCCCAATCGCATTGGCAAAGGATTCCTGGGTTACGAAGGCACTCAAATTTGTTGTTGCTGCGGAGGACAACAGCAAGCGATCTCGCTGGTTTGCCTCTCTGATCGCGTCGATGCCTGTTTTCGACTCAACCACGGTGATGATCGCCGCTGGTTGTTTCTCGAATAGGAGGCTCCGCCGCCCCGGACTGACCCCTGGCTCGCCGAGCATCCGCCCACCGTCGAGTGGTTCGAAGGCCAGTTCGAGTCGGCGGTCACCGACCTCGACAGCGCGCTGCTCGCCCAGCTCGGCGACGCCCACGCCGAGGTCCGAGGCGCCCCGACCGGCGTTCACGGCGTCAGCTACGGGTCCGACCTGCGCTTCTTCACCAACGACGCCGGCATGCCCGCCGTGCTCTACGGCCCCGGCGACGTGGCCGACGCCCACACGGTCAACGAACATGTGCAGCTGACCGAAGTCCTCGACGCCGCCAAGACC
>Ga0207422_1004746_pt1 | contig 10708 bp, 10 predicted proteins | sample MarCyaLeptolynsp_FD_187757 | JGI IMG/M metagenome (GOLD analysis project Ga0207422, IMG submission 187757) | Marine cyanobacterial communities from Panama - species 1 Leptolyngbya sp. (SPAdes) | ecosystem: Environmental > Aquatic > Marine > Unclassified | place: Panama: Panama City | collected... | reverse complement strand
CGGGCGGAGGGAGCGGCGGCGCTTTCTTCGCTTTGGCTTTGGCAGTCCGTTCCAGCGGAACCTGATGAAGGCGAATGCCGTCTACGGCCCGATATCCGAAATGCGCGTTGATACGCTCGATCAGCAGTGGTTCCAGATGCTGTAGTTCCAGCGCGATCGGTCCCTCCGCTCGGATGTGGAGGATCCCGCCGTCACGTTTGCCCTTCTGGAAGCTCAGCCGGTCGGGATGGGCGTGGGCCGCAACATCGGGTCCGACGATATTCTCCCAATCGTTCAGAATCCGGGCATCGGTGAAGCCGCGTTTGCCCACGGCCTTCTTCGCGATACCGGGAACCAAGGCCGCCAAGGGACGGGTTCCGCCGTAGCGGGTATCGCCTTTTTCTGTCTTGTCGGACCTGTCCGCCACGACGTGTCGCCTTATTCGTGCAATAGGGTCTGGAACGAATGCGCTGCAGGATTACACTTTGCGTCATCATGGGGATGGAGAAAACCGATATCGCGGCCGCGTTGCTGGCCTGGTACGACCGCCACGCACGGCGGCTTCCCTGGCGCGCGCTGCCGGGGGAGATCGCGGATCCGTATCATGTCTGGCTGTCCGAGATCATGCTGCAGCAAACGACTGTGGCGACGGTGAAGTCATACTTCGAAAAATTCCTAGGACTGTGGCCGCGGGTCGAAGATTTGGCTGCAGCGTCCCAAGATGATGTACTGACGGCCTGGGCTGGGCTTGGCTATTACGCACGGGCGCGCAACCTGCATAAATGCGCAGGAATCATCGCACAGGACCATGGCGGGCGCTTTCCCGACACCGAAGAAGGGCTGCGCGAATTGCCCGGGATCGGTCGCTATACGGCGGCGGCTGTTGCAGCGATCGCTTTTGGTCGCCGTGCCGTCGTCATGGACGGAAATATCGAGCGGGTCGCGGCACGCCTGAACGCGCTTGAGACCCCACTCCCGGATGCGAAGCCGGCACTGTACGAACTGGTTGACGCGATGACTCCCGATCAGCGCGCCGGCGATTTCGCCCAGGCGATGATGGATCTGGGCGCGACGGTCTGCACGCCGGGCCGTCCAAAATGCATGCTGTGTCCCATTGCGGAGGCCTGCGCCGGACAAGGAATCGCAGAGACATTGCCACGCAAGAAACAGAAGAAGGCGAAACCGACGCGACGCGGAACGGTCTTTTGGCTGGAGCGGCCGGATGGATCGGTGTTTCTGCGCCGCCGGGCCGAGTCGGGCCTGCTGGGCGGGATGATGGAATTCCCGTCGACGGACTGGGCGGAAGAGGGGGCCGCGGATACGACGTTAGGCGCCGGGATTGGCGAGGTTTCGGGCCGAATTCTCGATGCCGGGGAGATCCGGCACACCTTCACGCATTTTCATCTCATCCTGAAAGTTCGCGCGATCCTTGTGTCCGAGGATTGGCGATCAACCGAAGGGACGCTAAAAGACCCTGTGTGGGTTAATCCGGATGGATTGGGTGGACATGCGCTGCCGACCGTTATGCGAAAAGTCGCAACGGCAGCGCTGAAGATACGGGAGCCGGCTGAATGACAATTCTGGCCCAAGCTGAACAGGCGTCGGATGCGCCGACCGGCATGGTTCCGGCCGGTGAGTTCATCGAACAGGTGAGCGAGGAGACGAACCAGTCCATTGGTGGGTTCTGGTCTCTGGTTCGCGACGTTTGGTATCAGGGCGTCGGCGGCAACGATATGGGCGACATCTTTATCGCCATCATCGTTCTGGTTCTCTTCCTGCTGCTCCGGGAGTTGATCGGCCGCTTCGTCCTGGCTCGGGTTCAAAAAATTGCCGAGCGCACAACGACGGAGTTGGATGATCGGATCGTCGTCGCCCTGGAACGCCCCATCAAGGCGGTCCCCATTGTCATTGGTATCTTCTTCGCCACCGAATATCTGACACTACGGGGGACGCTGGACGATATCGCGACAGCGCTTAATCGGTCGCTGATCGTCTATGTCATTTTCTGGTCAATGTTCCGCATGGTCGATCCGCTATCCTTCCTGTTGGGTAAGGTGGAGACGATCTTTACCGCCGCCATGGTCGAATGGCTGATCAAGGCGATCAAACTGCTGATTGCGCTGATCGGCTTCGCGACTGTCCTTGAAATCTGGGGCATTCAGGTTGCCCCGATCATTGCCGGTTTCGGCCTGTTGGGCGTGGCCGTTGCTCTGGGTGCGCAGGATCTCTTCAAGAACCTGATCGCGGGAATACTGATCCTGGTCGAACGGCGGTTTTCCAAGGGCGACTGGATTTCTGTCGACGGCGTCGTCGAAGGAACCGTGGAGTCCATCGGCTTCCGGTCCACCTTCATCCGGCGGTTCGACCTGGCGCCTGTCTCAGTCCCCAATGCCCAGCTCTCTGATGTTGCGGTGACCAACTTCAGCCGCATGACCCATCGGCGTGTCTATTGGATGATTGGTCTGGAATATCGCACCACCATCGATCAGCTTCGACAAATCCGTGACCAGATAGAAGCCTACATTCTGGAGTCGGGAGAGTTCGTCCCACCGGAAGAAAACGTGATGATCGTGCGGGTCGACCGCTTCTCCGACAGTTCCATCGACATCATGGTCTACGCCTATACGAAGACGAAAAAATGGGTCGAGTGGATGGGGATCAAGGAAGCCTTCGCCTACAAGGTGAAGGAAATCGTCGAGACTGCCGGAGCAGGCTTTGCCTTCCCGAGCCATTCCATCTACCTGGAAACGACGCCGTCGAGCGCGCCGGATGGCTCGTCGCCTGAGCTGTTTTCTCCGCCGGAAGGCAAATCCATAAAGGCGCTTCCCGCGAGGAAAGCGTCCGCGAAGAAGACCGCGGCAAAAAAGGCGTCGGCGAAGAAGGCGCGGGCCAAGAAATCGACAGCGAAGAAGGCTAGGGCTAAGAAAGCGGCAGCGAAAAAGGCCTGATCGGCGCCACCTGCTTGCCTCGCGGTGTAGGAGCTTATACCAAATTCCTAGCCCTACACCCGCAGCCCGCAAAGGATAGCCAAATGATCAGCGTCCCTGAACTCATCCAATCCGTCAGCCAGAGCGTCCGCAAGCTGGATGCGGCGTCCGGCATCGAAGAATGCAGCCAAATTAACGGACTGCTGATCGATGTGCGTGAGCCCGCCGAAGCTCAGGCGCTTCCTACAAAGAGCACGGCCGTCATTCCGCGCGGTGTTCTGGAAATGAAGATCGGGGAGCTGGCATCCGATCCAGCGCACCCGATCTATCTGCATTGCGCGGCAGGCGCCCGTGCCATCTTGGCAGCCGAGCAACTGCAGCGTCTTGGCTACACGAACGTCACCGCAATCGCCGCCAGTGCGAACGAGATCGCGGCTCTGGGCTGACCCCGGACCCCAAGCTGTAGAAAGGTGCACATGCCGTGAAGAAGGTTGCGGTTATCACCGGTGCAGCCCGGGGAATTGGCTTGGCGACGGCGAAGCATTTCCTGTCCAGGGATTGGTCCGTCGCCATGCTGGACATCGATGGTGAAACGCAAACCCGTGCGCATCAGGAACTCGATCAGCCTTCGGATGCCAGCGCCATCACCTGTGATGTGTCCCAGCCGGAGCAAGTCGCTAAGGCCGCCAACGCCGTCATGGAACAGTTCGGCCGGGTCGATGCCCTGATTAACAATGCCGGGATCGCCGTCTTCAAACCCGTTTTGGAGACATCCTTCGAGGAGTGGTCCAACGTCCTCGACGTGAACCTCAGCGGTCCATTCATTTGCACCCAGGCCTTTGCGCCATTGATGCTGAAAAGTGATGGCGGTGCCATCGTCAACATCACCTCCATTTCAGGAGCACGCGCCTCCACCTTGCGGGTAGCCTATGGCACCAGCAAAGCGGGCCTGGTTCATCTCACAAAGCAACTCGGCGCGGAACTCGGTGCACTTGGTATTCGGGTTAACGCGGTATCGCCGGGGCCAGTGGAAACCGCTATGGCCAAACAGGTCCATACACCGGAGATTCGCGCGGACTATCACGATGCCATTCCGCTTGGTCGCTATGGGTTGGAAGAGGAATTGGCCGGCGCGATCTATTTCCTGTGCAGCGACGAGGCCAGCTACATCAACGGCGAAACCTTGAATGTGGACGGCGGTTTCGCCGCAACCGGAATAGGGCTCTCCAGCTTTAGAGAGTAACTGGCCTAACAACCCGGAGAACCACTGATTCCGGGGGTTCCGCACAAAAAGAAACCGCCCTCTCCCGAAAGGGGAGAGGGCGGCTGCTTACGTTTCGACTTCTGTGAGGTCAGCCGAACTGGTTCATGGTGTTGTCTTCACCAGCAGCCTTCAGCGCGGCGTCACCAGCAAAGTATTCTTTGTGGTCATCGCCGATGTCCGAGCCAGCCATGTTCTGGTGCTTCACGCAGGCAATGCCCTGGCGGATTTCCTGACGCTGGACCTGCGCCACGTAACCGAGCATGGCTTCTTCGCCGAAGTAACGCTTGGCAAGGTTGTCCGTGGACAGAGCCGCGGTGTGGTAGGTCGGCAGGGTGATCAGGTGATGGAAGATGCCGGCACGCGCCGATCCGTCACGCTGGAAGGTGCGGATTTTCTCATCTGCTGCCGCAGCGAGTTCGGTCTCGTCATAATCCGCGCTCATCAGATCGGCACGGTCATAGGCGGAGACGTCTTTGCCTTCTGCTGCCCAGGCGTCGAAGATCTGCTGGCGGAAATTCGTCGTCCAGTTGAAGGACGGCGAGTTGTTGTAGACCAGTTTCGCATTCGGGACGACTTCGCGGATGCGATCCACCATGCCGGCGATCTGCTCGACATGCGGCTTTTCCGTCTCGATCCACAGCAGGTCTGCACCGTTCTGCAGCGAGGTGATGGAGTCGAGGACGCAGCGGTCTTCACCGGTGCCAGGCTTGAACTGGTACAGGTTGGACGGCAGACGCTTCGGGCGCATCAGCTTGCCATCGCGCTTGATCACGACGTCGCTTGGCGACAGATCGTCTGCAGAGACTTCTTCGCAGTCGAGGAAAGCGTTGTACTGGTCGCCCAGATCGCCCGGCTCGTTGGAGAAAGCGATCTGCTTGGTCAGGCCAGCACCCAGGCTGTCCGTGCGGGTGACGACAATGCCGTCCTCAACACCAAGCTCCATGAAGGCATAGCGGCAGGCGCGGATTTTCGCGATGAAGTCTTCATGCGGAACCGTGACTTTACCGTCCTGGTGGCCGCACTGTTTCTCGTCGGAGACCTGGTTTTCGATCTGAAGGGCGCAGGCGCCGGCTTCGATCATCTTTTTCGCCAGCAGATACGTGGCTTCCGCGTTACCGAAGCCCGCGTCGATGTCGGCGATGATCGGAACAACATGGGTTTCGTAATTGTCGATCTGAGTCAGCACGCGCTGCTCTTTGACCATGTCGCCTTCTTTGCGCGCGGCGTCGAGGTCACGGAACAGCATGCCGAGTTCGCGGGCGTCGGCCTGCTTCAGGAAGGTGTAGAGCTCTTCAATCAGGGCCGGGACCGAGGTCTTCTCGTGCATGGACTGATCCGGAAGCGGACCGAAGTCGGAGCGAAGCGCTGCGACCATCCAGCCGGAGAGGTAGAGGTATTTGCCCTTCGTGCTTCCGAAGTGCTTCTTGATCGAAATCAGCTTTTGCTGACCGATGAAACCGTGCCAGCAACCCAGCGACTGCGTGTATGCGGCCGGATCGGCGTCGTAAGCCGCCATGTCCTCGCGCATGATTTTTGCCGTGTAACGGGCGATATCGAGGCCGGTATGAAAACGGTTCTGAGCCCGCATACGAGCGACCGCTTCCGCGTCAATACCGTCCCAAGTACCGCCAAAGCTATTGATCCGATTTTGCACGGATTGAATGTCGTTTTGGTAACCCATTGGTCAAACTCCGTTAGCTAGTCAGTTCGTCGTGTCACAAGAAAACGTTCGTTTCTTCCCACGTTCATCCAGCACCCAGTTCTTGCCCTTGGATGAGGACTATTTCTGAGAGGGGTGATAACGGCTTCAATGCTGCAGCGCACGCTGAAAAAGGTGAACTTGTAAAACGTTACAAATTATTGTGTAATATTGTAATGTTTGTAAATTCTTCATTGTAAAATAGTTTTCCACGATGTGGAAAAGCGAGGTCGCCCATGGCCAGAGATCGCAGTACATTTATGGGGCAGCGGATACGCCGCCTGCGGCGTGAATTAGGCCTGACACAGGTTGTCATGGCCGAAGATTTGGACGTTTCACCGTCCTATATCGCCCTTATCGAAAGCAATCAGCGTCCGGTAACCGCGGCCATGCTGATCAAGCTTGCGGAAATGTATGGAACCGACATCGCCTCGCTGACTCGCGGCGCCGGCGAGGAGTTCAGCGCCCGTATGGTGGCAGCGTTCAACGACCCGTTATTCGGGGATATCGGCCTGACGCCCTTGGAAATTCAGGATTTCAGTTCAAGCTTCCCAGCAACCGCCGAAGCGGTCTTCCGGCTTTATACTGCCTATCAGGAAGGCCAATTGGCGCTTGCCGATCAAACCGGGGGCTCCGTTGTCGGCCCGGACCCAGTAAATGAGGCACGGCGGTTTCTGGCCGCGCGCCATAATTTCTTCATGGAGATCGACAACAGGGCAGAAGACCTTGCCAAGGAAATTAAACGCCTCGGTGGGTTGGTCGAGTACTTTGCCAATCGGGGGCTGCGGGTCCGGGATCTTCCTCCCGATGTGATGACTGGGTTTATGCGGCGCTACGAACCGCATCGCAGCGAAGTCGTGCTGGATGCGACCTTGGATCATGCCAGCAAGACGTTCCAATTGGCCTTGCAGGTCGTCTATCTGGAGATGACGGATACGATCGCAAGCCTCGTGACCAGTGCTCAATTCGAAACCGAGGATGGGGCAAAGCTAACGCGCCGAGCGCTTGCCAATTACGCGGCCGGGGCAATTATGATGCCGTATCGCGCTTTTGCGCGCGCCGCAGAGAACTATCACTACGACATCGAAGCGCTTGGCCGGCAGTTCGGCGCCAGTTTCGAGCAGGTCGCGCACCGCCTTACAACCCTTCAGAAACCAGGCCAGGAGGGCGTGCCTTTTTTCTTCATCCGGGTGGATGCGGCGGGGAATGTGTCGAAACGGCTCGACGGTGCGGGGTTTCCCTTCGCCCGGCATGGCGGGTCCTGCCCACTCTGGATCTTGCACAGCGCATTTAACAGCCCTCGCCAAATCCTCACGCAATGGCTGGAACTGCCGGACGGGGAGAAGTTTTTCTCGATTGTCCGCACGGTGACCGCCGGGGGCGGTGGGTTTGGCAAACAACGGATTGAACGCGCCATCGCGCTTTGCTGTTCGGCGCAGCATGCACAGAAACTGATTTATACGAGACACGAAAACCCGGCGGAGGCGACGCCAACCTATATCGGTATCTCTTGCAGGCTTTGTCACCGCGCGGATTGTCTCGCCCGCGCCGAACCGCCCATCGGTCGCTCGCTGCTGTCCGACGACTACCGTCGTCCGTCTACGCCCTTTGGGTTGGTTGACCCTTAGCTCTCACCACGAATCAGCAGTGCGTCGCTCTGTATTGGGGCGGTCGAGCCGCCGACATACGTTCCGGCATACCCCGCGGCTGGCGGCGGCGTGAGTATCATCGGTGCGGCGCCGTGTGCCTCTTGAACCTCCAAGACCGTGTAGGGACGCTGATACACCCATGTCCGGTTTTCGACCGCTTCCAGGTTCGCTGAGTTCGGCGGGGTCTCATCCGTGAATGCGTAGAAATGCAGTGTGAAACCGCGGTCCACCACCTGTTGCACCGACAGCGGCGTCATCCCCCAGGCAAGGCAATCATCGTGAAGAGGGGCGATGTCATGGGCGCGCAGGGTCAGGAGGTTCAGGCAGGCTCCACCCCCCAACCGAGACTTGTCGAAGTCGGCAGCCGGGCGGTTTCCTTTGAACCAATGGTCGATTAGCTCGATCGAAAATCCCTCCGGATCCTGGATATGGGCAAGATAGCCGACATCCTGGAACTGATGCGGGCCGCGAACCGCGATCCCGCGCGCAGCCAGCTGATCGCAGGCCAGTTCGATGTTAGGAACGGCAAGCGCGATCTTCCAATAGGTGTCCTGCGCAGACGGCTGATAGGGTTGAGCCGCCGGCTCAAACACCAAACCCGCTTCGTGCGTTGAATAGGCGACCGCGCCGTCCTCCCGGATACTCATGCCGAGGACATCGCAATAGAACTGCTTCTGCGCCTCCGGGTCTTGGCAGCGCAGCGTTATCGTTTCGATCCTGGTCACAGTGATGCCCTTATCGGGGGACGCCGCTGCGGGCTAGCTCGTCCGCGCGCTCGTTTTCCGGATGCCCGGCATGGCCTTTTACCCAGGCCCATTCGACCTGGTGGCCGGACGCCGCCTGTTCCAGGCGCTGCCAAAGGTCGGCGTTCTTCACCGGCTTTTTCGCGGCGGTCTTCCAGCCGTTTCGCTTCCAGCCGTGAATCCATTTCGTGATCCCGTCGCGGACATAGGTGCTGTCCGTCGTGATGCGGATCGAAACCGGGCGCTTCAGCGCCTCCAGCGCCGCGATGGCCGCCATCAGCTCCATGCGGTTGTTGGTCGTCTCCGCTTCGCCGCCGGAGAGTTCCTTTTCATGCTCCCCAAACCGAAGCACAGCCCCCCAGCCGCCCGGACCGGGGTTCCCGCTGCAGGCGCCGTCCGTGAAGGCTTCGACATCGACCGTCATCTAAATGCCATCGCTTATCGGTCCAACCCGTAGGCCGACGTATCGCGAATGCTGCGGTGGAAGCGCAGGCGGTCGAAATAATCCATCGGATCGTGCGGACGGACCAGAGCACCAGGCGGGCAGTTCAGCCAATCGTAAAGGCGGGTCAGTAGGAACCGAAGTGCGGAGCCGCGCGCCAGGATCGGCAGCGCTTGATACTCTGAGTCACTCATTTCACGGACCGATGCATAGCCGGACAGCAGTGCCTTTGCCTTGGTGACGTTGAAGCTGCGATCCCGCTCGAAACACCAGGCATTGATGCAGACGGAAACGTCATAGGCCAGGGCATCGGTGCACGCGAAGTAGAAGTCGATCAGGCCCGACAGCTTCTCTCCGATGAAGAAGACGTTGTCCGGGAACAGATCCGCATGACAGACCCCAATTGGAAGATCGGTCGGCCAGGATGCTTCCAGAAACGCGAGCTCGTCGCGGATCAGCGTCGCCATTTCCGGATGCACCTCATGGGCGCGCGCCTCAGACCGTTCAAACAGCGGCCGCCAGCCGTCAACCGAAAGCGCGTTCTTGCGCGTCATGTCGAAATCTGCGCCCTCGAGATGGAAGTGGGCAAGTGCACGGCCAAGTTCACTGCAGTGGTGTGGACGAATCTTCCGGGTCCACATGCCTTCCAGGAAGCTGGTGATCGCGGCAGGCCGCCCGTTCAGTTCGCGCAGGCTAGTGCCGTCCGGCATTTCGATTGGGCGCGGGCAGGGGATTCCCTTCTCAGCCAGATGGTTCATCAGACCGATGAAAAACGGCAGGTCCTTCGGATCGACTCGTTTCTCATAGAGCGTGAGGATGAACGTCGCTTCGGTGGTGCGGATCAGATAGTTGGAGTTCTCCACCCCCTCCGCGATCCCCTTTGCGGACACCAGAGTCCCAATCCCATAGTCGTCCACGAAGGCCGACATCTCCTCATCGCTGACATCCGTGTAGACCGCCATCGTTTTCCTCAGTTCACCAGGATGCGAGGGAGTTTAAATTCGATGTCTTCGGTCGCAACGCTGAGCAGATCGACCCGGACATTGAAATGTTCCCGACAGGCGTCGACAACTTCTTCCACTAAGACTTCCGGCGCGGAGGCGCCCGCCGATAGGCCAAGGCGTTTCACACCGTCCATCCAATCCCAGTCGATGTCGGCCGCGCGCTGGACCAGCTGCGCGCGCGGAACGCCAGCGATCCTGGCAACCTCGACAAGACGCTTCGAGTTGGAGGAATTGGGGGCGCCGATGACAAGGACCGCGTCGACTTCGCCCGCCAACTCGCGCATCGCTGCCTGTCGATTCGTCGTCGCATAGCAGATGTCTTCCTGCTTCGGGCCGGCGATCTGGGGAAAGCGCCGCTGCAGGGCATCGATCACTTCCTTCGTATCGTCGACGGAGAGCGTTGTCTGCGTCGCATAGGCAAGGGAATGACCGGCCGGAAAGTCGAGCTTCTCGACATCCTCCACGGTCTCCACCAGGACCATCTCGCCGTCGGGCAGCTGACCCATTGTGCCGATGACCTCCGGATGTCCTTCGTGACCGATCAGGACGATTGTGTGGCCGCTCGCATTGTGGCGGGAAACTTCGCGATGAACTTTGCTGACAAGCGGGCAGGTCGCATCGACATAAACCATTTCACGCCGTTCGGCTTCCTGCGGGATCGACTTCGGCACGCCATGCGCGGAGAAGATGACGGGGCGATCCGAGGGGGCTTCGTCCAGCTCTTCCACGAAAACCGCCCCTTTTGCTTCGAGGGCTTCGACGACGAACCGGTTGTGGACGATCTCATGGCGCACGAAGACCGGCGCGCCGTATTTCTCCAACGCCTTTTCGACAATCAGGATCGCGCGTTCGACCCCGGCGCAAAAGCCTCGTGGCTCTGCGAGCCGGATCAGGAGATCCGGTTTGTCTGCGGCGCTGATAGACATGTGTGCAATCCCGTTGGCATCCAGTCAGAGCGTATTTGGTCGCGTTTTCTCCGCCCCCAGTCAACAGCGAAGAAT
>Ga0207422_1004745_pt1 | contig 10709 bp, 8 predicted proteins | sample MarCyaLeptolynsp_FD_187757 | JGI IMG/M metagenome (GOLD analysis project Ga0207422, IMG submission 187757) | Marine cyanobacterial communities from Panama - species 1 Leptolyngbya sp. (SPAdes) | ecosystem: Environmental > Aquatic > Marine > Unclassified | place: Panama: Panama City | collected... | reverse complement strand
TGGTCGCGGCCTGATCGCGTCTCACCGCCACCCGGTTTCGGGTGGCGCGGTGTTGGCCCCCTGAAATCGGTCTGAAACCTCAACACCGCACTTCAAGCGTGCGCGCACTTGTGCCATGGGCGCGCCAAACGATACGGAATTGATCGATGACCGAATTGCTCAAAATCAACCTGCCTGATGGATCAGTGCGCGAAGTGGAGCCGGGTAGCACGCCGGCTGATGTCGCCGCCGCGATCGGGCCGGGCCTGGCCAAGGCCGCACTTGCTGCGCGCGTCGACGGGGAAGTGCGCGATCTCAACCGCCCGTTTGATGGCGATGCCGAACTGGCGCTGATCACGGCGCGCGACGAAGAAGATGCGCTTGAACTGGTTCGCCACGACTATGCGCATATATTGGCCGAGGCTGTGCAGGCGTTGTGGCCCGGCACGCAGATCACCTTCGGTCCGGCCACCGATGACGGTTTCTATTACGATGTGATGGCGCCCGCCGCGCGCGATCCTTTCAGCATGGATGATCTTCCCGCGATCGAAGAGAAGATGCGCGAGATCATCAAGGCTGACAAACCGCTGCGCCGCGAAGTGTGGTCGCGCCAGCAGCTGATCGAAAAATGGGACAGCGAGGGCGAGGCCTTCAAGGCCGAATGGGCCAAGGAATTGCCCGAGGACGAAGAGCTGACGGTCTATTGGTCCGGCGATGACTGGCTCGACATGTGTCGCGGCCCGCACCTCGCCTCAACCGGCAAGCTTGATCCGCAAGCCTTCAAGCTGATGCGGGTGGCTGGTGCCTATTGGCGCGGCGACCAGCGCAATGCGCAGCTGACGCGCATCTATGGCACTGGTTGGCTCAACAAGAAGCAGCTCAACGCGCACCTTCACCGACTGGAAGAAGCGGCCAAGCGCGATCACCGCAAGCTCGGCCGCGAGATGGATCTGTTCCACTTGCAGGAAGAGGCGCATGGCAGCGTGTTCTGGCACCCCAAGGGCTATCGCATCTGGCGCGAGCTCGAAGCCTATATGCGTCGTAAGATGGATGGCGGCGGCTATCGTGAGATCAAGACGCCGCAAGTGATGGATGTGCGCCAGTGGGAGCAATCCGGCCACTGGGGCAAATATGCCGAGAACATGTTCGCCGTCCCTGACATCGTGCCAGACGTCGATGAAGACAGCGGCGTGGCGTCCCCCAAGGTCGCCGCTGATGCCGACTGGATGGCGATCAAACCGATGAACTGCCCCGCCCATGTGCTTGTGTTCAAGCAGGGTATCACCTCCTATCGCGATCTGCCGATCCGGCTGGGCGAGATGGGGTGCTGCCACCGCAACGAGCCGCATGGCGCGCTGCACGGACTGATGCGCGTGCGCCAATTCACGCAGGACGATGCGCATATCTTCTGCACCGAAGATCAGGTGGTCGAAGAGGTCCAGCGCTTCTGCAAGCTGGCCGACGGCGTCTACAAGGATTTCGGCTTCAAATACGAGATCAAGCTGGCGCTGCGTCCGGAAAAACGGTTCGGATCCGAAGAGGATTGGGACAAGGCCGAGCAGGAGCTGCGCGATGCCGTGGTCCAAGCCGGTATGGCCACTGAAGAATTCGGCTGGGAAGAGCTTCCGGGCGAAGGCGCGTTCTACGCTCCCAAGCTCGAATGGCACCTGACCGATGCGATTGGTCGCACCTGGCAGGTCGGTACGATCCAATCCGATCGCGTGCTGCCCGACCGTCTCGACGCGACCTATATTGGCGAGGATGGCGAGAAGCATCGCCCGGTCATGCTGCACCGCGCGATTTTCGGCTCGTATGAGCGCTTTATCGGTATCCTGATCGAGCATTATGCTGGTCGTCTGCCCGTGTGGCTCTCGCCGATGCAGGCGGTGGTCGCGCCGATCGTTTCGGACGTTGATGGCTATGCGCAGGAGATCGAAGCCAAGCTGGAAGCGGCGGGCCTGCGCGCCAGCTCGGACCTTCGCAACGAGAAGATCAATTACAAGATCCGCGAGCATTCGCTGGCCAAGGTTCCGCACCTGTTGGTGGTCGGCAAGCGTGAGGCTGAAGAGGGCACAATCGCCATGCGGACCCTGGGCGAAAAGGAACAGCAAGTCCTGTCAGTCGATGAGGCAATCGCGCAGCTCACTTCTGCCGCCACACCGCCAGATCTGAGAGCCTAGCCCTTTGGACCTGCTCGCTGGTTTCAGCGCGACGCAGATCGCGATTGCGGTTGTGGCTACCTTTGGCGCAGCCTTCATCCGCGGGCTGACCGGGTTTGGCTTTGGCATCCTGCTCGTGCCGATCCTCGCGCTAGCGCTGACGCCGGTCCAGGCCGTGTTGGCGATCAATGTCATGGCTGGTCTGCTGGCATTGAGCGAGATCCGTTACATCCTGCGCGAAGCCGAACGGTCTGCGCTTACAATCAGCATTCTGGTGGTGATCGCGACCGCACCGGGATTGATGCTGCTCGCAGCGACGCCGCAGGGTCTTGCGCGGCTTCTGATCGCACTGGTCGCGCTGTCGGCCTTCTTCGCGGTCCTGCTGCCTCAGCGTGAGTCGCACATACCGGGGCCGGTCACGACCGGGCTCACCGGCCTGTCCGCCGGCATCCTCACCGGCTTTGCCGCGATGCCCGGGCCACCGGTCGTCCCCTATTATGTCGGGCGCGACATTCCGCGTGAGACCGCGCGCGCCTCGATGATCGGCGTGTTCGGCGTGGCAGCGATTGCCGGGATCGGCTCAGGCGCGGCGATTGGCGTGCTCGAATGGCGCACTTTGTGGCTCGGCCTCGGCCTGTTTCCGCTGGTCCTGCTTGGCAATTGGATCGGCTCGCTCGCCTTCGGCAAGGTCAGCGATCGCCTGTGGCGCAGCTTCGTCGCAATCGTGCTGGCAGCGGCGGCTTTGGCCGCTTTGATCAAGCTGATCGACTAGGTGATCCAGCGTGCGGCGAGAACATCGCCGCCACCGGGCACACGCAGGATCACAGCGAAGCGATCTGCACCCGGATATTGCAGCATGTTGGCGCGAAGGAGGTGGCTGCCTTTGCCCCCGTCCCAGCTGCCGATCACAGTCTCGCTCAGCAGCACATTGGTGTAGCCGATGCTGCGACCCCGGTTTTCACCGCGACCGATCTGCACCTTTTCCTGGCTAGAAACCGCCATCAGCACCAGTTCGGCGCGCCTGTCGGAGTTGCCGCCAATGCCAATCCCGACGTTGCCATTCTCGTCATGCTGAATGCGGATGATTGCGCTGCGTTGCGGACGGGCGCGAGCAATCTGGCTGCGCACTTGCCGTTCGCGCGACCCTACCGCGCCAAACATACCATCGGTGACGATCTGCGGTGTGTAGACCCCGTTGCGTCCTTGGAGGTTGCGCTTGGCATAGGTGCGCTGAAGATCGGTATTCTCTTCGCGCGCCAAAGTGTCCTTCCAGCCGAGTCGATCCCAATAGGTCACAGGACGGGAAATCACGACGAGGCCTGGCTCTTGAGCGAGGCGAGCTGCCAAGCGGTCAGCCGGCGGGCATGATGAGCAGCCCTGACTGGTGAATAGCTCTAGCAAGACAGGCTCGCTGTCAGGTGATTGCGCAGCGCCGCTTTGCGCTTGCGACACATCAGGGGCTATCGCCGCAGCCGCGGCAAGAGCTAGCCAGCCAAGCAGCAGGGCGGTCATCGATTTGATCACGGGCATTCTCCCAGACGAAAGGGTCTAGAGAGAGTTCGCTCGAAGGGAGTGGAAGGTTACGAGCGGCTGAGGCGCGTCAGAAGGGCAGGGGCTGGCCTGCCAGGATCAGAGCCACTGCACAGCCGAGCACGATTATGCCCCGCGCAATATCGTGTGAACGATCGAGGGCTGCGTGTTGCACAGTGCGGGTAAGGGCGATGGCCTTGCTCATGGGGCAAAGGATCGCGGCAATATCCTAATGAAGCGTTAACTCTGGCCTAGAGCGTCGGCATTTGCTGGCTGGCGCAATGGAAACCTCCGCCGCCAGCAAGGACGGCGTCAGCTGGCAAGCCGATCGTTTCGCGATCAGGGAAGTGCGCGGCAATCGCCGCCACGCCTGCCCGGTCATGCGGAGAGCCAAAGGTCGGAACCACCACGCACCGGCTGGTGATCGCAAAATTGACATAGCTCGCCGGCTCAATCTCACCGTCGCGAAGAATCAGGCCGGGCGACGGAATGGTCACTGCCTCAACCCCAAATTGCTCGATGCGCCGCTTGGCATCGGCATAGATCGCCGCATTGGGATCATGCGCTCCGCTCGCCTCAGGAACGAGCATGCGATTGGGCGCAACGAACCGCGCCAGATTGTCGATATGGCCATCGGTGTGGTCGTTGATCAGTCCATCGCCGAGCCACAATACGCGATCAAAGCCAAGCATGGACTGAAGCCTGCTCTCAATCGCCTCGCGACTCATGTCCGGATTGCGGTTTGGGTTGAGCAGGCATTGCTCGGTCGTCGCCACCAGGCCCGTCCCGTCGCTATCAATCGCGCCGCCTTCGAGCACCATTGCATCGATCAGCACCTCCAGGTCGGCCTCTCGCGCGAGTTCTGCTCCGATCTCCTCGTCTCCGGCCATCTCATATTTGCCACCCCAGCCATTGAAGCCAAAGCGCCTGGCTTCGCGCCGCTCGCCATTGCGCACGATCAAGGGACCGGTATCGCGCAGCCAGATATCACCATAGCGACGCTGTTCGATTGTGACTGCGGCGCTGACCAATTGCTTTGCCCGTGCGGCATTGGCCTGGTCGCGTACGATCAGCCGCACCTCCTGACCGCTCTCGGCAACCACATTGGCGAACGCAGCGATCTGCTCCTGCGCTGGCTCGAGCACGCCGGGCCATTCCTCGGCCAAATGCGGAAAGCCGATCCACAGCCAATCTTGCGGCGCCCATTCGGGAGGCATCAAGACAGCCATGAACCGGCTTTCGTAGCGTCAGCGCAAAGCGATCAGCAGCCGGTATCGGCGCTGGCGCAACTCTCATCACGCGTGGCGCGGAATTCGTCGCCTTCGTTCCAGTTTGGCCAGCTGGTGCTCATCGCCATCATCCGGCTCAAACGGTAAAACAGGCCAACATCCGACATCGCGCCGGTCCAGACCCAGCTCTCGTCGAACTCGTCCTTTGGTCCGTGATATTTGTTGGTGCGATAATCCTCGGCATAGGCGTCGCCCGCTGCGGTGCCGCCATCAACAAGATCGCGCCCGCCGGTCAGATAGAGCATCGGAACTCCCCGCTTTGCGAAGGCAAAGTGATCAGAGCGATAGTAATACCCCGCCTCAGGCGACGGGTTGGGCGTCGCCTTGCGATCTACAGCGGTCAGTCCCGCATCGAGGAACTGATCGAGTTGTGACTTGCCCGGGCCGACGACAGTGATGTCATTCGCCGGACCGGTCATTTGCAGAGCGTCGATATTGATGCCGCTAACCGTCTGATCGAGCGGATAGATCGGATTGGCAGCGTAGTAATCGGCGCCCAGCAGGCCCGATTCCTCAGCTGTCACGGCCAGAAAGACCAGACTGCGGCGCGGCGCTCCCGCTTTGGCGTGTGCCTCTGCGATCGCGATGATCGCGGATGTGCCTGTGGCGTTGTCGATCGCGCCATTGCAGATGTCGTCACCATCGGGTGCTGGGGTACAACGGCCGAGGTGATCCCAGTGCGCAGTGTGGAAGACATATTCATCGGGCGCTTCGCTGCCCGGTAAGATGCCAATCACATTCTGCGAGGCAAAGTTCCGGAAGCTGTTCTCAAAGCTTGTCGACGCATTGAGGCCAAGCTCAACCGCTTCGAATTCTTCTGATTGCGCCGCTTCGGTCAGGCTCGTCAGGTCGTGACCCGCCGCCGCCAGTATTTCGCGCGCTACGTCCTTCTGCACCCAGCCATTCATGCTTGTCATGGGCGGGGCATTGTCTCCACGCGATGCATATGATTGTGCGCCCGACCACGAGCTTTCGACGACATTCCAGCCATAGCTCGCTGGTTCGGTGTCATGAATGATCAGGGCCGCTGCTGCGCCCTGCCGTCCGGCTTCTTCAAATTTGTAGGTCCAACGGCCGTAGTAGGTCATGGCACGACCGTTGAAGGTGCCTTCCAGATCTTCGCTCTGCCAGTCCGGATCGTTGACCAACATGACCACGGTCTTGCCCGTCACGTCGATACCCTCATAATCGTTCCAGCCGCGCTCTGGCGCGTTGATGCCATATCCGACAAACACCATTTCGCTGTTTGCCAGCTGGATGCTTTCTTCTTCTTTGTAGGTGACACCGACCCATTCGGCCCCGAAATCATAGACCAGGTCGGTCTCGCCATTGGTCACGGTCAGGGGAGCGAAATTGGATCCACCGATCTCGATCAAGGGCACGTCCTGGACCCAGGAGTCACCATTGCCTGGTGAAAGGCCAGCGGCCTCAAACTTCTCGACCAGATAGGCGACCGTCTTTGCGCCGCCAGCAGTGCCGGGCATGCGCCCTTCAAAATCATCGCCAGACATTTCGCGGGTTATGTCGACCAGTGTGGCTTCAGTGATATCGCCAGCTTCCACCTCGGGAACGTCAAGCTCAACTGTGTCACCACTGCCAAGCATGCTGTCGCAGCCTGCGAGCGCCAGCGCGCTGGCGACGAGCCCGGCTAGGCCCAATAAGCGGGTGTTCATGGGGTAAATCCTCTCATCTCAAACTGCGCTCCGTCTTGCGGGGATGCGAAAGCCCGGTCAAGAGGAAGCCATGGCAGAGGAGAAGGCAGTCGATTGGGATGGCGCGATCGCCAGGGCACGAGCGGAAGCTCCGTTCCTGGCCCGATCGCTCGACCGCATGCCTGACCTTGCGCGCCTGCTCGAGCAGGGTGAGATAGACGCCGCACTGGCCTGGGCGGAGGAAATCGGCACGCGCGAACCCGATCTCGGAGTGGCCTTGCGGCGCGAGCGTGTCGCGCTGTCGACCGTGCTGGCAATCGGCGATCTCGCTGGCGCTCTTGATCTGCGGCAGATCGTCACCGCGCTGTCGGATTGTGCGGACCGCTCGCTTGATCGTGCCATCGCCGATGCGATTGCCAAGCGCGTTGATGGAGCGGAATCCGCAGGCATGGTCGCGCTGGCTTTGGGCAAACAGGGCGCGCGTGAGCTCAACTACTCGTCCGATATCGACCCCATTCTGCTGTTCGATCCCGACACCCTGCCGCGCCGTGCAAAGGACGAACCGGGGGAAGCGGCCCGCCGCTACGCCCAGCATGTGGTCAAACTGCTGTCTGAGAACACCGCTGACGGTTTCGCGTTCCGTGTCGATTTGCGGCTGCGGCCATCGAGTGAAGTCTCACCGCCCGCCATCTCGCTCTCCTCGGCTCAGGCACACTACGAAAGCTCCGCATTGGCGTGGGAACGCGCAGCCTTTGTTCGCGCCCGCGCCGCCGCGGGAGACGTCGCTGCGGGTGAGCGATTCCTCGAAACGATCAAATCATTCGTGTGGCGATCCAATCTCGATTTCGGCGCGGTGGCGGAGATTCGCCGGCTCACCGCTCAGATCCGGCTCAATTATGACGGGCCGCAAGAGCCAGGCCCGGGATTTGACCTCAAACGTGGTCGCGGCGGCATCCGCGAGATCGAATTCTTCGCGCAGACACACCAGTTGATCCATGGCGGGCGCGATCCGAGCCTGCGAGTTCGCGGCACAAGAGCTGCGCTGGACGCATTGGCCGAGTCCGGCCTGATCCCCCGCGAGGACGCAGACGAGCTTGGCTTTTGCTACGATCGGCTGCGCACGCTCGAACACCGCTTGCAGATGATCCACGATCGCCAGACGCACAGCCTCCCTCAAGGGGATGCGCTGGATGCCGTCGCTCGGCTCGACGGATTGCGCGATGGCGATGCTTTGGTCAGCGAATTGCGCGAGCTGACCGAGCGGGTCGGGCGCAGCTATGATCAACTGATCGGGGAAGAGGACGCCCGCCCGGTTGCGACAGGTCAGCCTGCGCCAACGGAGCCCGTGCCATCCGAACCCATTGCGGGATTGCGCGGCCAGCTGGAACGGCGGATTCTCGGCTGGCGCGACGGGCGCTACCAATCGCTCCGCACGCCGCAGGCACTCGAAGCCTTTGACGCGATTCAGCCGGTCCTGCTTGACGCATTGACCGAAGCGTCAGACCCGATCCGGGCGATGGCGCGGTGGGAGAGCATGCTCGAAAAGGCCTCCTCGGCGATCAACCTGTTCCACTTGCTCGATGCGCGTCCCGGCCTGCTCAAACGGCTGGTTTCAACGCTTACGATGGCGCCGACACTGGCTGATGAGTTGGGGCGCCGGCCCGAATTGCTCGACGCTCTGATTGATCGCAGCGCGCTCGATCTTCCGGGATCGGTCGATGAGATCGCCGCCCGGATGCGTGAGCTTGCACAACGCGATGATTACGAGGCGCAGCTGGATTCGATCCGCGTGTTGACCAGCGAATTGCGCTTTGCCCTGGGTGTCCAACTCATCGAGGGGCGGCACGACCCACTCGACATTGGCCTTGCTCTGTCGCGCGCCGCTGAAGCGGGGATTCTTGTGGCGACGCAGGCGACAGCGCAGGAATTTGCTGCTGCCCATGGACAGATTGAAGGCGCTGAATTGCTTGCGCTGGGGCTCGGGCGGCTCGGTGGCGGTGTTCTGACCCATGCATCGGATCTCGACCTTGTCTTTCTGTTTACCGGCAGTTTCGACGCGCAATCGGATGGCGCACGCCCGCTCAGCGCGACAATGTATTTCAATCGCTTGGCGCAGCGGGTCAGCGGTGCCCTGTCGGTCCCCACCGCGCAGGGCGCCTTGTATGAGGTTGACACTCGGCTGCGCCCGCAAGGCAATCAGGGACCGTTGGCGGTCTCGGTCGACGCATTTGCAAAATATCAGCGCGAATCCGCCTGGACCTGGGAGCATATGGCGCTCACGAGAGCTCGCGCCCTGCTTGGTTCAGGCTCCGCCCGCGCGCGGCTTGAGCAAGAGATTGGCGCGGTGCTGGGCGCAGTTCGTGATCGGACCGCCTTGCGCAAGGACGTGCTCAAGATGCGCTCGGAAATGGCGCAGCACAAACCGCCTTCCGGCGCGCTTGACGTGAAGCTGCAGCGCGGCGGCTTGGTCGATCTCGAATTTGTGATCCATTTCCTCCAGCTTGAGCATGGTCATCGATCACCGGACATCATTGAGCCTGATCTGGGCGATGCGCTCACGGCTCTGGTTGCAGCTGGCCTCGTTCCCGAGAACCTAATCCGTGCACACGCTTTGATGACCCGGATGCTGATCGCAGGAAGATTGCTCGCTCCGTTGAACCGGGCGCCACACCCGGCATCGGCACTGCAGCTGGCAAGATCGTGCGAGGCAGATTCTTTCGCGGAACTGCTGGAAAAACTCACAATTGCCCGGCAAAGCGTCGCGCAAGTTTGGGCGGCGGTGTTCGAACAGCAATTGGAGATTGAATGATGAGTAATGTTCCCGAGATTGGTGATGCGCTTCCTGACATCGCCATGGGCACGCCCGACGGCGGCAGCGTCAAACCCTCCGACTATCTCGGCAAGAAGCTGGTCATCTTCTTCTACCCCAAGGACAACACGCCGGGTTGCACTACCGAGGCAAAGGATTTCACGGCGCTCAAGGCACGGTTCGATGCCGCGGGTGTCGAACTGCTTGGCGTGAGCAAGGACAGCGCCAAGAAGCATTTGAACTTCATTGCCAAGCACGAGCTCACAACTCCACTGGCGACTGACGCTGAAGAAGGCGGATTGTCTGACGCGCTTGGTGTCTGGGCCGAGAAGAAGATGTACGGCAAAACCTTCATGGGCATGGTTCGATCGACCTATCTGGTCGGCGCCGATGGGAAGATTGCGCAGATATGGCGTAAGGTGAAAGTCAAAGGCCATGCGGACGAAGTGCTGGCAGCGGCTCAAGCGCTCTAACCACCATGCAATCCGTCGCTTCTGCAATTCACGACGCGCTTCTGACCGGCGAGCCGCGGGCCAAGTGCTTCGCGACGCGCCGATTGGTGCGTCAATGGCGCAAGGGCGAATTGGACTGGCGGTTTGACAAAGCGATGCCCGACGAACCGGCGCGTCCCGACCGTCCGGAATTGCTGCCCCCCAACAAGATGCCCAAACGCGGCAAGGCCGGGTCTGAGCGCTCGCGGATCGCGCTGTGGCATTCGCTTGCTCACATCGAGTTTGTGGCGATTGATCTCGCGCTCGACATGGCGGGGCGGTTTGGCGAACAGATGGGGGAGGAGTTTGTCTCTGATTTCCTAGATGTCGCCGCCGACGAAGCGATGCATTTCGCATTGCTGGCGCGCAAACTCGAGTCGCATGGCAGCCATTATGGCGCTTTGCCCGCTCATGGAGGCTTGTGGCAGGCGGCGCGCGAGACGCGCCACGATGTTGCGGCGCGCCTGGCGATCGTTCCGATGGTGCTGGAAGCGCGCGGCCTGGACGTGACTCCTGCCACACTTGAGCGCGTCAAAGCGATCGGAGACGAGCGCGGTGCAAAGATTCTTGCGCGAATCCTTGACGATGAGATTCGTCATGTCGCCTACGGGACCAAGCACTTTGTCGCACTTGCGCAAAAACAGGGTAAATCCCCGGAAACCACGTGGAAACGGCTTGTTCAGACCTATTTTCGGGGTGCCGTTAAGCCGCCGTTCAACGATTCGGCGCGTCTTGCAGCCGGTTTATCGCGAGACTTTTACGCAGATGTTGCGATTTAACGAATCCACCCGATAACTCGC